>Ga0307378_10001493_pt1 | contig 38062 bp, 51 predicted proteins | sample UN1MG_FD_202238 | JGI IMG/M metagenome (GOLD analysis project Ga0307378, IMG submission 202238) | Soil microbial communities from Risofladan, Vaasa, Finland - UN-1 | ecosystem: Environmental > Terrestrial > Soil > Coastal area > Acid sulfate soil | place: Finland: Risofladan, Vaasa | collected...
GTAGGTGACATTTTTTGCTCTGCGTTTTGTTGCACAATGTTAAAGGAAAACGATTTTCTTTGGGCTTTTTGTTTTGCAGGAGGTGCTGCTCAGGCCTCACTTGATTCAAAAAATATTGGGCTTTTAAAGATACCAAAACAAGGCGCTATTGAAAATAATGCTTCTTATTTTTATAATCTATTGAATTACCGTTCCATTTAGCTTTAACCTTTTATGGTATGGTCATTTGAAATTCTTTGTGCAAATAGGAATTTATGGTATAGGCTCTACATCTACTTCTCAAAGAATAATAAAAAAAATACTATCTGAAAATGATATCAAACCCTCTATCATTACCCCAAAAACTAAAACAAAACAATTTGATTGTGTGATTGTTCTTGGAGGCGATAAAGGAATTCGAAATTATTTTCACAGGGCATTTGATTCTACCTCTCCAGTTTTAGGAATCAATGAGGGGGAATATGGGGGATTTTTAGCGCAAATCGATCTTAAAGAATTTTCATCATATGTAAATAGATTAAAAAAAGGAAATTATTCAATTGAAGAAGTTCCACGATTGGCAGTAAAAATAGATGGAACAAATGTTTTTCCTGTTTTAAATGATGTTGCAGTATTTCCTTCGAAAAGTGCAATGCTGATGGAGCATACGCTTAGTGTTAATGGAGAGGAAGTATGGCACGATAGCGGTGATGGAATAATAGTCTCTACTCCAATTGGCTCGTCAGCGTATTCCATGTCAGCAGGTGGACCTGTAATTTTTCAGGATTCAACAGTATTTGGGATAATATCTGTAAACTCTTTGAATGTAAATAGAAGGCCAATCATTGTTTCTAATAACAGTTCAATTGAGATAGACGATATCTCTGCTAGACTGCATTGTGAAGTAATTCTAGATGGATTGGAGCGATATAAAGTAAACAAGACTGTAGAGTGCACACAATATTTGCCACCTGCAAAAATTATTCGTCTCAAAAAAGATTCTACTGCAATTTCAGCACTTGCAAAAAAAGCACATCTTGCAGAAGAGTTACTTAGTATGCCTCCAAGCTCAAAACTAATCATAAAAACACTAGAGTATGAAGGTGCACTAACACAAAAGGATCTTTCAAACAAAACACTTCTTCCTGATAGAACTGTTAGATTAGCACTAAGTCACCTACTTGATAAAGGATACATCAAAAAGAAAGTCTCAGTTAGAGACGCAAGACAAAAAATATACGAAATCTCAAAAATAGAATAATCTAGCTTGAAGCGGTTTTGACAAATGACACAAAAGATTCTTCAGGAAATCCTGGTCTACTGTTAAATTCGGGGTGAAACTGTACTCCCAGATAGAATTTGTGACTGGGAATCTCTAAAATCTCCATTCTCTTTCCACCATCACTTTCTGCAGAAAAAATCATTCCATGTTGTTCAAAATCAGTAATGTAGTCTTTGTTTATTTCATAGCGATGTCTATGCCTTTTGTTAATTGAATCAGAAACATAAATTCTCTTGGCAATTGTATCTGGGTTTATCTTGATATTATGACCTCCAAGTCTTAAGGATCCTCCCATGTCTTCTACATCCTTTTGTTCGGGGAGCAAGTCCACCACTGGGTTTTTGGAATCATTTTTAATTTCAGTTGAATTTGCATCCTCTAGCTTCAAAACTTCACGTGCAAATGCAATGGCTGCAAGCTGAAACCCAAAACAAATTCCAAGATATGGGATGTTCTTCTCTCTTGCATAATTTGCAGTTTTTATTATTCCCTCAGATCCTCTGGTACCAAATCCTCCTGGCACTAGAATTCCATCATAATCTGAAAGTTTACTATAATCATCAATTAATTCAGAATCAATCCAATCAATCTCAACTTCTTTTCCTAGTTTTGCACCTGCGTGTTTTAATGCATGATTTACACTCACGTAACTATCTGTAAGGGTTACATATTTTCCGACCATTGCAATCTTTACTGTTTGATCCTTTTGACTAGACATCGACTCTGCAATTTTATTCCAATCATCCCAATTGGCTGATGCATTGACCATGCCAACTTTACCAAATTTTGTAAAAATAGAATCTAAAATTCCTTGGTCATAGAGAATCTGGGGTACTTCAAAAATTGATTTTGCATCATGACAAGAAAGAACATCATCAACTGCAACATTGGTAAAGAGTGCTAGTTTTTTCTTTGTTTTTTCCTCTAGTGGTTGGGTGCATCTCACTGCCAAAAAGTCTGGCTGTATACCAATTCTACGTAATTCTTGTACACTATGCTGAGTAGGCTTTGTCTTTTGCTCGCCGACCACATCAAGTGACGGAGCCAAAGTTACATGGACAAAAATTACATTTTTGGGCCCATCCTCAACTCTCATCTGTCTTAGGGCTTCTAAAAATGGAAGTGATTCAATATCACCTACCGTTCCTCCACACTCTACAATCAAAAAATCTAATCCCTCATCATCTGCAATTTTTTTAATTTTGTTTTTTATCTCATCTGTTATGTGTGGAATAATCTGTACACATGCTCCCAAATACTCTCCTTTCCGTTCTGATTCAATTACGGTAGAATAAACTTGAGCAGTAGTAATGTTGTGATTTTTAGGAATATTTTGATTCAAAAAACGCTCATAATTTCCAATATCCATATCACACTCTCCACCGTCTTCTGTAACAAAGACCTCCCCGTGAGCTATTGGATTCATGGTTCCTGCGTCGTAGTTTAGGTAGGGATCTATTTTGATACAAGAGACTTTTTGATTTGCTAATTGTAATAGTTTGGCAATAGACGATGTGGTGACTCCTTTACCAAGACCGGACATTACACCACCAGTCACAAAAATGAACTTTGTCTGCACATTTAGCAAATGAATAACCGGTTTTTGTGTGTTTTGCCGATCTATCTCTGGTTTTAACATGTGTAAAAAAATTCTCTAATTTTTGAACAAATTTTTAAAATTAGACCAGCTTATTTTTTATCTCACCTCTTCCATAGTATAAGTTGAGAACCTCTAGATAGTGGCCATTAAAGGTGGAAAACTATAGTTGCAAAAATGACGGTAGGCCACTATACTTTGACGTGTAATTTTGGAATGTATCTGTCTTCTTGGTAATCTTTATCATAGTATTTTGAAGTTTTATTTAATTGGGTTAGTGTCTCTAAAATTTTTTCTGCTTGAAGTATCTCAATGTCAAATCTAATGTGGACATGCCGAGACCCAGTAGACTCTTGCTTTTTATGCCTATTTTGAACAAACTCTAAAATTTGGTTTTCTATGATTTCATCCATTTTGTCTTTGTTATGATTTTTGGGTTACATTCAATGTTTCTTTTTTTAAAGATCTGGTGAATAATTCAATTTTCTTTTCTATCTTGCTTTGTGGAGTTGTCTCCATTAATTTTAAAAACGCACTGCCTACAATTACTGCATCAGCACCAGCTGTGACGAATTTTTTCACATCTGCTGGAGTTGATACTCCAAAGCCAACACCAATGGGGATTTTTCCTTTGGTTTGTTTTTTTACACTCTTGATTGCCTTTATTGTATAATTTTTTACTCCCGTCTTTACTCCAGTGGTACCAAACACTGCAACAAGATATAAAAATCCAGTAGTAACTTTTGCAATCTTGTTTATTCTATCTTTGGTGGTATTGGGAGAGATTAAAAATATTGTATCGGTGTTTCTTTTAGCTGCATCTAGATATTCTTTTGATTCCTCAATTGACATGTCTGGTAGGATAAATCCGTCAATCCCTGCTTTTTTTGCTTCAGTGATGAACTTTTTATATCCTTTGTGGTATAAAATATTGGTATAAGTCATCAGTACGAGTGGAATATCAGTTTGGTCTCTTATCTTTTTAACGATATGAAAAAATTTATTTATTGTTGTCCCTTTCTCTAGTGATACAGCACTAGCATTTTGAATTACAGGGCCGTCAGCTAGTGGATCGGAGAATGGAAATCCTAGTTCTATAATGTCTACTCCTCCCTTCACCAGTCCCTTTACTGCAGAAATTGTTGCACTTTCATTTGGATAGCCTACCATGATATATGATATCAACGCCTTTTGATTTTTTTCCTTTAATTGCGAAAACTTTTCTTTAATTCTTGACATTTTTATTCATATAATTTTGTACTTCTTCTACATCTTTATCTCCTCGTCCTGATAAGGTAACCACAATCGATTCTGATGGTTTATGTCGTCGAGCAACCTTTACAGCATCTGCTATGGCATGAGCCGATTCTAACGCTGGAATAATTCCTTCAGTTCTAGTTAGTAACAAAAAAGCATCAATTACTTCTGAATCTGTGGCAGAGTGGTATTTTACTCGTTTTCTGTCCTTTAGATATGCGTGCTCTGGACCTACTCCGGGATAATCAAGTCCTGCAGAAATACTATGAGTTTCAGTGATTTGACCTTCTTTGTCTTGGAGTAAATACGTCATCATTCCATGTAAAACTCCCTTTCTTCCAGCAGAGAGCGTTGCTGAATGAAATCCAGATTTTAATCCCTTTCCAGCTGCCTCTACTCCAATAATTTCTGCATTTGTATCTACCAATGGATAAAACGTCCCAATAGCGTTAGAGCCTCCACCAACACACGCAATTACAATATCTGGAGTTTTATTGTGCAGTTTTTTAAATTGTGATTTTATCTCATTCCCAATCACACTTTGAAAGTCTCGGACCATTACAGGATATGGATGCGGTCCCACGGCAGAACCTAAAAGATAGTATGTGTTCTCTACATTTGTGATCCAGTCACGTATTGCCTCATTGATGGCATCCTTCAGTGTCTTAGAACCAGAATTTACCGGATGAACCTTGGCACCAAGCATGTTCATTCTAAACACGTTTAGCTTTTGCCTGATGGTATCCTTGTATCCCATGTAAACCTCCGCCTTTAATCCTAATGCAGCACATGCCATTGCAGTTGCAACTCCATGCTGACCAGCTCCAGTTTCTGCAATGATTCTTTTTTTATTCATTTTTTTTGCAAGTAGAGCTTGACCTAGTGTGTTGTTTATCTTGTGTGCCCCTCCATGCAGCAAGTCTTCTCTTTTTAGATAAATTTTAGCACCACCAATTTTTTCAGATAAATTTTTTGCATAGTATAATGGAGTTGGTCTTCCTGCATACTGCTTTAGATAATAGTCAAATTCTTTTTTAAAATTTTTGTCATTTTTATATTTGAGATAATTCTCCTCCAATTCCTCTATTGCAGGAACTAGGGTTTCGGGAATATACTTTCCTCCAAATTCTCCAAATCTTCCGTCCTTAGGATATCTCAATATGCATTCACCAATTTTTTTACTTGTTCTTCAATGTCATTGCTTGTCATTATACTAGAGCCTATCAAAAAAGCATCAGCTCCGCACTTTTTTAGGTATTGAATATCCTCTGGTGTCTCAATACCGCTCTCAGACAGTATTGGTCTTTTTTTCTCATATCCTTTTAAAACAGTTTGAGTAGTGGCAAGGTCAATCGCTAAAGTATCAAGATTTCTATTATTAACACCAATCAAATCAGCATCTGTTTTTAGGGCATTTTGGAACTCTTCTCTAGTATGCACCTCAAGTAAAATCTGCAACTCCTGTTTGTGGGCATAATCTACAAACTCGTCAATCTCTTTCAAGTACCTTTGGTCAAAAAGTGATTGAATAAGTAAAATATAGTCTGCCCCAATTTTGGCTGCAGCATCGATCTGGATTTTATCAATCATGATATCTTTCATTAATAGTGGTACATTTACTGCCTCCCTTACTTTGATAAAATGTTGAGGAGAGCCATTAAACAGATGTGGCTGGGTCAAAATTGACAATGCCTTGGCTCCTCCTGCAATCATTTTCTTTGCAATACTTACAGGATCACTTGGGGTCTTGATCTTCCCCAATGATGGCGATGAGAATTTAATCTCTGTGAGAAGTGTTGCACGGGTGTGGGTCTTTATTATTTGTAAAAAATCTTGGGATGATTTTTGTAAATTACAGTCAACATCATATGTCCCATCATCAATAGCCATTTGAGAATTATTTAGCAGTCTTTTTAAAATATTTTCAGCCATCAATAACCTCCTTTAATTTTGAATAGTCACCAGTATCCCTTACAAATGCCTCAAGCAAACCAAATGCCTTACCGTCATTTATTGTGTCCATTGCAATCTCCACTCCTTGCTCAAAGTTTTTTGCAATATTTGCAACAATCAATCCACCTGCGGCATTAAGTGCCGTAGTTTCAATCATTGCCTGGTTTGCTGTGTTGTATAATACCCCGACAAAGGAATCAATGGCATCTTTTTTTGTTTTAATTTGAATATCATGGAGTGATGATTTGTGCAGACCAACCACTTCCGGATCAATTGCATTCATCAAAACTTTCCCTTCCCTTAAAATGCATACTCTATTAACCGAGCTTGTGGAGAATTCATCCATTCCATCATCAGAACGCACTGTCATGATATTTTCAATTCCTTTTCTTTTCATTATTCGTGGTAATCTATCAAGATATTCTATTGAAAAAACTCCTACTAATTGATTTTTTACACCCGCGGGATTTGATAGTGGACCTAAAAGATTAAACGCAGTTCTCTTTCCAATTTGCTTTCGTGCAGCAGAGACATGTTTCATTGCTGGATGGAATTTTTGTGCAAACATGAAACAGATATTATGTTTTTCTAAAATACCTGCAATTTGAGATGGCTCTTGATTAAGATCATATCCAAAATAGGCAAAAATATCTGCACTTCCAGAAACTCCAGTACTTGATCTGTTTCCGTGTTTTGCAACAGTTCCACCAGCAGCAGCTACTACAAAAGATGCTGCAGTAGATATGTTGAAAGTCTGAAGTCTATCTCCACCTGTACCACACATGTCAATTATAGTTCCCTTGTTTTTAGGCACAACTTTGAGGGCAAACTCGTTCATTTTATCAAGCATTCCTAATAGTTCATCATCAGTTTCCCCTTTTTCAGCAAGGCTTGAGAGAAATGAGATATTCTCAGAATCTGATGTTCTTCCTGATAAAATATCTGTCATTACCTCCTTTACTTGGTCATAAGATAGATTGGTTTTCTGCTCCAGTATTTTTATAATTTCTGAAATCATTTTCTTTCTCTTACCTGTCTTATGAAATTGGCAAGAATTTTTTTACCATCTTCAGTCATTATTGATTCTGGATGAAATTGCACTCCCTCAATAAGAAATTCTTTGTGTCGTACGGCCATCACTTCTCCATCATCCTCTGCTCTTGCAGTAACCTCTAATATTTCTGGGATGATTGTCTTATCTCCAACCAATGAATGATATCTGGTAGCCTTGAAGGGATTTCTTACGCCTTTGAATAATTCTGAGTTGATGTGCCTTACAGGGCTGGTCTTTCCATGTCGCACATATCCTGCATTAGTCACTTTACCTCCAAATGATGAGATGATTCCTTGATGGCCAAGACATACTCCTAATATCGGTACAGTACTGCCAAGAATTTTTATCACTTTACTGCATACTCCAAAGTATTTTTTATCATCTGGTGTGCCAGGTCCAGGTGATATTATAATGGCATCATAATTTTTTTGCAATATTTGCTCAATAGTGATTTTGTCATTTCGGATAACCTCACAATCAACATCTAATTCCCCAAGATACTGTGCAATGTTGTACACAAAAGAATCATAGTTATCAATGATTAGAAACTTCAATGTGATGCCTCCTTCAATGCTTGCAGCATTGCTTGTGCCTTGTGTTCAGTCTCTTTGAATTCGTTTTCGGCAATTGAATCAGATACAATTCCAGCCCCTGATTGAACAAAACCCTTGTTCCCATCAATGAAGATACTTCGAATCGCAATTGCAAAATCACAGCAACCATTGTATGAGAAATAACCTACTGCTCCAGCATAAAGCCCTCGGGCTTCGGGCTCCAACTCATCAATTATCTCCATAGCCCTTACTTTGGGTGCACCAGATACAGTCCCTGCAGGAAATACTGCCTGAAATGCATCAAACATGTCTTTTTCTGAGGCTAAATTTCCAACAACATGTGTAACAATATGCTGAACATGGCTGAACCTCTTTATCTTCATCAAAGATTCCGGGTGAACTGTTCCATACTCGCATACTTTGCCAATATCATTTCTTCCCAAATCTACAAGCATTGTGTGCTCTGCTAACTCTTTTTCATCATGCAGTAGCTCATCTGAAAGTCTTTTATTTTCGTCCTCGTCATCTGTTATCTTTCTTGTACCTGCAATAGGAAATGTCTCTACCTTATCATTGGTGATTCTAACTAACATTTCAGGAGATGCCCCAATAATTTCTTTATTGTTTTGTTTTAAATGATACATGTAAGGTGATGGATTTAGATTTCTGAGTGTTTTGTAGAGTGCAAGATTATCTCCATTTACATCAAAGGCAAATTTTCTGGACAACACCACTTGGAATATGTCTCCATCATAGATGTACTGTTTGGCTTTACTTACAATGTCCGAGAAACTCTTTTCATCCATATTTGGAATTGTTTCAGTTGCATTAAATTCCTCAAAAACACCATTTGAGATTTTTAATTCTTTAAACCTGTTTTCATCATTATAAAAATAAAATAGTTTTTTGTGTACATTATCATATAGTATCCCATCATCGTAAATGCCAAATTCCATTAATGGTTCAGGTGCATGATGTGTGTTTGGAATGTTTTCTACGAGTCTAATTGCATCATAATTAATTCTGCCAACTGCTCCACCTAGATATCGATATTCTTGATTTTCTGATTTTTTTAATAATTTTTTTAGTTCTGCATATGGGTCATCTGTTTGAATGATTTGTGTATCTTGGCCTTTTCTGATAACTTCCACTTTATTTGAATATCCTTTGACGATAGTTTTTGGATCAAAGCCCATAACTGATGTCTCGGCTAGAATTTCAGGCCCTGATAGGGACTCGAAGAGAAATGAGTTTGAATAATTTCTTGAAATTTTGTTGTAAATTTGAAATTGATTATCAGTTAAATCTAAGGGTACTATCTGCCGTTGAGAATTTCCAAAGGTATCCACCCATAAACACAATTTTGGTCATTTATTATTTAAACCCCCCTCATGACTAGGATAGGCGTGAAATAGGGCATTTTTAGAACACTTTCTAACCTTGCATACTCGTATTTTCATACTATGGGAATTGTTGGCGCTGGAGTATATCTGGTAAAGTTTAGAGCAAATAGAGAATAAATTATCCATATTTTTTTGAAATTCGTTGTTTAATATTTTTAAAAAAAAGTGAGGTAAACTCACTAGGGGGTTCCACTAAGAAGTGGTATCTATTGGAGGTGTTCTCTCTTTTAATGCAGAGATGTAAAATAGATCATGCACCTCACCATCATCACCAGTTGCAGTACCTGTAACATAGTACAAGGTACCGTTTTCAAGATCTGAGATTTTATCTCCAGAGATGACCACATCATATATTTCACTGTCTTCACTTTCAGCTTGTCCTGAGGCATCAAATGATGTCTTATCAGCACTTACTGTAATTTTCCAGGAATCTGCAATTACAGAGTATTTTTCACGGGTATCATTTTTTATAGTTCCTACCATGAATGCACCGCGTTTTACTTCAAACTCTGTTTCTGAATCACCTACAGGGACTATTCCCATTCTAAAATAGGAACGCTTTCCTTCGCCATCCTCAGCAACTGCAGCTCCTACTCCTCCAAATACAGTATGTGGGTGAAGTGCTCTATCAGTTGGTACATCTGATATTTTTCTATCAGTTGACACATCTGATACTTGTGCAAATGCAGTGTTGTAGGTTGCAGATACTGATAGCACTGCTGCCATCATTATCAATCCTGCAAAGATTGTTTTGTTGTTTGTTGTCATTGAGAGATAAAAGATATTTTGAATAAAAGGGGTTGTTAAGCATTGTTAGCTAACAATGTTCTCTTTGATTTGAAGAGATGTAAATTGACTCTAGGAATTATATTTTTAAATTATAAATTCAAAACCCTTAGGACATCAATTGTAACACCGAGATGTTACACAAAATAAAATAATTTTTTGAGTGTTCTTTTTAACATAAATAAAATATACTTCAAGCGGGATGATGACTCAAATTCTATATGAACTAGGATATAATTTTATCACCGATATTGATGTTGATAAAAATCCTGAAGTTCTTCAGAATTTTGATAAAATAATAATTCTGCATAATGAATATGTTAACCGAAAAGCATTCGATGCAATATCCGCTCATCCTAATGTAATTTTCTTATATCCAAATGCATTGTATGCAGAAGTTGCGGTAGATTATTCTGACAATACTGAGAAGTTAATTCACAGTCACAATTATCCTAATTACCCTAATGGACCTAGTAACGTATTCGATTATGAGATTGAAGAGCGATTCGATGAATATGCATTTGATATAGAATGTCTTGAATGGACATTTGTGGAGATTGAGAATGGGAATTACTTAAACTGTTATCCTGATTATGCAATAGATGCCAATTTAGAAATCATATTGGCAATAAACTATCTTTAAGATAGTATGGGGATAAAAAAAAACTTGTTTGATATTTCTTAAATCTCTTAAAAATTCTAAATCAATTTCCATGATCAAGATTTGTAGGTGCTGAAGTATATCTGGTAAAGTTTAGAGAAAATAGAGATTAGTTTTTGCTATAACTCAAGATTATTTTTTGTTTTCATCAGGTGTATTAATTTTTCATTACACTGTGGAATATTTTTAAGTGAATTTTAACAATCAGAATTCTTGACTTTGAATACGCAGAAACTCTTGGCAGGAACTTTAGCTTTAATTTTTGCTGTAGGATTTACAAGCCCAGCATTTGCAGTTGATAACGGCGTGGCAGAATCTTCAACGGTAGCCTCTTTTGTAGGCTCTACAGTTGTACCAGTGGATGTGTCCCCAAATGGAACTTGGTTTGAATTCAGCTTTGAGGATAACACAAGTGATGTAAGAGGATGCCTACCCGCAGACCCTAATGGATATTTTAATTGTTTTCCTAGCAGTGGCACACCTACAGAGTTTGCACCAGCGCCAGAATGGAATTTTGAATGCTTGGCTGGAGGATGTGTGTTAACTGTAACTGATGCATTTCTTTATGGCGACACTTTTGAAATATTTGATAATTTATCAAGTATAGGCACCACATCTGTGGTATTGCCTGATGTGTTCAACAGTTGTGGTTCTGATCCGGAATTGTGTCTTGTAGATATCAACACAAGTAGTGCAGTATTTAGTCTTGAACTGGGAAGTCATTCACTAACAATGAGGCCTACAACTACAGTTTTGGAAGGTGTGGGATACTTTAAGATAGAACAAATTATTCCTGAAATTGATGATTCAGGGGATACATCTGGACCCGTTGCAGGAGGACTCCTATCACTTGACTCATCAGCACTAGTAATTGGTGGATTAGCTTCAAGTGCAGTATGGATGATACCTGCAATTACAGGAATTTTCGGTGCTGGAGTATATCTGGTAAAGACTAGAGCAAACAGAAATTAATTTTATTTTTTATTTTCTAAAATTATAAAAAGTGCTTCAACCATGTAACTAGCAATCCATATCATAGGTTGGTATTCCTAATAAGTAAAATTTTATAAAACAATTTAATGACTTTTAATAACACACACAAACTTTTGGCAGGAACTATAGCTCTAGTTCTAGTTGGAGGAATGACCAGTCCAGCATTTGCTCAAATAGTAGATATAACTTCATGTACTGTTGATCCCGCAGAGGTTAATCTGCAACTCGGTTCAGATGAGACATCTGAAATCATTCAAAAAACAATAACATGTGATAACGACATTAATGACTTTATTATCAGTGATGATTGTATTTTCAATTCTCCTGATTTTGACAATGATGCAGTATTACAAAGCGTTCTAACTTTGAATGAAACAGTTACCAATAATGGGGATACCTCAGAAGAACACTGTGAAGTTAATTTCCAAATATTTGGTTTCGGTGATATTTCAAATAATGTCAATGTAACTCAAGCACTCTGGATAAATGCACCCGTAGAACCACCAACACCCGTAGCCGGAGAACTCTTGGCACTTGATACCTCTGCATTACTAATTGGAGGTTTGCCCTCATTTGCAGTATGGATGGTACCTGTAGTTGCAGGAATCGTAGGTTCTGGAATGTATTTGGCAAAGTTTAGAGCAAACAAAGAGTAAATCCTCTTTTCTTTTTATTTTTAGCTAGTATTGTCGGCGGTGGAGCATATCTGATAAAGTTTGGAGCAAATAACGAATAATTTTTATTTTCTAAACACTAGAAAAGGTGTTTAAACACGTGTTAGATTACTAGACTGTCTTTTCCATAAAGGTATTATTGTAACATTTTATTTGTTACAATATGAGCGATGAGTTATCAGGTATGGTTTTGGGGTTAACAATAGTGGCTGGAATTACAATTGTAGGACTCCTTGGTGCTGAAATTTATCGGGTAAAGACTAGCCGATTAAAAAAGTCAATTATTCCAAGGAAAGGGCAACTAATCTAGACTTTATCCACATAGCGGTATTAAACTAACAATTTAACAAAATACTATTGATTTTTAATAATTCTCAGAAACTTTTAGCAGGAACTTTAGCTTTAATCATGGTTGCAGGGATGACTAGTCCAGCTTTTGCTGGAGCGCCAAGTGATCCTAATTTGATCATATTTGAAAAAACATCAGACAAAAATGTGGTAATCTCTGGAGAATAAGTAACTTATTTCTATAACGTCACAAATTTATCACAATTTAACTTTGGTTGTGACTTGTCCGATGATAAGTTAGGATTTTTGGAGCAATTGAATGTACAATCTCAATCGGTTTTAATTGTAAACTCCACTACCAATCTCTTTGAAACTACAACTAATACAGGTACAATATCATGTAATCCAATCGTTAAAAATTCAAATCCTGTCACCGTAACTGTATTAGAAAAAGCAGTAGCCGGAGAACTTTTGTCACTTGACACATCTGCCCTAGTAATTGGCGGACTATCAAGTGTATCATGGATGGTACCAGCAGTAGCAGGACTAGTAGGTGCTGGAGTTTATCTGGTAAAGACTAGAGCAAATAGAGAATAAGTAGAAATTATTTTTTGGGCCTATCGAAATATTAAATAACCCTAATCCTAGTTTTTTTACTGTTGAGAATCATATTACCAATAATTTCTGTGATGATTTTTTCTCTTTTAGTTACTCCCTCAATTTTGGAGTCATTTGGAGAAGAAACCAATATTCAATGCTCAGAAGGGATGGTTCTAGTTTATAGAGTAAATTCTGACAAATACGCATGTTTGAAGCCATCAACTGCCGATAAATGGTATCAACAAGACATGGCCGAACCAGTAGAACAAATCAAATCATTTGAGAAAAACTTGTACGATGAGGCAATGAATCCAAGACAAACAGAATATCCAAACCAGTTAGGTTTTAATGATTTACACATAGAGGCAATAAATCACCTTATTCCAACAGATGATCATTCGGTTCTTGATATGATTGTACATCATCATTGTAAAGTTTATGATGACATGACGGCTGTATGTCTCTTGTTTCCAACTGGAATGGGAGATCAAGACAAGCCTTATGGAATAGAATATGTGATTGGTACTGAATCTTATGCTGAATTATCAGAAGAAGAAAAAACATATTGGCACTATCACAAAACTGAACTTCCAAATGTAAAGGCGACACTACCTGACCTTACAGCAGAAGAGGCAAAACCATTGATGCCGATACTGAATGAAACCTATGGCAAGGTGGTCTACTTTTGGCAAATAGGTGACAAGTATCCGATAGGGGAGCCATTTGTAGTAGTTATTGAAGAACTGTACAAAGATACCACTAGTACAACAAATCAAGAACCACTTACAGCCTTGATGAACTACAGAGCCCTAGATGATTCCAAAAAAGATGGATTGGCAATTATTGACTTGAATCCAGATTCTAAAACTTTTGGAGATATTTTACAAGATGTTCCGATTGGAGAAGGTGTCTTAATGCATCATCCATTTTACAATTCTGATAAATCAAAATTATACAACACATCTCTGATGGGTGAGCGTTTGTATCAGGTAAATATCCATGATACAACTATTTTTGATGTAACTCCAATAGATACAGGATCCTGTTTAGTTGGTGAAGATATGATTTTTAGCAAAGATGGAGAAAAGTTCTATCTAACATGTATGGGTTCTGATAGTGTAATGGTTTTTGATGCCAAAACCGACCAGATACTTGATGAAATTTCGGTAAATCAAGAGGAAAATCCTAATGCTTTCACCAAATATCCACATGGAATTTCAGCTGATGAGACGATAGATAGAATGATAGTAACACAAACTGTTTCTCCTGCTCTTGATGATCCTCAAAGTAGTGTTACAGTGATAGAATTTAGCACAGGAAAAGTTCTCTCCACAATAGAATTGACAAAGAATGAAGGATCTCCTAGTGCTCCAGTAGAAGTATTATTTCACCCTAAAGAATCCATTGCTTATGTCTCAGGAATGCTAGATGGAACAATTTGGGCGCTCGTATGGGATGAGAAAACCAAATCATTTGAGCCAAAATTAATTGATGATGGTACTGAGCGTGAACAATCATGGCCCCTTGATTTGAGTATAGGCCCTAAAGGTAACCTGTATGTCAGCTTTGCAGTTCCTGGAGTTGTAAATGAATATAGTTTAGAAAACCCAGAGAAACCAAAACTTCTAAGAACACTACCTGCACAGCCAGGTGCACATCATGTTTTGTTTAGTGAAGATAATCGATACATGTTTGTTCAAAATAATTTGCTTAATTTAGATGGATTAAATTCTGGAACAATCTCAGTAGTGGATTTTGCCTCTGGTAATCTTGTTGCTACCATTGATGATCTAACCCAGCAAGGAATGATGATAGAATCCCTGGATTTGATTTACCAAGAATCTTTGACTACGACAACTTTGGTATCTTAATTGGTTTCCTAAACATTTGATTCAAACGTTCAGCTCTCCTTTTGGGCCTTTGAAATTATTTTTTGGAAAGGATGAAAAATCAAAAGGATATTGTTAAGAAATATTTTATTTCATAAAATTCCCCTGAGTGTGAGGCAGGCACTCTTGGCTAATTTCCCCAAAATCACCAATCATACAACCACACCTTAATCTTACATAAGATTCCTCAAAAGTAGAATTATTCATGAATTAAAGTTGGAAAATTTGCTTAAAACACTAACGTATCAATCATTCATAGAAATGATAAGTTTGTGATTAGATTTTTGGATTAATCTAGTGCTTAAATTTGAAATTATTTTTTCGAAAGAATTGTCGGTGCTGGAGTTTATCTGATAAAGTTTAGAGCAAATAAAGATTAGATTTTTGAAATTATTTTTTTTGAAATACTAACATTATAAGAATAATCAGAAAAATGATTATTTTCTAAATATTGAATAAAGTGGATATGAATTTTTCAAACCTATAGAGTATTCTCCAATTCTTTTAAACTTGTATTCATTCAAGTCCTTGCTGATTTCATATAGATCACTGCCAAAAACTATTCCATTAACTGCAGCACTTCGATTAATTTTTGAAACCATGTTTACAGGAGGTCCAATAATGTCAAGAGACGTTGAATCATTTGTATTCATTAAAACCACCATGCCATAGTCTGCACTTACTCGATAATCAATCTGAGGTAAATTCTCATTTTGCAGATATTCATTAATTGAAACATGTTCTTGAATTATTGCAAAACTTGCCTCCAAACAACTTGTAATCCCATATTTTGATTCAGTTTTTGATGACTCTGGAAAATAATACAATAAACTATCTCCCATATTTTTGACTACACATCCACCAAATCTGCTCAATACCTTAGAAATTGAATTTATAAAAATTTTATAATATTTTGACATTTTATACATGTCCAAAGTGTGGGAGATTTTTGTTGAATTTACAATATCCACCATCCCAACACAATAACTTTGAGAGTTACCCGAAAAAGCAACCATATAGTCAGGTGCGGTCATAGACGACTTGTCATCATCTAGAGTTTTTTCTTTATTTTGTAAACTGGTTTGATTCAAATTTTGAATATCAGGCATATCGTTTTCCGCAAAAACAACCTAATAAAGTATTGTCATAATATAATCGGATCATAAAAAGAATCTCAACAAATAATTCCAAAAAATCAACTTGACATTATAATCTGGATTAGGGTAACTTTTAGTGCCTAGAAAGGGGGGATTCTATTTTTACTGACAGTCGATAAAAAGACAATCCCCCCCGTTTACGCACAAAAACCTGCAACTGACTAAAGGCATAACGACCTGATTGTTTGATGGGGATTGTTTAAGATCATAACGAAAAGAATAACGTTATGACTTTGGTTGGAAAGAAAAATCATTACAACGTAAAATTTCTGAGTTTGAAATTATTTTTTGGGAAGGATGAGAATTGAAAAGGAATTTAGGTATAATTTGGGAAACATCTCAAATATTCAGCATGTCTAATTATTTTGAAACAAGATGACCAAAGAATGTAGTCCAAACTGTTGGTGTAGACGACCTAAAGAAGACGAATAATTTGTTTAATATGAAATTATTTTTTGGAAAGGATTGCTATCGAGTGGCAAAACCAGATATTTTGTATTCTAGATTATGGCGGGTTTCTATTATTTTATCTACTAATTTATTTACATAAACATCAAGTTCTGTGGTCACTAAAATAACTGCATCATTACCTAAAGGAAATGTTATTCGATTTACTTTGCCATACTGAGCCATCGCAAACCTTGGTGCACCAATTTTAAAACTCAACTTTTTACGATATTCCCATCTTTTTTGAGCTTCAGATAATGACGATTCAATTTCTTCTTGTTTAAAATATCCCTGTATTCCTTCTCTGAACTTTGCATGAATCTTTCCATCAAAGATAGCCACATACCTTATGTTTTGGTCAAGTTCCAGCACTTTATCCAAAAATTTTCCGTAATCTTCTTGATTTACTATCTCTGACATTCCTATCGCCCAATTATTAGGAACATGTTCCTATACTTAACCTCGATCATACTTAATGAAATTAGGCATCTCCACCAAATCATACCTTCGTCACCCTTTAGTCTCTCTGGAAAATTTACTCACAAAAGGGAGGGATTCCTATTTTTACTGACAGTCGATAAACTCGTTAACACTTCACTTAGGCACGAAAACCCAAGATAATGACTAATTTTTGGTCTACTTTAATTATTTAAGTTATAGTTGATTTGGTCTGATAATCTGCTTAATTTCTAAAAATAGGTAATATACCTTATTGTACGGTACATTTATTACTGATCTGATTGTATCCCCAAATATGGCAATGCAGGAAGTAAAATCTAGATCGGATACTGGAAACATTTTTGATTCTACCAAAAATATTGTAACCTCAACTTGTCTAGTGGAGTGTTATGTCTGTGGTAAAGGATTACCAGATGGCCACTCTATTACGGCAAAAACACTTCCATCTGGAATTGTTTTGTTTTGTGATGTGCATTATCCATTACAATAATTTTATTAAAAAACTCAATAAAGATGATTTTTTAACAACAGTAATCCAATCCATTTATGATTGAATCAAGAGAGATAGCTGATGATTTATCCATTTGTAGAATTTTAAATGGAATGTGGCAAGTATCTGGATCTCACGGGTTTATTGATCCGGAAAAAGCAATCCATGAAATGATAAATTATCATAATTCAGGATTTACAACATGGGACTTGGCAGATATTTATGGACCTGCAGAATCATTTATTGGCAAGTTTAGAAAAAAACTTGAAGAACTAAAAGGTAAAGACGAACTACGACATTCTCAAGCCTTGACCAAATTTGTTCCAAATCCCGGACCAATGACTAAAAGCATTGTAGGGCATTACATTAACCAATCCCTAGAAAAAATGAATACTGACTGTATTGATTTGATTCAATTTCATTGGTGGGATTACAATAATCCCAGTTATGTTGATGCATTGGTTCACTTATCAAACATTAGAGATGACGGAAAAATAAAACATATTGGATTGACCAACTTTAGTACATCACAATTACAAATAATTAAAGACCTGGGTTTAGAAATAGTTTCTAACCAGGTTCAATATTCTATTTTAGACCAAAGACCAGAAAAACTATTGATTCCATTTTGTAAACAAAACAAGATTCATTTGTTATCTTATGGTACCTTACTTGGAGGATTTTTGTCGGAAAAGTACCTAAATTCTCCAGAACCTACTCGAGGTGATATTGTAACTGCGAGTCTTCAAAAATACCATAATATGATTACAGCTTGGGGCGGATGGAAATTATTTCAAGAACTATTGCATGCTTTGCAACAAATTTCGAAAAAACACGACTGTAATATGGCAAATGTATCTACCTCCTTTATTTTAGAAAAGCCTACCGTTGCAGGAGTAATTATTGGAACAAGATTGGGAATATCTGAACACATCGAGGATAATTCTAAAACCTTTGGATTACATTTGGATTCAGATGATATTTTGATGATACAATCAGTTACCAAAAAATCAAATGATCTTTTTGAGAGTATTGGAGATTGCGGCGATGAGTATCGTTAATCACCAAAATTAATTCTCAAAACGCTTTTCTACTTCCTTAGCCATTAATTCCAACCTATCTGTGTTTCCTAATTTTCTATATGTTAGTTTTTCTAGGGTCTTAATTATGCTAATTGCAGCTCTATATTGGGGAATTTTTGGATCATTGAGTTCTCCATACATTCCAATACCCTGAATACCGTTTTGTTTTGCAAACCCCAAAATTAATCCATTAAAACCTGTTATGATTGATTTTTGCGTACTCTCCATCCCCATTTCATACATTTGTTTTGTAAGCTCTTTTGAGGTTGTAGTGACAAAGGTTTTGGGTTGTTTATTCAAATTTCTATTAGTATGAAAACCTCCCAAAGTGTAGATAAATTTCACCGAATACTTTTTTGAAATATCAATCACGTCTTGACATAATGCATTGAGTTCTTGATTATTTTGTGGTTGCCCAGATCCTCCTCCAAATAATATTAATCCCTCGGTACATTTGTACTCCCAACTCTCAGTGGGAATATCGATGTAACCTCCTTTATCGATAACATAAGTTGGGAATTGACTTTTTGCTGTTCTAAACTGATTGGTGTGCAAACTTTCATTGATGAAATTAATTACAATACTTCCAACGTTTCCCATATCTTGCATAGCTGCAATGACTATTGGTTTTTCAACATCTGGTTCTTTTGTTTGTATAAATTCCATCATTCATTTTTAACCATGCTCCATTAAAATCTGTAGTTTGTCTTTTGAAAAATCAAATGGTCTTCATACCCTAAATTTCTAGGATTTGCCTCTTAATATCGGCTACATTATCGCTAAACACATCAATTCCTGCATCATATGCCTCCATAGTGTTTTCAATTGAATTTGGTTGATTTTCATCTATGCTTTTGTTTGATAAATATTGCCCTGAATCATGGATATATTTTTCAAACACCATGCCAAAAACACATTCATTGATATTTGTAATTTGCCACTTTTCTTTTGTTGAATTTAATAAATTAAAATATCTTGGAATCTGACTTGTTGAGATTTTTAATAGATTTTTCAACTCATTTCTATCCTCATCTGTTATCTCCATCTGCTTTAATCTAATTCAACTCATATATGAAATTAAGAGTCAATACAATGTTAGTTCAAATCTAGTCTATTCATCCCATATGGGCTGTTGTTTTAGCCATGCAACCAAGTCTCTATACAATTGACTTTTTTGGACATTTAAAATATTAATTTCTAGATTGGTAGATAGTTTAGCAGTTTTGGTGTAGTTTTCATATTTTGCAAAAATAATTTTATCTAGATACGTTTCCCCCTGAATCTCCTTTTTTGCCAATTCTTCTGAATCAGTCATTGAAAAACTTGCAAAAAGGACCCCATTAGCCCAATACCCATTCCCAGATTCTAGAATTGACATCATGTTTAGTAAATCATCAAGGCTCATTTTTATTATATCTCGAACGATTATTGTTGTATAGGGTTCATGGATAAATTTCGTCATTTCATTTCCTTACGTTCTGGGTCTTATCAATTTTCGTAGATCTGCATAATTGCATATGTTTATTTTGTATGACCATGATTTGCAGTTAAATTTCATGTAAATTAGATATGCTAATCAAATAAATTATCCAAACTAACTCGTCATTTTGGTTTAAAATTGAATACCTTTGATGCCATAATAAACAGGCGAGCAATTAAAAAGTTTAATCCAAATTACAAAATGACCTCTGATGAAATCAAATTTTTAATGGAATTGGCAATTTTATCTCCGACTAGTTACAATCAACAAAATTGGAGATTCATTACCATCACTAATCAAAAATTAAAAGAAGAAATTAGCAAAGCTGCACGCAATCAACCGCAACCTTATGATGGGTCTTTGATAGTAATTTTATGCGGAAATACCAGTGCTTGGGGAGAAGATCCTAACAGATATTGGAAAAACTATCCAATCGAAAAACAGGAATATGTTGCCAATGCTCTCAAACAAAAATATTTCGATAATTTACAAAACAAAAGAGATGAGGCTATGAGATCTTGTGGTTTTGCAGCCCAGACCATAATGCTTGCTGCAAAACAAATGGGGCTTGATTCTTGTCCGATGGTTGGTTTTGAATATGATGAACTAGCAAAAATAATTAACCTGCCAAATGATCACCTGATTGTGATGATGGTTGTAGTTGGAAAAGCATTAAATCCTGCAGGCCAAAGAGGGGGGCAATTACCTCTTGATGAAGTTGTTTTTGAAAACAAGTTCTCCCAAAATAATTAAAATTCTCTGCAAAATTTGTGTTTTAAAAAAACCTATTTTGTTCACTTTTTTTATTTTATCTATAGAAATCTAAGAAAATAGACTTGCTCAATATGTCAGCAAAGAAACTAGCAGGATCTAAAACACCTACAAAGAAAACTGCAGCAAAGAAAACTGCAGCAAAGAAAACAAGTGTAAAAAGAACCTCAAAACAATAAATACTTTGAGGCGATATTTTTTTATTCTAAATTAAGACGGTTTGCACATTCTCTTAACTAGTGATGGCCGTTAGGATGTCTTTTAATTGAATTGGTTTTTTTAGACACTTTTGAATCGCCTCTTTTTCTAACAATTCTTTGGTTTCAGTAGAAGTAAATGCAACTGCGGAGAAGATAATTATTTTCTGATCTTTTAAAATATTTTCTGTTTCCAGTGTTTGAATTATCTCAATCCCACTAAATACTGGCATTGAAATATCTAGGAGAACTAATCGTATTTTTGACTTTTAATTTGTTCTAATCCTTCTTTAGGATCATTTGCAACTTCGTTTTCAAATCCCTTGGCTTTGAGGAATGTTGAGAGTAGGTCTGTGATGTCTTGGTTATCATCTACAATGAGCACTTTCATAAAAACCAGAAAAATTTATTTCATATAGAACTGTGTCTAATTCTTTCCCAACAGACAAGTGTGATAGTTACTTTCACTTGTAAATTTACGAAACATTAATTTTTAAAATACCCTGATATTCTTTTTTTAAATTGAAATCACTTTATTTTTGATTTGAAAAAATTTTGGTAAACTGTATGGAAATTACAATTGCTTGTTTCTTATTTTGGAGTTTTTTTCCAAACTTGAATTTGTCCGCCATACACCTCGTTGTCATAAACTAGAGCTGGAATTTGGGCATAAAATCCCTCTCGCCCAGAACTAAAAACTTTCGCTGGAAGTGGTATTTCATGTTCCTTACCGTCTGGCATTTTTAATGTTACAAAAACAATTTTATTTTTTGGTTTTTCAGTATTTTCTTCAGACATTATAATAAAACATTCTAACGATCAATATAAAATCATATCCGGATAGAGTTACAGATTCTGTCTAATATTTTTAGCCTTAAATTTTCTAGAATATTTAGAAATTATCGGGAGGTTATTCTTGTATTCCTGATTTCAAAAATGCTATTGTGCATTCAGCTAGTTCTTGATTGGAGTGTTTTTTTATTTCGTGTTTACAATTTGGGCATATGTTTTTAGCATTTTCCATATTTGTATCATAGCCCACTTGTTTCATACAGCATTCCATTAGCTCAAAGGTTGAATGAGAATCCATTGATAATTTACATGTGGGGCATTGAACCATAATTTTGATTTATCTGTGAGGATTTTAATTTTATTAAAAACTTGAAATTTGTTTAAAATATAACCGAGGATTGAATAAATGTTTAGAAATTTTAATGATATTGTTTTATAGAAATTCGGTATTTGGAAGTACGCGGCTTCGATTAGCAGTCTAAGCATGCTATAATCGACTGCTGGTCCAAGACGTGTTATTTTTATGAGATCCTCGAAAATAAGTTAATGATAAATCTTGATTATTTCGTTTTTAATTTAGCGGTCTATTTGATGGTGTTTTTATTTCAAAATCTTCTTCAAATTTATTTTTTCTAAATATCATATAATAAAATAAAACCTACTACTAGTGCTACAATTGCAACACTCATAGAAATGTAAAATCCAAGTTTCACTGATATTCTAAAAAAAGAGTAGAATTTAGAGTTTCACTTTTTCTTACATTTGATTTCCTACCATGAGATGGTAATTGACAAAAATATTTAATTTAAGCATAGCCCATCTCATTTGATTCAATATTTTTCAATCCAAACTTTTTTGGATTGCTTGTTATCTTTTTTTGAGTAATGCATCCTCAGGGGTTTTATCTTGATTTTTTTCCCAATGCCATAAATGATGTTTTTTCCAGTGGGATGCAAGCTCTTCTGTTGTTGGTTCTTTTCCTAACGGGGTTCCACAAATTTTGCATTGAATCATTATTTTTATCTACTTTTAGAAAAATTAAGCCTTTAGAAAAATCTGTCTAATTTGATTAAATATGCAATGTGAAATAAACATCTTTTATGATACCATTTATCATAAATTATTCTTGCTACATCAAAACGAAGATTCCTTTTGCAATGTGTACATATTATTATCATGTTTAAAAAATATATAAAAAATGATTATAATGCGTTGGTTATTGTATTACATATTTTCTAATGGTCTCACAATTTCAAGAGAATTCTATTAAAAATTAAATATTCTGCCTGAATTATCCGTGATTGAATAATTTCCTCCTAGTGGTTTTAATGAAATGTATTTTACTTTGAACAGCTTATCCATTATTAAATAATTTTTGTTGAATAAATAATGGCATATTCCATGGAAAATACTTGCATGTACTGTGGCAAAATTCAATCCGATCTGAATCTTTTCTGCATAGAGTGCAACAAACGAGAATGGTCAAAAGAGAATTAGCCTCTTTGCCGAACAAGCTAATTAAAGCATAATCATCATTTTGAAAAAACCACCATCTAGTAGCACCTACTACAAATCGTATTCAAATGGCACATCTATATTTTAGATAAATCTCTGGAATATAGTTGAGCGCGGATCCTATGAATTATGAAAATCCAGAAATGGAAATATGGTTAATTTCTTACCTTTACTACCATCAACGTGACAAATCAGTGGTGGCAAGTGAATTATTAGAAGATATTCCTCAATCTCTTCTAAAAACACTTCCTACCCAAGACCACCTTCATTATATGGTGACCAGATTTATTCGGGCAGGATATTTCAGAGGCGCATTTGGGACCTATAGGGCTGGCTCAAAATATAATCTCTTTATTACCGAATTTGGTATAATGGAATTTAGAAAACAACTTTCTTCTTTATTTCATACTTCAAAAGATGAAATGATTCTACATGCTTTAATTGACAATTCTGTGGGTAATGAAGAATTAAAAAAATCTATTAAAGATTTTTTTGCAAAAAATAAAAATAGTAATGAGGATGAATTTGATGCCAGATTACACGAACTTTGTAATTTTCTTGGAAAAGAATCAGTTATCTGGATTTACAAATTAATTCTAACAGGTTCTAAGAAAATCTAAATTCTGCCATTCGTAAATTATTAATCCATATTCGATAATTAAAATATTAAAAATTAATTTAAAAATTAAATTTTTGCCTATTCTTTAGGTTTGGCTTGTCCTATCTCTTCTGCCTCATCTTGTTTTTCAAATACTCGATACTCTCCAATATTGCTACTGCACTTTTGACAGGTGTACTGTCCTCTCTCTACTAACACTAAATTATCTGCCACTTCTTCGCGATTGTTTTCTTCAAGGTGAATTTTTGGTGGATTGTTAAATTCCTCTTCACAAATTTTACAATAATGTTTTTTCATGTTTTGTTCTTCTAGTTTTCCTATTGGGGCGAGAAACAATTTACCCACTCCTAAATCTGCCTTTTTTGCTTGCTCGTCAGATATTTCTGCTATTATATAGCCACCAGAACCGTGCAGTTTTACCTCTGACAAATCACATTGTTACTATTTATGATCTTAAAATACCCTTAGCAAATTATCTTTATTCCATAATATTCTCAATTTGAGTTATAATCCTCAAAACTAAGAATATTTTATCTAGTTTTTACTAGTTACTTTAAGATGGATGTATCAGATGTCTTTAAAAAACGAAATTTCAAGAATATTAATTTAAAATATGAAGATTTGGTAGGAAAGGACCTATCTGATGCTTTTTTAAGCGGGGTAGATCTTAATGGTGCAGATATTCATAATGCCGATCTTAGCGGAGCAGACTTGAGTAATGCCCAGATTAGAAGTGGAATTTTATTTAATGTAAAATTTCGTGGTGCCGATTTGAGAGGAGCTGATTTAAGTGAAGCAAAAATTTGGGATGCAGATATGTACGGAGTAGACATGCAAGGGGTTAATTTGAAGGGGGCTGATTTGTTTAATACTGACCTTAGAAGCAGTGATCTAAGCCACGCTGACTTTAGTGGAGCATATTTAAAAAATACTAATTTTGAGGACTCTCTGATGGAAAATATTGAATTCTCAAACACCTACTATGATAAAAAAACAATTGACACCATATTAGATCCTGATGCTAAATTAAGATTAAAAAATAATGGCATTCTCTGGTAAATTACAGCCAATTTAATTTTACACTGATTCTTTTCCAAATTTAAACAAAACTAGAAAAAAAATAAATTCGCGTAATATTCTTTTTTGATTAGCATCTAATTTCAAATTGAATTTTTTTGCCAAATCTAGAGAAATTTGAAAACTTTGACCAAAATAACTTCCCACCGAAAACGCATTTAATGACTTGTCAGGGATTTCATTGATATTAGATGAATATAGTTGAAAATCTTCTTTTTTAATATTAATTCTAGTTTTAAAAATTAATTTCATCATTAATTTGATTAAATTTTCATCCAACCTTCCTTCTATGGATTCTAAAATTCTATTGATTTCTATTTTATCCTCCTTTGAAAATTTTATCATATGCAACCTGTTACTTCTATGAAAATAAGATTATCTAATATTGTTATCAATTTAGATAATTTGTAATTATATCAGAAAACATAGAATTGCCAATTAAAATTTTATGGAACCAGTAATGGAATATTAAAATTAAATTTCCTACTTTTGGATTGGAGATGAATTTTGACAAATATGCTTTTATTGATTAGCAATTACTTTGCAAATTTGTTTTTTGAATTATTTTTCTTACTTTTTTTAAATTCTTTATATTTTTCTCTTTTTCGTTTTAATTCTAAATCTAATATGAGATATGTTTTTTCAGTTTCGCATAATTTCATTTCTCCACTATTTTGATCATGAACAGATTCGATGGATCCCTCATCTAACAAATCCCCAACAATTTCCCAAGCGCGCCCTTCTGAAATTTCAAATTTATAAGACAATGTAGAAACCTTTGTAAAGTATCCATTTTTTGAATTACGTATGATGAAATCATTGATTTTTTCTTCTGTAGTTTGAGATTTTGGTCTTTTTTCGAATCTTCTAAAGGGTTTTTTATTAAATGACAATTGTTTTGTTTTTAACCCTCTAGTATTTTAGGAATGGCATTTCCAAATTGTAACAGGCTTTCTTGACAGAAAAACATCCTTAAGTATTTTCGTGCCATAGAGTATTCAGAAAAGTCAAAAGAGTTCTCACCAAGTATCATTATCGGTCTTGGTCTTAAACTCTAGTTTCAGAGTAGAGCGATTTTGGAACTTGACTTTACCTATAATATTTTTTTAAAGACTAGATTCCTTAGAAGTTAAAAAAACGTGAGACCAGTTGTATGGATTTTTTTTAATTCTTAATCCAAGGTTGTACTAGATTGATCAGACAATTGCAATATTTTAAATTCAATATTCGCATATGATAATTACTGGAAAATCGGGCGAAATTCGTTATTGTGTGTAGTTTTGTCGCGTCCGATTTTTTTCCAGGAAATTTTTCAATCTTAAATCATCAATATCATTATCTTTGAGCTAGAATTTAATTCAGAAACAAAGTATTTTGGACCCTGTAATCTACTATTAAAATTTATAAACATTATAAAAATTTCTAATAAATACCAATGTTCCATTGAATTTGAATTTCCTGATAATTATATAACACCATGTTAAAATAGAAAATTCTATTGAATAAGAATATCAATTCAAGAACACTAAATTCCTCATTTGAAGATTATTCAAAGATTAAATCTTCAATCGTATATATTAAATCTAAATAACTATCAACATAGACATGCCAAATCTAGAAGAAATCCGGAAAATATTGGATGATAATGCCATAGCTTCAAAAGTAATTCCTCCTAATCCTCAACTAGATTGGATTTTAATGTGTGAAAAGTTCAATGGCTCTAAACTGGGTGTTGGAATCGCACATTTAAAAGGAATGGATACGACTGAATTATTTTTACACATGAATCTTGGAGATGATGTCAAACAAGCCTTCATGAAAAATAACTTTCATAATGATTTTATGAATGAATTTGATATTGTGACTAAAGCATTACCGCACGTTTCAGTAATGATTTCCCCTAATCTAAAATCTATGAAATCCGTATCTATTATTAAAAAATTATACGGAGATATCAGCCCCCAGCAACTACTCGAATCAGCCAATAAGATCCTTGAAACAGTTGGATTGGTTTTAGCTCTTATAAGAAAACATGGCAAATTATCCTCAAATGAAGTCGTTCAGTCTGATTCTAGTTTTTATGCCTAGAGTGGATTTTAATACGATTAATCTTCCAAAACTCTTTCTATTCCTCGTTTCTGTCTAATATACTCATTTTGTGCCTAAACCTGAGTGATTATTATAAATTACATGAGTTTACCAAAGAAAAATCATGACTCAAACCAAACCTTTGATAGATATTGTTAATGTTGTAGCTTCTGCAACCATTGACCAAAAACTAGATCTAAATGAAATTACTAAAAAATTTCCAGATGTAGAATATCATCCAGAACAATTTCCAGGGGCGGTCTTTAGACTTAAAACCCCAAAAACTGCGACTCTTCTTTTTACTTCTGGAAAGATGGTATGTACTGGGTCAAAATCTGAAGAAATGGCAGTAAAAGCGGTAAACACGGTAGTTCAAAAATTAAGAAAAGGGGGAATTAAAATTAAAAAAAATGCAGTAGTTACCGTGCAAAATATAGTCTCATCAATTAATCTTGGGGGCAAAGTACATTTAGAAAAAGCTGCTCGAACATTACCACGAAGCATGTATGAACCTGAACAATTTCCAGGTTTGATTCACAGAATGCTTGATCCTAAAACAGTAATTCTCGTATTCTCTTCAGGAAAACTTGTCTGTACTGGGGGTAAAACAGAAAAAGACGTTTATCGTTCAGTTAATTTACTTCACAGCTTACTGGAAGAAAAAGATCTTATGATTTATGAATAAATCATAACATCTAAAAATCATTTTATTATCAATACTTGCATTTTTGGATTGGGGTTTTTTAGATACATAAAAATAATTTTTCAAAAAGAAACCTTTCTAGACTAATTTACAAATCCATGTTTTGATCTATTTTTAGACCTTTGTACCTATTTCTTATGGTTACTTCAGTAACGTTTGCGGCTTCGGCAATATCTCTCTGAGTTATATCTTCACCATTTTTTACACATGACAAATATAATGCAGCAGCTGCCAAACCCATTGGGTCTTTTCCAGCTGATTCTTCGTGTTCTTGTGCGATTTTTAGAACTTTGGTTGCATATCGTTTTGTTTTTTCTGTAATCCCCAGTCTACTTGCAATTCTTGCAACACACTGAACAGAGTCAACTACTGGCATAACTAGTTCTAGTTCTTTAACTAATAATCTGTAACATCTGGCGATATCTTTTCTTTTAATGTTCCCTGCTTCACCAACATCTTTTAGCGTCCTTGGTGTTTCAGTATCTCTACATGCCGCATAAAGAGCAGCTGCAATTAATGCAGAAATTGACCTACCTCTGACTAGCCCTTTTTCTAATGCCTTACGATAAATATATGCGGCTTTTTCCATTACGGAATCTGAAATTGCAAGTTTATCTTTTAATCTATTTAATTCGCTGAATGCTTGTCTAAAATTTCTGTCTACTGGTTCATGTACCTGACTTCTGCTATCCCACGTCCTTAATCTTTCAATTGTGCTTTTCATAGATGCAGTTAGTGGTTTTCCTGAGGCATCTTTGTTAATGGGATTGATTATTGTTGCCAAACCCATATCGTGCATAGTAAGTGAGGTTGGTGCGCCTGTTCTTGCTCTGTTACCACTTTCATCTTGAGTGAAGGCTCTCCATTCTGGACCTGATTCTTGTGATTTCTCTGAGACTACATATCCACATTTACTACAAAATTTTTCCCCAGTAGTGGTATCTGTAACCATTTCATTTTTACCACAACGGGAACATGATTCACCAACTTTTGAATTTGCTTTAACCATGAACTTCAGGTATAACTAGTTTTTATGGTTATAAGTACTATGCAAAATGTGATTTTACTTACTATGATATAGATATATTATAATTTTGTGAGCCTATTTACCAAATAAAGCCACTTTAGATATTTTTTGAATTTTTTCGAATATCTTCGGACAGTGTCATCGAGTTTATCGACTGTCAGTAAAAAAGGGAATAACCCCTCACGGCCACGCAAAGTGAGATATAACAAAAGTTATGATGTGAGTTTGTCTGTTGGGATATTAACGAAATTAATTCATAACGTTGACTTGAATCAATTGGTTACATATTATATTTATCAAAAAAAAAACACATCAATTATGCTTACATCTTAATTTTTGTTTTCAAAAAAAAGGAAAAACATGCAGTTTTTATCTTCAATAATACTCCGCTATTACATGGTAACTTTAACCAATAAGGATAAAACAATTAAAAAATTAGAAAATGACCTAAAACAAGCAGGAAAAACAATCCTCACGTTAAAGAAAAGGATTGCCGACCTAGAAAAAAAAAGAAGGAACTATCTAAAATAATGTTATCTTTGTTTATCCTCACAAAAAATAATTTTGAAACAAACTAATCTCTGTTTGCTCTAGACTTTACAATGTATTCTAATCACAACTAGTTTATAGGGCAAAGTGATCATACCAAAGTAGAATGATTTATTGGAACTCGGAAACAAATTGGATTTAAGAGTGCGCCATTTGGTAATGATGAGACCTGAATGTAGAATTTATGATATAAAAATAAAAAGATATGGTGTTTGAAATTGGAAAATGAACAATGAAAAAAGAAAAGTGCGATAGATGTGGTTCACCTTTAGGAACTGAAAGCAAGAAAACCAAGGAACGATTTTGTGGTAATTGTAAAAAGAAATTCCAATTACGCCGATCCTAGAGTTTAAGTAATAATTTGGGCATATCGTTGGTTTTTAAAAAAGTTGCAATCTTCATCTTTCACAAAAAATAATTTTGATTCATTCTCTATTTTCCCTAAACTTTAACAGATAAATTCCAGCATCTCCAAAAATTGGAATTTAACTAAAAACAATAAAGAAATTTTTGTTTATTTTTGAGCATGAGTAACCAATTTGGAAAGCAAGCAAGTTCGATACTTCTTTAGCCTCAGTCCCTTTGGGGGATACGTTGAAGACACCAAACCCGCAAACAGTCTTACTTCCAATTTTTGGTATTGAGAGATATTTCCAAAAATTCTTAAAATTAACAATGTTTTTTTAATTAATCAAAATGGATCAATAAATTGATCTAATTTTCCTAGAAATAATAATTAATTCTCATTATTTTTAAATTTGTTTAGATTGAACATGTAATTTCTTTTAATATGTTCTGAAAATACCAGTTGGGTCATCAGGTTTTACGGCAATATTGTATTTGCCATACCTGGCCATGGCCTAGAATTTTCTGCCGTCAAACAATTTTTAAATAAATTAAAAAACACAGTATTTTTCAATTATTCCAAAAACCAAAAATATTTGATAATATTTTGCAAAGAAACAAAGAAGAATAACACTGTAGAAAAATATCCCTTTTTTACAGTTGCAATTGGAGGAGATAACTTGGTAACTGACCATATTTATCATGAATTATTTCAAAATAAAGAAACATTTTGGTTTTGTTTTGAAACTTTTGATAAAAATGGGAAATTTAGTGGACGAGACGGAAGTCACCACTGATTATTATTAAACCATACCTGGACAATGTTTCTTTTATCATACTTTTTTATCTTTAATTTCAACTTTAGTTTATTATTATTTCGATTGTTTTAACATTAAAGTTCGTAACTTTGTCAAACAATGGGGGATAAAATGGTCTTCAAAAGGTATAATTATTTTCTAAAATCTGATTATATTGTGAATAATCTTGTTTCTTTTGGAAATAAAAGGTCCTATGAAGATTTTATAAAACAAGTACCGATACAATGCTGTCCTATTTTTGATTCAATTAGGGAATATTGTATTTCTTTGGGTGAAAATGTTGTAGAAGATATAAGGATGCATCGAATTGTTTTTGGAAAATCGATAAGTTTTAGATGGTTTGCAGATGTTTCACCCAATGAAGATTCTATAGTTATTAAAATTCAAAAAAGTCGCAAAGAACAACCACAAATCCATGAAATATTTTTGGAACAAAAAATAGATGACGTAAAAAAAATCATAAAAGATGCTTTTGATACAATTCATTAATTTTCTTAATTGTTAAGGAAACAACTTTAAGTTATCAAAATTGATTTATTTACAAATCCATGCCTGAAAATTGGGAAAAAAATCTTATAAATTTTATTCCAAGTAATATCTTGGTAAATGATGGAAAATGATGATATCCTCTTGTGGTCGAAAAATTATTTTCTAAAATTCTCAGATTTTAAAGCAAGTTCAAACCCATCTGCATTTGAAGATTCATCTAGTCATATCAAATTTCATTTTACTTGGACTGTAAATTCAACTATGCATAATGATAAAATTTGCTTCGAAATTGACGACATAAAAATAAATACTCAATTTCTTCGACACCTTTCTTGGGTACGCGAGGGCCAAGAATCCAAAGAACTTTTAAAACATGAACAGGGTCATTTCGATCTTGCTGAATTGACAAGATTCACAATCACAGAAAAAATTCAAAATAAACTTTATAATAAAAATTTTCCTACACGAGGAAAAAATGAAGAACAACAAAAACAATTTGCGCGTGAAGACTCTGGTATTTTGATTGCCAAGGAATTAGAAACAAGTTTTCTTGATTTTTCTCACAACCGAGTAAAATATGATGAAGAGACCGATTTTGGCCATAATAAAATAAAACAAAAAGAATTCGATGATAAATTTAACGAATTCAGAGAACAAAAATAAATTTGTATATGTTGTTAAAATTCAATTTGTTTATTTTTTACCTTGATTTTCAGAAATATTATTAACGAAGTTTACCAGTCCTCTATAATATTTAATGTGAAAATCTAGTTCATTAACTTCTGATTGTTTAAATTCCGCTATTTCTGGTCCAAAATCTCTTTTATCTGTTTGAATTTGATTTAATGTATTTTCATTAACTTCAATCATGTGAAACAAACTATGAAGAACTTCTGCTTTCGTCAGTGTTTTATCGCGTGATTTTTTGAGTAATGTTTCAATCCAATCCATAAGAATTTAGAGAATAATAATTATTTCATTTCCTGAATGGGCAATTTTCATTCATTTGCTCTATTTTTTTTAGTCTTAATTCAGTCGCAAGACTAATTTGAGATCTGAAACTAATTATTTTAAAATTTGATCATGTGGATCTATTGTTTTGACTTCTGAGATTTTTTTCGGCTTTCAGTGATTTCTCGGTTTCTTTCTACATCCGAATGCACCTCTACATGCTCATAAAGTGCCTCCTTTGAGTCGAAAATTTGCTCGCAGTAATAACATTGATGCATCCTAATGTTCAAAACATCTTGAATTTATTATGTTTTCCTAGTTGAACGGCTAAAAATCATCATTGGAGGCTTTAAAATAAAAATTAAAAGATATTTGGAGACCTATTTTCCTGCTTCTTCTCTAATTTTCTTGGATATGTCCCCAAAAGGATCCTCATGCCATCTTTCTTTGTTTAATTCTGCTCCTAAACCAGATTCTGATGTGATGGATCCTTGTTCGGATGCGGGTGCCAAAATTGCATCATCTGAAAGATAATTTTGTTGGTTTACAGTTCCATATGCAATTGCTCCGCCCATTCCTATTACTCCAACTGCTAATCCAATGTATAGCATTGTCTTACTTACCATTACTGCATTAACCCTGATTTTTTATTAATTCTGTAGGTCTGCAAAGAACTGCAGTGCACTAAAAAATAATATATATTCATATTTTCTTATTTAAATATTATATTCATCAAACATCTGAACAGAATTTAAAATACTGTTTTGAAAATACATAATTATGCAAGTAATACACACAACTCAAATTAATGATTCTAGTGAAAAACTTTGGAATACTCTGAAATCTTTTGATGGTGTTGAGAGATATTTGTCAATTGTAACTAAATCTGTAATTACTGGTAATCAGGAAGGACCCAAAAGAACATGTGATGTTAACATGGGACATCAAATATTCCAAACCCAAGAAACACTTGAACTTTTAGATGAGGAAAATCAAATGCTAAAAGTTTCTCTAGATGAAGGCCCAATTCAGTTAAAAGAAATGAAATTTACATTTGCAGTAAAAAACATTGGAGATGGAAATCTGATATTATCATAAGTACAGATGTAGAAAATCCTGATGCAGCAGGTACGGCAAAAACAATCTTTTCTATGATCGGACAAGGCCTAAAAAATTTCCATGAGCAATAACTACATTTTCATTTTATCTAATGTATTGCAAAAACTTCATGATTTTAATACTAATAGAAATGATGCTAAATCACGTCTCTTCTAAAATATTTTCCAAAACAATTCTCTCCTCGAGATATTCAAAAAACCATTCTCTCAGAAATTGAAGATAGTTTTAAATCTGGATACAAAAAATTAATTTTATGTGCGCCAACCGGGGTTGGCAAATCATTAGTTGGTGCGACCGTTTCTAGTTTTTTTGATAGTTCTTTCACAGTTACGGCATCTAAACAACTCCAAGATCAATATATCAAGGACATTCCTTTTCTCAAACCTGTAAAAGGTAAACAAAATTTTCCATGCTTAAAGCTAATGCAATCTGAAAAAATGGATAATACTCGACGGGCAATGAGATTGGGATTGACTTGCGATAAAGGGCAATGCCAAGAAAAAATTACTAAAAATGGAAAAGAAATAACAGAAATATGTAAATTCAAACCCACAATAAAACAAGTCAAAGAAAACACACAAGATAAAAATTCTTGCCATTACTATCTTCAAAAATACGATGCACTAGTTTCAAAACACTCCCTTTGGAATTACCATGCCTATTTTCAAATTATGACGTTTAATAGAAAATTATTTGAGGATTATTTGGACCGAAAAGTATCTATTTTTGATGAGGCACACAAAATAGAAGATCAAATAATTCAGTTTGTTGGATTTGATATTTTTAGTGGTCAAATAGATGAGTGTGGTCTAAGCACAGAAAGATATGATTTTTCAGATTTAGATTCTATGATTCAACTAACTGATGATATTGCCTATTCATATGCCAAACAAATCAAAGAAATCAAAGAAACTAGTGAATATCAAAACAACCCTGATTATGAATTGATTACACGGTTAGAAAGGAGGTATGAAAAAGCTGCCCAAGCAAAAATAGATATTATTGCAGATAAAAAAAATTTCGTAGTAAATGAACCTGTTACCGACATCAATGGAAATTTTCGAAATATTTCTTTAAAGCCAATTGACGTATCAAAATTTTCGAAATCTCTTTTTAACACTGAATTTCAAATTTTCATGTCCGCGACTATTGATCATAAAAGTTTCTGTGAGAACATGGGATTTGGGAAAGATGATGTTGCATTTGTTGATACAGAAAAATCTCCATTTCCGTTAGAAAATAGAACTATAGACTTCCTAAACGTTAAACGGTTAAGCTACGGATCCACAGAATCAGATGAATTAGAGGTAATTCATACTATTGATAGAATTTTAAATGAACACTCCAAAGAGCGAGGACTAATTCTGACATCATCTATTTCTCGTTGTAACAAAATTCTTAGAAATCTTTCTCCAAATAATATTAGACGAGTGAGAATTTGTCATAGCATGAATCAAGATGGAAAAACTCAGGATGAAGTAATAGATGAGCATTCCAAAGATCCTACAGGCGTTTTATTGTCATCATCTCTTTGGGAAGGGGTGGACTTGAAAGATGATCTTTCTCGATTTCAAATAATTGCCAAGGTGCCCTATCCAAATTATACTGAAAAAAGGGTTAAAGCAAAAATGGAAAAATTCCCACTTTGGTATACTTCCCGAACCTTAACAAAAATACTACAGGGATTTGGACGCTCCATTAGAAGTGAAAAGGATTGGGCTAAAACTTATGTTTTGGATACGGCGATAAACAATGTCTTTTTTAAGGCTCAAAGTATGATTCCACGAGCATACTATGATGTTTTAGGGATGGATGAAAACTAGAAAATAATGAAATAATTAAAAGATTCTCTCACCGATAAAAAATCTCTATTTTTAGCGTCTTCGTCGTGGATGTTTTTCAAAATATCGCTCCACATTTTCATTCCATAGTTTGGTTTCTGGCAGGTGAGAGCGAACATGAGGGCTTTTGCCATTATTTGATAGAATTTCACTGTGCTTTTCATAGAATTGATCATCTTCGTTAACTAACACATCTAGAAAATCAGAAGCTTCCATAGCCTCCAGTCCTTTTGGATCTCGATGAGTCACGATGGATTTTACTAATGTGTCTATCTTGGCAGTTTTTATTTTATATTCGCTAAGTATTCTATGTTCAAATGAAATCATTTCATCTTTCGGTGAAATTCACTAGTGTATGTTTATTTCGGCGTGTATAAGAGACAAAATAGTGAATTTTCTCTGGTTGTTATCGTTTCTCAAAATAATTGATCTAAACTGAATGTAGAAACTTTTTTTATTTTTGAGGTTTTTTCTAAAGATCTAACCATGCTTTTAGATCATTGATTCTTTCATTTAACATATTTTCTGTCAATGGTTTCATTATTTGTCTAATGGTTTCTTTGGAGATTTCTTCTCCATTATACAGGCCACCAATAAAGACCAGGCCTCCTGCTATGGGTCTAGGTTCAATAGATTGTAAATGTTTTTTTTCTTCTAAAATATGGTATTTGTTGTTTAACCATGTTTCGATAGTTGAATTTTCTAGATTAGTCTTTTGTAATAATAATTTGATATATTCCCATCCTTGCTCTATGTTTGTAGATGTTTTTTTTCTAATTTGAGCTACCTCAGGATTTACTTTATCTAAATATGCCAACCTCCGATTCAATAATGATACTTGGTACGGAATCACATAAAATTAGTGATTAACTAATAGCTGACCCAAATCACAACTCTATTCAACTTCGATGGTGAGATTTACTATTGACTAGTTGTCATTGATATGCACAAGCAACAACTAATTTAGAATTGATTCATAAAATAAAAGGATAAGATTACAATTGAATGACACCAAACAGACCCAAATTAACTTGGGAGATTACAATAAACCCCAGAAACAAACCAAAGCTGTTGGAATTGGAAAAATATTGGGTAGTTTAATCAACATTAAGAATTTTCATACAAATCGAGGTAGGCCGTCTCCGTATACCCCAAAAGAGGCAATTGGCGATGATGGGATGACTGATTACCATATAATAGATACCGCAGAATCATTTGATGTCAGCGGTCAACAAGTAGGTTCTTTCTTTGTAACTTCTTCCATAGTAAAGCAAATTCAGAGAGTTCCTAACTATCAAGCAGAGCTTGCATCTGGAAAAGTTTTTGGTCCATGCAAGGTGGGACAAAAGAAATCTACCAAAATTAATGCGAATTATTGGTGCCTTTTTTTTCCAGGAGAAGAGGGATACTAGATTTCTTCACTTTTAAAAACATGGCAATTACTTTATGAAATGAGCCCTAAATTATAAAGTCATTTTAATATGCTGATACTCAATTGGATAATATTTTAATTTAGTCTCAAATAATTTCTGTTAATTGAAAGTTTAATAATATACCCGATGTATTTCTAACAATGTTATTTGGAGTCTTTGCTCATCACAGTCCTGAATCCTGCCCATTAAATAATGAATCAAGCAAAAAGATTTTCATGAACATTAAAAAACAGATGGATTTGAAGATAAAAAATTATAATATTAACAAAGTAATTGCATTTTACATGTCTGTTCTAGAACATCAATGGGTGATAATTTTAGATGCTGTTCATGCACATGATATTGAAAACCTTTGCATTGATGTTGGAATTTCATCTATAAGTACAGTAAAAATAGTCCCTATGACTAATTATGAAGACACTTTGAAGCGAATGGAAGATGGGTTGAAAAGCCATTAAAGGCATGTTGTGGAAAAATAAACAAAAATAAAATTTTGAATGTATCTGGATCAATCTGTATTCCGTTTTAGATCAAATACTGCATTTCTTTGATGAAATTACCATCTCAAATAGGTAGAATAGTCATATCAAGAAAAGATGCCATTTTGTGCTAAAAGCATTCTATTCGGCTAGAAAAGTTGGATGCTATTTTTCAGATTTACTTAGTAATTCCTTGATAACATAACTGCGAACATTTGCAAACTCCCAATCCTTTAGATTTACCTTTTTACATTCCTCTTTGATTATGAGGCCTGCTAAACCATTACTCCAGATGTGACGTTTTGTGTCATATACTTCAATAATTTTTCCGTGTTTTGTAATCTTGATTGCTCCATGACATCTTTCAATTATTTGTAATCCTACTTTTTGGTAGACTTTTTCAAAATTGGCCATATTATTTTAAAGTGTCATCATATCAAAAAGGTTCACATACATGGCAAATGAACCTAAAATATCGCCGATCTAAGATTTTATGATACTTTGGTGAATTTGTAGTGGATGCAGTATGTATTTTCCAAGCAGTTGGTGGTGTTGAAGGTGCTGGAATTTACCTGATAAAGTTTAGAGTCATCAGAAATTTGATTATCAAATAACCTATCCTTTATTCTATTCAATTTAGAATTTATTGAATGAAACAAACATACAGAAAAAAATCAATGAACTTGGAGGATCTTTTAATGTATCATGAGGATCTTATCCAAATGGGTTTCATCTCTGAGAAAATGGGGGAAGATGGACTAGCAAGTTACAAATTAACAGAGTTGGGGATAAAGTCAGGTTTGGAGTCTCTTCCCAATTAGGAAACTTGAATACAAATAGATTCAAACATCAAAAAACCATTGGATAGACGTTATGGCAGAAGAGTGATTCCTTTTTAGACTCAAAACATATGATTAAAATTAACTTTTAGGAAAAATTTAAAATTAATTTTTGGAAATCCTATTCCTCACCAGATTAGGTTCAAATCCTCTTAAACATTAAAGATAAACTCCCAAACACATATTGGATTATAATCCATTTCGGGAATATGAGTGAGAATTATTCGGAATTCTTGAATTCCTTCATCTAGTCTTTAAAAGAACATTTTCTAGTCTGTTTTTAGATTATTAACAATTAATCTATGACTCGGATGCACTCGTACTT
>Ga0307378_10001496_pt1 | contig 38042 bp, 41 predicted proteins | sample UN1MG_FD_202238 | JGI IMG/M metagenome (GOLD analysis project Ga0307378, IMG submission 202238) | Soil microbial communities from Risofladan, Vaasa, Finland - UN-1 | ecosystem: Environmental > Terrestrial > Soil > Coastal area > Acid sulfate soil | place: Finland: Risofladan, Vaasa | collected...
CATATGCAAGGTCCGCGGATAAACGACCTGCGATTACGGAACGGGTTACCCCCCGTTCGTATCGTGGTGGTCCCATACGTACTGGCGGACGATTATAGACCAATCAGTTCCAGCCGCATACTTGATGGTGAGATCGATGCCGAAGGGAAGCTGTTCAGACCACTAAAGGTCGGAGTGGGATCGTTGAACCCTGTCAAACTGTCGGCGGTTAGAGAGGTGATTCAAAGGTTCCATCCCAAACTGGAGATGAGCACCGTGGACGTTCCTAGCGAGGTGGGGGAACAGCCCTGGGGCCGCGAAGCGGAGCAAGGGGCCATGGCGAGAGCGATGTCAAGCCTAGCTCAGAACGATCTTGGGGTGGGGGTGGAGGCTGGGGTCTGGGAAAGGGAGGACGGGCTCTATGACGTGCAGTACTGCGTCATAGTGGACGCAATGGGAAGGGCGACCATTGGACATGGCATGGGATTCCGGTATCCGCCTATGATAGAAGCGAAGGTGCGCCAAGGGGCCTCCGTAGGAAGCGCCTGCGCCGATCTGTTCGAAGAAGGCGACCAGGGGACGGGCGTAGGCGCCATCGGGATACTGACGAACGGCGTCCTTGATCGAAAGGCTCTCACCGAGCAGGCGGTGCTGGCGGCAATGGTGCCGCGCATCCGAAAAGATCTCTATTGGTAGATATCTGCCATTTCCTTGGTTTTCCTGATGAACGACATATGCTCTCCCTCGGTCCCGCAGTTCTCAGAGCCCGCGCCGCTGAAATGATCGTACTAAACGCAATGGTCCCCGCTGGCGCAATGTTGACACGCCGCATTTCGATCGGTCATCTAGTAATTGTCCCCGAGCTCTTGAAATCGTAGTAAAACCTCTTGCACCTGTCGCCCTCGTCGAGACGGGGACAATTCTTCTCGCCTTTCTTCGTGTCACCTTTTCAACACGTTCAAGCTTCCTAACAGTTGCGACGAAGCATTAAGGAACGATTCGTCAGTGTCCATGAAGATAAATTTACAGAATCGTTGTTATTGTAAAGTTAATGTACACATATATCTTTACATTCCATTAATCTACGATTAAGAGATTGACAAAATTATGGAGGAATGAAATGAACAAGATGACATCAAGGGAGCGGTTCGAGGCCACCTTGGCCCACGAACCAGTGGACAGAGCCTGCATACTGGAGATGGACGAGGCATTGCTGATGGCAAGATATATCGGTCTCCAGGTGAAGGATTTACGATGGAGTCCAGAAGTGGCGGCAAAGGCGACGGCCGAATTACAAAAATTCACAAAGTTCGACATCATCGTCAGCGCAACGGAGAACATGGGCATACTGAAAGACCTGGGCCAAACAACGAGTGAACCAGATAATAATACCGCCAGCCCCACAAGTTTATTTTACGCCACACCGGAAGATGTTGACTCTAAAGAATTCTTCGACCCCATGGATCCGAAGCAGACACCGTGGATGAACAAGGGCACGTTCGATAAGGTTGGTCCATCCCGAGAGCTTGTAGGCGACAACGTTATCATGACCGGGCTGGTCCCGGGAGTGATGTCCATGTCTGCGTTCTTAATGGGAGCAGAGCCGCTCATGTTGAACATTATTACGGAACCAGAAATGGCAAAGAAAGTAATCTCCAATGTTGAAAAACTATGTGAAGGAATATTGTCTCGGTATGTCGAGGCGGGAATAGAACTCCCCCTCATAGGTGATCCTGTCGCCTCCGAGGACCTGATCTCGGAACAGCTCTTTCGCGACTTTGCCATGGGTCCGACAATGCGCAACTTCGTTCATTTGAAGAGCGCTTATAAAACGCCAATTCTGTATCATGTTTGTGGGGATACGCAGAACGTATGCAAGCTGACCCCAGAGATGGGCGTCGACATATTCAGCGTGGATTCCAAGATCGATCTGGCACATTATAAAAGAACGATCGGGGACCGGGTCGTCGTAGCAGGTGCGGTTCCCACCATTACCGCGCTGTTGAACGGAACAAAGGAGACGGTGAGGGAATCGGTCAGGTCATGCACCGAGAAAGCTGCTCATGGGGGCGGGTTCGTGTTGGCACCAGCTTGCGGGTTCCCGAGGGACACACCATGGGATAACATCACCATGTTGAGGACGGCTGCTGAAGAGTACACCCCTGTCTATCAATGATAATGGAACGGTGATTCGAAACATCAACATCGGGGGGAGCGAAACACATGGGCTTTTCGCTTCCCTCCAAACATTGATATTATATTAATGAAATGAATATTATAAGTGGATCATATTATTAAGGGTCTGTAATAGTATCCATTGATCAAATTATAATTAAATATTTATCAACGATTGCGTTGAGTTGGTTACCATGGGCAGGGGCGAACGTAAAGAGGACGAAAGAATATCCATCGTTTCGGATCTCCACAATAAGGGAGAGGACTTGATATCGGATATGACGAGGACCGGAGAAGGGGTCGCTGTCAATGTGAGGCTCCCGAAAGGTCTCGTGACGGGCATCGACGGGTGGGTTGATGAGGATATCTTCAGATCACGGTCCGATTTCATATTGGCGGCGACCCGACACTATCTTTATTACCTCGTTGATAAAGACATTCGACCTTCCTGCCGCAAGGATGATCAGAGATCAAAGTAATTCGTGGTCCTCGCTTAACAAGTGCGACCTGTCATCGTTGGTTCAGCATGTGGTACTCGCTCGCGTACTTCAGCATTCTCAGATTTGATATGCGGGATGTCAGTGGGATTATGCAGCCCGAACCCAAGATGAACCTCTCGCCTAACATGGAATCAATGCATTTAATAGACGCTTTAAGGACATCATGATGATCGCCCGAGGAAAATTGAGAGCCTGATATGTTCCCGATTATGGTCTTTCTCTTCATGTTCTCCGGTATATCGGCGATGTCGGCATCAAGGCAAACGGCATCGATGTCCGTATCTGATATGTACTTCAGGATGTCCTTTGAACTTCCGCATAGGTGAAGGATCACCTTCTTCTTCGACCTCTTACATAATGTGATGCAACGATCGATGGCTGGTAGGGCGAACCTCCTGAATTGCCCTGCGGACAGATAATCGCCCGCACAGGTCGGTTCCGATATTACCAGGGCGTCAACGTCCAATCTGAAATATTCCTCGATGTACCGATTGAAAACGGCGGTGGAATATTCGATCATGTCCTCGGCAAGGTCAGGATGGACATCGAGGTCCGATATGAAGGTGTCAAGACCCCTCAACTCCCCCATGAACGTGATGGGACCACATAGAGAGGCCTGGGTAAAGTACTCGTTCCCGATCTCCTCGACGATCTTCTCCGCTGCCAGCAGGGATGCTTGGAATCGGTGGTCCTCATCGGGATCTGGTATCAGTAGCTCATCCAATTCATTCAAAGTTGAGATGGCCGGTTCGGTCGTATAGGGCAACCCAAATTCAGGAAAGCTAACCCTCGATCCGCAGGCCTCGATGGGCGCCAACCCATCGACCCCCATGTCTATCCCGTCGAAATCGCATCGATAAGCGATGTCTATCTGAGCCCTGGCCACCTTCCCTGGGCATTTACGGGCATCCTGAGTATTAATTCCGGCAATCCTGTTCGCAAAAAATGATTGAAATGGTGGTAGTACCGGGACGCGATCGTCCACTTCGCCGTTCATACGGGATAGGACAAGTTCCTTTCTCGTAAGATGCACATAATTTTAAGGATGTTGGTTTATTTATATTTATTTGTGTCCAATTTAATGTTAAGCCGTATGAACGGTCATCTTTTATGATGATTCATTTGGGTTCTATGGAAGGGTAATAGCCCTTCGTCAATCGGAAAATACTTTCTTCATAGATCGGTCGTGATTAGAATCTTTTTACCAACATCGTAACCGAGGATTGGTCGGAAACGATCACCCACTATGCGTTAGCTACGTTGCCCTTGACCATTCTTATTTCAGTCGTTGTTTTTGCCTTGGGAAGCTGGAGTTTGATGCCATGATCAGCTAGGGAAAAAAGTTCAAGATGCTGACCGAGCGGACGGTGCTGGTTATCAATGGTGCCGCGCATCCGAAAAGATATCTATTGATAGATATCCGCCTTCTCCTGCGGGTGTCTGAGGGACGCCATGTACTCGTCCTTGGAACCGCAATTTTCCAGTCCGACGCATCCGAAACGGTTGTATTTGAGGCAATAGTCCCCGCCTATGCAATACTTGCATTGCGATTCGCGGTTCTGCATTCGGCATTTGTCCTCAATACAGGTGAAACCAAAATACAGGCCCTGACATTTCCCGTCCGGACCCATCTGCGGGCATTCCTTCATGACCGGCCCACCTCCGAGGCGCGTTCGTAGTACGAATGCCCCCGTTCACGTTTGGATGAGTATGCGATACCTACATGATCCCGTATCGGACAGGGGCCCTCACGCTGACAATGCAGACCAGTGACCTGGTTATGAGCATAAAAGCTCCCTCTGTACCGATTATTGTACATCGAGATCCATCCCCGCCTTTATAGCATGTGAATATAGATTATGGGATGTTAAATAATTTGCCTTGAATTTAACATACCCGCCGAAAAGCGGGATGATACGGACAGCACCATTAGTTTTGCCAGAGACCGAACTTATTTCCTTCTGTGTCTAAACACACCGCCAAGAACCCGAACCCGGGGATCTCGGTCCGGGGCATGAGCAACTTTCCCCCTAACCCCTCCAACTTCTTCACGTAGTTATCTATCGAATCGACCCCGAAATAATTGACGATCCCACCACCCCCTTCCTGCCTCTTCCCCATCCCCCCGCCGACCGAAGGTTTTCCTTCCAGGTCCTTGGTGGCAATGCCATAATATTCCATCGGCCCAGGCATGGGCTCTATCTCCCATCCAAAGAGCTCAGAATAGAACCTTGAAGCTCTTTTGATGTCCTCGGCAGGTACATCGAAATGAACTATCGTGGGCATCTGCGATCACCGAGATTAACTAGACGGTGATGAATAATAGACCTTTTCGGGTCATCGATAGTAAAATAATAGGAGCGCCGAGGGGGAGATTCGAACTCCCGGGGTACTAGGTACCACCGGCTTTCAAGGCCGGCGCCGTGATCCAGGCTTAGCTACCTCGGCTTTTTTTAAATGATTTTCTCTCCGCGTCCGGACATAAGGTCCTGCAGGTCAAGCTCGAAGGCGATGATAGGATATCCCATTTCATAGTCGACGATGACCTGGGGATGCAGTTCACCGAAATGCCCCACGTTCCGTCCGTTGACCATGACGACCGCACACCTGCCAGGTATGAACATGCCCATGTCGCCGGGATGAAGCGAGCACTGAACTCCCAGTTCCTTCAATACGCCCTCGGCCAGGGACTTCATCTCGGTGAAACCGGCCTTGGAATGTATAGCCATGATGGCCAAGTGCTTGCGCCTCTTGGTGGAGATGACCACGTCCCCTACCTCGAATATGCGCTGGGGAAGGTCGCGGTGCTTGCTCCGGCGAAGCACTGTCAAGAGAGAGGGTATCAATTGCACCCTCAAACAGTTATGGTCCTCACTGACCGGGTTTAGCACCTCGACCACCTCGACCTCCGGGAAGTGCGTCTTGGCGAACTGCTCTTCGATGGACGACAGGGTCAACGTGGTCACCTCCCAGTAACCGAACCCGACCATCATCTGACGTACGAGATCGGCCACGCGTTCCATCTTACGTTCGCCGCCGATGGTACTGAAGACCGGCCTTGAGTTACCGAAGTTCTCGTACCCGTAGCCGATGGCCACGTCCTCGACGACGTCGGCGACATGTATAAGGTCCATGCGCACGGGGGATGAGGACACCTTCACCTTGCGCCCCTTCGGTTCAGCGGAATAGCCCATGCGGGTCAGACATTGGCACATGGACAGTGGTTCCAGGTCCAATCCCAGCAAGGCGTTCGTTCGGTCCACGTCCACGAGCCATTGCTTTGGACGTAGGTTAGGCGTTATGCCTTTCTCCTCCCCACGGAGGTTGATGGTCTGGATGACCCCGTTCCTCTCGGCGATGGAGGTGCAGACAATGTTCAGCACACCACTGATGGTGTTCTGATCCGTGCCGGTCACATCGATGAAGAGGTTCTTCGTTTCAGTGGTCACGGTGGTCAACCTCCCATTGATTATCGGGGGAAAGGAGAGGACCTCATTGTTCTTGTCCAGGATGACGGGGTATAGCTCCTTTCCTTCCAGCAGATGCTTGTAGTCCCTTCCCTTCTCATGTTTCTCCAGTACCTCGGCCAGGGTCATGGCCTCTTCCTTGGCCAATGGTACGAAGCTGATGGAATCAGGAGCGACTGCCCGGTAGACGAAGGGCGGTGTGACCTTGTCCATGTCGTGGACCCCTATCGCCACCTTGGCCCTCTTGCGACCAACTGTCAGATGCAATTTCTCCTGCAGTTCCATAAGGGAGCGAATGATCTTATCGTCCAATGTCACGTCACGGATGATGGCTCCGACAACGAACGGGCGGACGTTCTTCACGGAAGGTTCGACCTTCAGTACGATGTCCGATGATGCCATGTCGTAGGTGCGCAATCCCAGCTCAATGTCAAAGAATGCCCGCAGAGCTCGAGCCATTCCCTCGACCGAATATAGGTCTGGACGGTTGGGAAAGAACTCGATGGACGCTTCCTTGGTCACCGGGTCGAAGTCGTGGAAGTCGGCCCCGATCATAGGTATGCGTTCCAGGACCTCTCGGTCTTCCAGTGTAGTACCTATGAGGGACCTCAGGTCCTCGAGGTTGAAATTGATAACTGGCATGACATCCGGACCATAAGGTTGGAGGTATATGAGGGTTTTTAAGCCCCAGCCTTGGCAGCCCTATCTTGATGTCGATCAGCGTCCCAGCGCCTTGTGGGCCTTGCCTAGTTCTCCGGCAGATTGTGCTGCAAGAGTGGACAGTTCCCCGGCCAAGACCAGGACGGCGGCGATCTCGGCGAACTTCTTTGCCTTTCCGGCGCCCAAGCAACCCATCATGCTGAGTGCCTCGCTCTGGCACGGAAGGCGGGTCCCTCCGCCCACGGTACCTACCTCGAGGCAGGGAAGCCTCACTGAGATGTAAACCCCCTCCTCGCACAGCTCACAGGTAGTGCTGGCCATGCTGCCCTCGACCACCTGTGCGGCATCTTGCCCAGTAGCGATGTAAAGTGCGGCCAGCATGTTTGCGGCGTGGGCGTTCGATCCGTAAGATAGTGACAAACCGCTCCCGATCAAGTTCTTACGGTAACAGGTCTCCACCATGGCATCCGGGGAGGTGTGCAATTTCGTCCTGACCATCTCCTCCGGTATCCTCACGTCCACTAGCACTGACTTTCCCCGACCATCTATAAAGTTCATGGCGGCCGGCTTCTTGTCAACGCACATATTGCCGGAAACGGATATCAGCTTGATGCCGACCTTTTCTTCTATGAGCCTGCACGCGGATTCAGTGGCGATGGTGGACATGTTCATGCCCATGGCATCACCGGTGTCATAGGAGAATCGGAGGAACAAAGAACGTCCAGAGGCGAAGGCCCGCACCTTCACCAGCTTTCCGTGGCTGGTGGTCGATTCGGCAGCTGCCTTGATCTCCTGGAAATGCTCGTTGACCCAGTCCGTCGCCTCTTTGGCATGGCGAACGCCTTTGGTACGGAACACCGGTGCCCGGGTCATCTCATCCTTGATTATCAATGCCTCAGCGCCTCCGCAGGCGGTGATGATGGAAGCTCCGCGGTTGACCGACGCCACCAATGCCCCTTCGGTGGTGGCCAGAGGCACCAGGAACTCCCCTTGGGCATAGTCACCGCGGACCGCTAACGGTCCAACGAAGCCCAGAGGGACCTGGGTACACCCGATCATGTTCTCGACGTTCTTCTCAGCGACGATCGGATCAAAGGAGCAGTTCTTGGAATGTTCCAGGCGGGCGCCTGTGAATTCTTCCACGGCCGTGCGCCGGTCATCCATGTCCGTGCGGGTCTTCCCCTTGTTCCTGAGACCGTTGGTCGAGCTCATCACCATGGAATCATGATGGTATTAGATAACCTTCACGCCGCGGTTCGTGTTCTCGGCCTCCCAAAATTTCTTATTCTTGCGGCATTGTTGACCGTCCCAACTCTCGAACGTTGATCGTTCAAGACGATATCCCATGGTCAGCATCACTGAGGGGAAACCACTGGAGCATACGTTGGAACAGCTATCTACTGCCAGGGAGGTCACTATCCTAAGCTGTAATACCTGCACCCGTTACTGCGGCACCGGGGGACGATTGGCCATGGACCATCTGGCATTTCATTTGAACAATAACGGTGTCACTGTGGTAGGCAAGGAGCTGGTGACCAAGGTCTGTATTCAAGAGCAGTTGCGTGGACGCAATCCTACAAAGACCATCGTCCTGATGGCCTGCAGTTCCGGACTGATCAGCGCCAAGGAGACGTGGCCTGACGCAGTGATAGTGCCCACCAACACCACCCTGGGAATAGGGTCCTATGACCCAGAGACCAGTTCGGCCACCTTGTTGTTTCCCTTCGCCGGGTATGAGACCTCTCGAGGAGCACAGTTCCCCTCGCTCAACACGGAGACGATTCGATGATCATGACCCTGCGAAGGTTGGACTATCACTCCTTGATAGCATTCCTGCCGAGGGACGCCCGCGTGCTGGTGTGGAGCTGCAATACCTGCGCCAGGCTCTGCAACGGATTCGGTGGTAAGGAAGCCACGAAGGTTCTTTGCTCCATGCTTTCCGAGGACGGCCTGGAAGTAGTGGGCGGTGAGGTATCGACCGTTTCCTGCTTCAAAAGCGTCATCAGAAAAAGGTTAGATAGGGCGGATTTTCGCATGATGGCGGAAAAGGCCACCCACTTGATCCCACTGACCTGCCGCACCGGTGTGGAGATGATGCGCAACGAACTGCCTTGGCTTGAAATAGTCGAGGTCGGCGAGACCGTGGGATTGGGTTATCTTTCGGAAAGTCGGGGAGCGGTCCTAACAAACAGCATCGTCGAGATGCTAGATCTTCCCGAAGAAGGGATCCCGCTCTCGGAGGTCGCCGAGGATTTGGGTCTTTTTATCGGTCCGTTCGAACGATAGCGGTGGAAAAAGGACCTGTTCAAATTTTTTTTAATAAATATACAGGGTTATCAAATAAAGGTTCATTCTTTATTTTCATTTTTCAGGGTCAAAATCCTTCATTCCTACATATAGCTACGGGTTAAGGTTTAATATCAGAAGCGTTCATGCGGTGGATTTAAGGTGTGTATCACCTAGAGGGCGTTACCAGAAATGTACAGCATGAGTCCCAGGGCAGGTAAGCTTCTAAATGACGAAGAAGTGTTGGAGAAATATGTTAAGGACGACGAGTGGGGATTGCTCACCTCCATAGACCTGAGAAAATGTGATCCGGATAAAATCCGTAGCAAAGAGGTCATTTCCCAATTCGCCATCGACCTTTGTGAGTACATAAAAATGAAGAGGTTCGGAGACCCCATAGTGGTCCGGTTCGGCCCCATCCCCAAGGTTGAGGGATACTCTCTGGCCCAACTGATCGAAACCTCCATGATCTCCGGTCATTTCGCTGAAGACACCAACCGCGCGTTCCTCGATGTCTTCAGTTGCCGAGAATATCCCCCCAAGAAGACCGCAGAGTTCTGCCAGAACTACTTCGGCGCAGAGGAGATGGAGTACTCCGTTGTCTTCAGGACATAAAACGCCTCCCTGAACTACAGAATCCAAATTCTTTAATACCCCAGGATGCGGCTCCGGCCGCAGACTGGTCTTCTTCTCTTCCAATTTTGCTCGGCGGATCGGTCAAAAAATAATAATTTTAATAATTTATACCTAAAAATTCGGTTAAAATTTTCTCATGGCATACCAGGACAATGGAAAGGTTTAAAATTGAATGCCGCATTCGCCACTTTACTTGGGCCCATAGCTTAGCCTGGTTGGAGCGCCCGGCTGATAACCGGGAGGTCAGGTGTTCGAATCACCTTGGGCCCATCCATCTCATCTGGCTCACCCTCCGAAATGCGGAAAGGTGGCACCTTAACTATCGGGAGATTCTCATGGAGAAGTCCTTCTCCGGAGGCAATCCTTTCTTCACCCTCTCCCGGATCCGCTGCATGTATTCCGAGCGCTTTTCCTGCACATCCTCTTGCTCGTTTATCGCGAGGCTTAGGTACTTTCCTCGTCTGCTTGAGGCCTCGTGCCCGTAGGTCTCCGAAACGATCAGCAGCGCCTTCTGATTGTCCTTGCCGGCCGCTTCCATGGTGCACCTGCCCCATGTCCTGCGGTTTCGGTGATGACGCCCGGGCTTGTCGATGCCTGAGCGCGCCACCGCGCGCTCCATCACCCGGTCGAGGCCGTTGTCCGAGTATCCCGAGAGCTTCCGCATGTGATAGTAGATCACCAGGTGCTCGGGACCCGCTATTCCCGGCCCCAGCTACTTCCTCGCCTTCCTTATCGCTACCAGCTGCAAGCTAGCGTTCATCAGCTCCTTCAAGATGTCTATGTCGTCCAGGAGGGCCTACGTGTCCCCCCTCAACGGGATGATCACCACGTCCTTGCGGACCTCGAAGTTGCGAGGGGCGTCCTTCAACCCCTCTAGCTTCCTCATCCTTTTCACTTTTAATTTATCTCATTCCATTATTGAGCAATGTGCGTTCATGAGATCGAAGGGCGATCCCATTCACCATATTTTCATGTGATCAATTATTTTCATTGAAGGGGAGTCCGTTTGAACGCGATATTGGATTTCACCATTTCCTTGATATTCGATAGAAAAGAGAGGTTCCACTGGGCCTGAAACGGTAATCTGATCTATGACGAAGGATTCGGTCATCTATTAGTCTAGTTGATAAATTATTTTATTATTATATATAATATAGAATATATGCATAATTATTAGTACTTTTTGCGAAAATATTATCAAATCAGATAAGGGGGAGAGGGCTTGGAAAATGCTAAAGTGAAGTTGCTGGCAGTCGTAATTGTTTTTTTGCTGATAGTGAGCTCTGGGACACTGATCTGGTTGATGACACCATCGAAGGATAGTACATTACTCGGTGTCGCTTATGCTGACGAACCATTGGTCGGAGCAACGATCTCGGTCTACGATGATGATGGGGACAAGGTCTATGAAGCAAAAAATGCCACCTCAAGCAAAGGTGTTTTCATAGAAAAGGTTACATGGCCATGGCTAAAAAACGTCCCCAGCGGGTTTAAGATCACCGCAACCGGCGGAACCACGAACGACGTCCCATTCAATGGAACATTGGTCCGCTGTGTGGAAGACTACGAGCAAACGAGTTCCTACGCGATAAACGTAATAACGACATTAGTAGCCTCCTACGGTGACAAGAATCCAACTTCGACCATCACTCAGGCTGGAGAAGCGGTGCATGCCTTTTTGGAGATGCCATCAGAACTGAACATAACCTCTATTATCAACTGTCCGAGCGCATCGACATCATTATTTAGCTGTCAAAAATTCTTGGAAGAAGCTGACCAAAATGGCAGTTTCAACGCCTATATTGATACACTGACCGCACAGATCGGAGATGGACAGACCCATCCGTTCAAAGGCCCTTCATTGTCTGGCGGGCTCGCCTTCGAGGCATTCAAGTTTATCTTCACCAACCTGGCGAAGGGAGCCCTTAGCGGGATCGCTAGCAAAGTGACGGGTACGTTCATGGAACCGATAATGGGCTGGGTAATGGGTGTGCTCGGCCTCGGGGAAGAGGAACAAGAAGACTACACCGCTGAACAATTGAACGCATTGTCCGATAAGCTGAACCAGACCTACGATAAACTTGTTGAGATGGACAAAAAGCTCGTCGAAATCTCGAACACCTTGGACCAAATCAGCGCGAGCATTGCAGAACTGAAAAATGCACTGAACACGGTGAACACTGAGCTGCAGCTGAGGATGAGCCAATTGTCAGCTTACAACGCGCTGTCGAAGATAGACTCCTCGTACACCACGCTCGTCACGTGTGCGGCGACCACCCCTGGGGTGGTCTCTCAAATAACAATAAATGAATGGATCTCCGGGGTGACCAACCCTACAAGCGGCATATATAACGCATTGGACGTTCTCGACAAGATAGTGAAAGGCCATGTTCTCGGTGATGAGAAAGGGCTGCTCGAGGTAATGGTCGACAATTTGATCGATCAGCTCTATCAGCAGGACCCGACGGGGAACTCGCTCTACGGTAGAACATACCGGGACAAGGTTATGTCCATCTATCTGAGCTTCGAAGCTTACTTCGAGAGGCTCCTTATCTATGAAGTGAGAGGCCTCACGATGATAGCAGAAGCGCATAATGCTAGAAATGAGTCCGTCCTCGTCCAAAGCTATATAGACACCTATTGGAAACCGATGATCCAGAACCAGATCGATCTATTCATAAGCCAGGTGGAGAGACTGGTCATTAATGCCGAACCGAGGGCTCAATTGGAGTTCCCTAATATGGGACCCATACCCGCAACGAACTACGAGATCACGCAAAATTACTGGCAGTCCTTATATGGCCATAGCATGCCATCCGTCGCAGAGATCCTGCCTAGGGCAGACCACTTCGCGGACGTCCTGCTCAACGGCACGGGCAAGTTTGTGGTGAGGATATTGGTATTCCCGCCGACAAGTAACCAGAACATGACAGACCCTATGCCAGTGTTCAGGAATGCCGAATCTGACGACCTGATAACACCAGTGAGCGTGCATAAGACGGTCCAAAAGGCGAACACGAATTTTGTTTACCACCTGTTCACCTATGATCTCGGGGCGCTACCGGCAGGGCAGTATGTTCTGGTGTCCCCCACGGTCACCAACGCCATATCACCATACACGGGTTGGTTCTCCGTTGACGCGGCTGAACAATATGAATGGTGGTCATACCTTGCTGGCTTGAAAATGTCGACTAGACTGAGTGTTGGTACAGATATATCATTCATTACGGTTACGAACGACACCTATGGTAACCCCTATGGTTACTGGGGGGGCATATGGGCCGTTGAGAACCTGTGAACGGACCCAGCGCCGGCGAACCGATCGACCAGCGTGTGCGATGAAGGTGCAAACCCTTTCCATCCTTCATTTTATTCAGATCGTGTGGTGAACGGCTGTATGGATATTGAGGTTATGTCCTACTGGGCAAAAGCAAATAAAATTGAGGGGCATTGAATCAGAAGTTTGCCACCGGACATGTTGCTTAATATTGGCCGACCTTAACTCTACATTTCGCTTCATTACTGCACCCATATGCTATTCCCATGCACCTTGGACGAACCACCGATATGTTATTTCCAAGTTCGTTCATCTCGCCATGATGAACGCATGGGAACGGGGGAAGGGCGGTGAGCATGTGAAAAGAGGAAAAGAAACGTTCGAAACGTCCACAAAAGGGTTCATCATCCGCTTCGCTCAACCTGATGACGTCTCCCTCGTACTGCGATTCATTAGAAGACTTGCCGAATACGAAGGACTTTCAAGCGAGGTCGAGGCCTCCGAGGATGTGCTCCGCGATTCCCTTTTCGTAAAACGACAGGCGGAGGTCATCATCGGAGAGCTGGAGGGAAGGCCGGTGGCCTTCGCCTTGTTCTTCCACAACTTCTCTACTTTTCTGGGCAAGGCCAACCTGTACCTGGAGGACCTTTTCGTCGATGAGAACTGCCGCGGCCTGGGCCTTGGTCGTTCCATGTTCGCCTGCCTGGCCGGGATAGCCATGGAGCGCGGATGCGAAAGGTTGGACTGGTGGTGTCTGGATTGGAACACCTCCTCCATCGCCTTCTACGAGAGAATGGGCGCGCGGCCGATGTCCGATTGGACCGTCTACCGAGTGGAAGGAAACCGCCTCGCCGAACTTGCGGAAAAGATATGAGGTTCGTTCTTCGGTGCCCTCCCGCTAAATCGATGGTCGTGAACTGAAATGGCCGTGGACCATCTAGGGATGAGGGACAAACGGTACATACTCGTAACATCATTTGAGCTTCCTCCAGATGTCCATTCCGGGAATGCCAACACTAAGACAAACCTGGAACGAGGGCATGTCTTAGGCGGTGAGACCTTTGGTGAAATGCTATAGTTGCGATTGGGAAGGGAAGGAAGAGGAGCTGGTCCGGGAACCAGGCAACCTGATGTTCTATGATAACCTGCTCAAGGACCAGTTGAAGGGCGCGGAAGTGACCCGGGTCAACCTCAACTGCCCCAAATGCGGCAAGATGATCAAGAGCCAGCGCCTGATAAACGGCATGGTCTTCGAAAAGTGATTCTACACTCTCTATGAAGCGTTCGCCGATATGCCATCGGATGTTCGCCATATCGCCGATCTTTTTTCAATGAAACCGTAAACGTCGGTCTATTTCTCCCACTTAGCGGATCATTCGGCCGATCGACGCCCTTTCGGCACTCGTTGTGTGGAGAGATGCATCCTCTTGTGAGCGTAATAGTACAAAGAGCATCCTGAGGATGAAGGTCGTCCGGACGGTTTGGTAGATGTCGGGGGGGAGTTCTGGGAGGACACGCGTTATGAATTTTGCGTGATACAGGGGAACATCCCTGCTCTGGGATACCCCCTCTTAGAGGAATATTGGCGGTCTCTCATCGCTCTTCGATCGGCACGAAGGTCCTTCCGAACTCCCCCACGTATTTTGACGATGGACGGAGGAGGACCGCGTCCTCATACTGCTCTATCGTATGAGCGACCCAGCCCGCTATTCTGCTCGAGGTGAAAAATGGCGTGAAGAACTCCTTGGGCACCCCCATGGCGTCCATGGCCACTGCAGCGTAGAAATCCAAGTTGGGGTAGATGTTCTTCCTCTCGTGAACGATCCCCTCGATCTTGATGCATTTGTTATACAGGTCCAACGTTCTCTTATGATGACATAGGTTTTCGACTATGCCCCTGAGATGCTTCGTTCTCGGGTCCTCCGCCATATAGACCCGATGACCAAAGCCCATGATCTTCATTTTTTCATCCAGCAGTCCCTGGATGTATTCATCCACATATTTTTCCAGACCTATGTCGTTGAGCATGTCCATAACTTTTTCGCTGGCGCCACCGTGCAGAGGACCCCGGAGGGTTCCGATCGCAGTGGTTACGGCTGAATACATGTCTGCATTGGTGCTTGCGGTCACACGCGCTGCGAAAGTGGAAGCGTTGAACCCGTGATCGGCATGAAGGATGAGAAGACGATGGAGAACATCCGCTTCGTCCTCCTTCGGAGGGTGCCCCTTGAACATATAAAGGAAATTCTCAGCGAAGCCAAAGTCCTTCCTGGGGACTGGAACTGGCTGACCTATGCGGCTTCTGTGAAGGGTGGCTACTATCGTGGGCACCTGGGCGATCAGCCTGGTGGCCCTCCTCAGGTTCGCCGCTTCAGAGAGATCGTTTTTCTCGACATCGTACTCCCCCAGACGGGATACTTCGGTTCGTAATACGTCCATTGGATGAACATGTCCCGGTGTGTCCCAGATGCATCGGACCATAGCGTTAGGCAGTTTCATCTCAGAAACAAGATCGGTGCAGAACTCGTCCAGCTCCTGCCGATTTGGCAACCTCTTGTGTATCAGTAGGTAGGCCACCTCAGTATAGGTGACCCGCCCCACCAGATCATCGATGTTATATCCCAGATAATAGAGGTAACCCTTCGGGTCCACGTAGCTAATTCGGGTCTCAGCGGCGGCGACGTCCTTTAACCCGCGAACGACCTTCCTATCCGATTCTTCGTTCATTTTTCTCCTTAGCCACACATTCCATACCTAAACGCACGGTTTGAACAAGAACAGCCATTTACAAGTGCGACCGGCATTATGCGACCGCATTCCTTGCTCGCCTAAAGTATTTGTGGCTGATGGTGACTCGGCGACCATCAGCAATTTCCAGAATTAGAATAGATACACCCCTTAAACCTTTTTTGTAGGCAAGAGCATGGAAGTTGCACTGGAACCCTACAACCGCATCCAGGGGTGAACGGAAGATGATACCGAAAGGGCCAGTCACTTGATGGGCCAGATAAGTTTGGTCATTAACCTATCCATAGGAGTGTCATCGGGACTGTTGAGGTATTCCTCCCACATATGGTCGGCCGGCTGAAGGCCTTTGACCTTCATCCATTCCATCATCTTGTTGTAGGTGTCGACCAATTTTTCATAGGGCCCTGTGTGCATTGCCATTACGGCCTTCCCGGCCGGAAGCTTGAACGGCTTGACCCTTCCTTTGGAAATTCCCTTACCGCTGACCGGGAAACCGACCTCCATGTCCATCTCATCACCGGACCAGGAATGGTAAAAGGCGAAGGGTGGACCGCAGCACTGTACTTCCCCGTTCAATAGTGGAACGAGCTCCCCGAACATGCGCCCCATGACCTGAGGGATATCCTTCACTCTCACCCTTTCCCGGATGGCGATGGCTTCCTGGACCTTAGTATCGATTATCTCGAACTCCGTCATGGTCATCGAAAAAAATTATCACCATAAGGTCTAATAAAATTTTATGAGAGATGGTTGAAAATGAGCAAATTGAGGGATCATGAACCTACTGTATTTTCACCGGATCGTTCCATATTCTTCATGTAAAGATAACGGTCGAATTCGATCACCTTGAGTCCGTTCATTTCATCCTTAAAAAACCGGTCTCGAAGGACCGCGGCTTCCGTAAAATCATTTTAGAAAAAATGGGTCACCGTCGTTTTCGACGGTGAGGACGAAGTTACCCGTTCGTTTCGTATGGCAGATCATTACCTTGTTCGATCTCCCGCTCCTTCTTATCGCATGCTATGATCGCATCCTCGCTCATGAGGCGCTTCATTATGCATACGGTACGCTGAACGGCGATTATATCCTCCAATTGCGTCCGGGTAATCCATACCGCTGATAGCAGGTCTTCGAAGTTCTTTCGATGAGCGGTGCTTTCGATCTCATGCAGAACGGCCGGGTTATAGAGGTTCGCTCGGGGCACCCTGGACAGTCCTGCGAGGTCGTCGATCTGTCTCTCATACTCGTTCAACATGTCCGAGTACATCTCCTGCAGGGCATCTAGGGCCGCGATCTTGTCAACAGCCTTGATAACGACGGGGGACTTTTCCTTTGGAATTTCCATGGTATCACCATATCATACGCCCATTTCATTGAGCATGATGGATGGCCAACATCCTTCTTCGTCATTATCTTTTTCTGTACTACAGGCTTGATAATTGCTTTTGGTCCTGCCAATAAAGGATGAGCCCGTCGGGATACCATTTTAATCATCTGAGACCTTAGGTTCCTGGTCAGACCATGAGCCGAGATTACAGTGATCGATCCGACCTCATCGTGCAGTCAGAGATCCGGAATATGACCTTGGAGTGCAACCGGGTAGGCGGCATCAACCTAGCCCAGGGTGTCTGTGATACCGATACCCCCAGAGAGGTCATCGATGGAGCGCACGAAGCGGCGATGGACGGTATAAACGCCTATACCAGATATGACGGGCTTCCGATCCTTAGACAGGCCATCGCAAAGAAGTTCAAGGAGTTCAACCGGATGGATGTGGACCCGGAGGGCGAGATCGTCTGTTCCGCTGGTGCGACCGGGGCCTTTTACTCCGCGTGCATGGCCCTGTTGAACCCGGGTGATGAGGTCATCGTGCTGGAACCATATTACGGATATCATGTCAATACCCTACTGGCCATGGGAGCGGTACCGGTCTTCGTGCGTCTGGAACCTCCGGAATGGGAGCTTGACCTACAGAAAATATCAGACGCCATTGGACCGAAGACCAAGGCAATTATCATCAACAATCCCTCCAACCCTTCTGGCAAGGTCTTCTCTCGTTCTGAACTGAAAGCCTTGACCGACCTGGCCATAGACCATGACTTCTTCATCTTCAGCGATGAGATCTATGAATACTTTGTTTACGACGATGGGCAGCACATCTCTCCGGCGTCCTTTGAGGAGGCCCGGGACCGCGTCATAGTCATATCGGGTTATTCCAAAACGTTCAGCATCACCGGTTGGCGCATCGGTTATGCCGTCTGTGACCGCAAATGGGCACGGATGATCGGTTACATGAACGATCTGGTCTACGTCTGCGCCCCTGCACCTTTGCAGGTGGGCGTGGCCCGGGGCATCGAGCAGCTCACTGGAGAATATTATAGACGATTGTGCCAACAGTATCAGCGCAAACGCGAGGTGCTTCTGGACGGTCTGCGCGAAGGGGGCCTGTACCCCTACGTTCCCCAGGGATCATATTACATACTGGCCGATGTCAGTTCGATCCCGGGAAAGGGTTCGAAGGAAAAGGCCTTGAACATTTTGCGTGAGTGCGGTGTGGCGAGCGTTCCCGGAACGGCGTTCTATCACCAGGACGGAGAAGACCTGGTCAGGTTCTGTTTCGCCAAGACGGACGACGTGTTGAGATCGGCCTGCGATAGGCTCTCCCGACTTTCCTGGTGATCAGGCCACTATCTCCTTCTCCGTCTCCAGGTGGATGATGACGATGATCCCGGGGATCTCATGGCGGAGGACCTCCTCGATCCTGTCCGTCAGTTCGTGTCCCTGGGCGATGGTGCGGTCCGCTTCTAAACAGATGTGCATTTCCGCATAGATCTTGTCGCCGACCCTTCTGGTCTTGAGGTCGTGGTATTGCAGGAAACCTTCCTGTCCTTTCAAGATCCGTTCGATCAGAGCCTCTGACTCGGGACAGCTATGGTCCATGAGGTCCCAGCATGACCTGCCGAGTACGCCGTAGGCCATCTTGATGAGCAATGCGGCGACCATCAAGGCCAATATGGGGTCCAGTATGTACCACCCAGTGACACTTGCCAGGAACAGACCTACGACAATTCCTAGGGAGGACAGCACATCGGAGAAAAGATGTTTTGCGTCACCCTCCAGGGCGATGGACATGCTCAGGCGCGATCCCTTCATCAAAATGTAGGAGAGCCCCCCGTTCATACCTGTGGCGATCAATGATATCACGATAGCTAGATCGATATCGTTGAAGGATACTGGATCGAATAACCTATCTATGCTGGCAAGGACTATCAGCAAGGCGGCCATGACAATGAGCAGCCCCTCGACCAGACAGGATATGTTCTCCGCCCGCTGGTGCCCATACTTATGGTCTTCGTCGGCCGGCTTCATGGAGATGTAAATGGAAGCGAGCATCATGATGGAGGCCACGATGTTGACTATGGATTCAAGTGCGTCTGAGAGCAGAGCCACGGAACCTGAGATCAGATAGGCCATTAATTTGATGGAAAAAACGATGAGACCACCGATCACAGCCAGTTTGGCCAAGCTCTTCTTTTGCACAACATCGGTGAGCGCACAGGCCCGATAAACCTTTTTTGTTGTGAAGGACGTTCACATGGAGCGGTGACTAGCTTACTTTATTCGTCCTGGCTTGATCCAGCGTATAAGGACTTCTCAAAGATGGCGTCGACCTCCTGCTCGGTCAGCTTGGGATCGTGACGCACAAAGAACGTCAGATAGCTCTTATCCTCGGTGTAAATGACCTTTGAAGGACGAACGTTCACGCTCATCAGGACCTCGCCACTGTCCAGCACCAGATCCACCTGAGTTGTGGTCCTGCCACTCTTGTTCTTGGTCCTGGACAGCTTCATGATGCTCTTCTTGTTGCTCTGATAAAGCGACCTTAGCCGCTGTTCCAATTCCCCTCGGTTCACGGACGAACATCGCCTGGAAATATGAAAAACTTACCTCAGTGGTCTAGATTTTACTATTTCGGCGCTTTGGTTTGAGTTTATAAATAAACGAACGATTTAGATAATTATTTATGCGCCTCAACACCGTTATAACATTGATAACATGGTTGGAATGAATACGCTGCTAAACAAGAAGGTCATGACCTCTGATGCCTTTGAGGTCGGAGCTGTGAACGCGTTCGATCTAGATCTGGCCTCTTGGAAGGTCACCCATGTCGCTGTAACATTGAACACGCAGTCCAATAAGGAACTGGGAGTGAGGAAACCGTTGCTGGGAGGTTTGATCATCTGCATTCCGGTCGCCAACGTTGATAAGATCGGCGATGTGGTTAGCTTGAACATCAGTTTCAGCGCCCTGAAGTCCATCCCAGAGTGCAAGCTTCAATAAACACTTTAACCACCTTTCCTTTTTTTAGGCCAACCCTTAATTCCCACCTCGCCTTATTCCCCAGGGAACTCCATGTCCCAAGGACCAATGAACGCCAGGTTGATCTACAAGTTCTTCGAGGCGGCCAACATGCAGCGGTGGAACGACCATATCCGCCCGGTCGAGCTGACGGAGCTGGACAAGCAATCTCATAAAATGGTCATCGCCTATGTGCTGGCGAAGTTCGAGGAAACCGAAAAGAGCAGGAAAATCGATTGGACAAAGATCATTGAAGGCGGCATCTTCGAATTCCTGCATAGGATATTCTTGACCGACCTTAAACCGCCGGTCTTCCACCGCTTGCAGAAGGAGAAGGGACGGGAACTGAACGAGTACGTCTTCCGCGAACTCGTGTCCGAAGTGCCCGATATCGACCCGGAGTTCCTGGAACGATTCAAAGCATATCATTCGGAACAGGACGAGAGCATCGAGAGGCGCGTCCTCAAGGCGGCGCATTACCTGGCGACGAACTGGGAGTTCCGGTTGATCTATGCTGCCAACCCGACGATGATGGGGATCGAGGATACGAAACGCAACATCGAAATGCAGATCGAGGACCATTACGACCTCATCGGTGTGCAGCGTGTAATGCTGGGTAAAAAATCATATGGTTTCATAGAATTCTGCGGGCAGCTGCGATACCAGCAGCGTTGGGCCCGGGCGCCGCGCATCCCCAGGACGTCCGTCCTGGGACATATGTTGATGGTCGCCATCATGTCCCACCTCTGCTCGCTGCGCATAAATGCCGGTCCGCAGCGCGCGATGAACAATTTCTACACCGCCCTGTTCCACGACCTGCCAGAGGTTCTGACGAAAGACATTATTACTCCGGTCAAGAAGTCTGTAGGCGGTTTGGAGGAGCTCATTGCTGAGTACGAGGAACAGGAAGTGAAGGACAAGCTTCTGCCTCTGCTCCCGGCCACTTGGCGCAAGGATTTCGAATACCTGCTGCTTGATCCCTTCCGCAATCGGGTGAGGGACAGAACAGGGGTGACCAAGGAAATGCCCTATGAGGAGATCAACTCCTCGTACAACGATAATGATTCTTGGGCGGTGGACGGAAGAATGTTGAAGGGATGCGACAATCTGGCGGCGTTCATCGAAGCCGCCTCGTCCATTAAATATGGCATCAGCTCGAGGGTGCTGCGCATGGGAAAGCAACGACTATTGGAGTCATACAAGGAGATGGGCAGCATCTCTGACATCGATTTCTATCGCCTGATGCAGGAAATGGACGAGATGGAGATATGATCACCAGGACATTCTGCCCTCGAAGGTGCGGAAGAGAAGGTCGCGGTAGTACCTATCGTAAGGCATGGTGAACCTCAGCCCCTTTTCACCATTTTTCAGATCCACCACGTAAAGTCCGTTCTCATCACTATCGTATGACAATCTGACCGCCTCGATCTCATCGATGCCTAATGTGAAATTGTCCGGTCTTTCCTTCAGAAGCTGGTCGGGGACCATTTCGTAAAACCGGGATATGTTGGAAGAACTGCTCGACCCAGCAAGAAATATTCCTTTCTGCCTCAGCTCACCTTTGGCCTTATCCACCGTCCCCTCTTCTATCCGAGCGAACAGCAGTTGCTTCGTGGTCATTGCCACGGCGAATATGCCATCCCGTCCTACGATGTGCGTCGGCGATATTACAGCGATGACCACCTCCCCCCGGACCGGCTCGAACTGTTCGATGTCGTCCGATTGAACCAAATGACCGCAATATGGACAGAAGCGCATGTCCTCGAACAGATCCTTACCGCAGCTTGCACAGGTCGGCATATCAACATTACTGATATGACCTGGGTTATTTATGCCTTAATCGCATTCGGAGCCTGATCTACTGGCAATATTTTATTTTCTTACTGGCATAGCTCAGTATGACAAAATATGACAAATGACACATATTTTATATAGTTAATATGACAATCTAATTCTCAGTCCGAGCCAAGGAGTTTACCGATTATGGAGGGAGAGCGAATATCACTGCGCCTCGAGAACGAGGACCTGGAACTTATCGATGGATTCATCGAAGGGCATCCGGAGATCTCGAACCGATCGCAGTTAGCAAGGATCGCCCTCCGCGCGTTCATTGATAGGGATGGTGGAACGCGGATCGAAATCTCAGGCAAGGGTCAACTTACAATAAATGTCCCGCCGGCTATCCGTAACATAATGGAAGGGATGGTGGAGGATGGCTACTACAACACGGTGGAGGACATCATCGGGGAATGCCTGAGGAAGGAGTTCGTCTCCAGAGAGAACCTGGACAATGTCAAGGACGATCTCTTCCACAAGGGCAGGCAAGCCCTGGCAAATTTGTGAAGGACCAGCGGACAACTCTGAGCGCAGAGGGATGGGATGCACTAACTTACCTTAGCGGAGGCGCTGTCACGCGTTCCGCGTTGAAAACGGGGGCCTAAAAAATGGAAGTCGGGGTAATACAACAGACGATCAGGACCGAGCAAATGGTATCGATGCTCAGCCGGGGCCTGACAGAGCCAAAGATATCGGTGGTGGGATGCGGGGGTGCTGGTAACAACATTGTTAGCAACATTTTCGGTAGCTGCAAGAAGAACGTGCAGACCGTAGCCATCAACACCGATGAGAGATCACTGCAAAAGGTCAACGCGCACAAGAAGCTGCTCATCGGCAAGGATGTGACCGAAGGGCGCGGCGCTGAGGGTTTCCCGGAGGTCGGGGAGTACTGCGCTGAGTGTGCCAAGGACGCCATAAAGGACGCCATAAAGGACCGTGATATCGTGTTCGTCATCGCCGGGATGGGCGGCGGCACCGGGACAGGTACAGCTCCAGTGGTGGCCCAGGTGGCCAAGGACCTTAATTCGATCACATTCGTCATTGCGATCACGCCATTCTCCTTTGAGAAGGATAGAATGGAGAAGGCTCAGTATGGCATATCTAAGATCAAGAAGATAGCCAAGACGACCGTGGTAGTGGAGAACGATCGGCTGATGAACATAGCGGAGGAGCTCCCTCTGAACAAGGCCTTCTCGGTCATAGACCGCAGCGTGGTGAAGATCATCGACTCCTTTTGCTCCCAGGTGAGCATGTCGTTCATGAACGCCCTGACCGAGGAGGTCATGCAGTTCATGCAGGGCAATACGGAGGAGTCCCACGTGATGAGCGCTCAGTACCTAATGCCTGAGATGGTCATGGCCAGCAATGGTCCAGCGGACATGGAAATGCGGCCGAGCGGCGAGCTGCCCCCATTAATGCGCTGAACGTTCTTCCGGCTTCCAAACTCTACAGGTGTTGGCGGGATTCAGCCGCCGCACCATTCCCCTAATTCGATTCTCAAAGGTCTTATCGTGGCTACCACCATTACCGACCTATGCTCATAGGATTCGTCATCAACCCCGTGGCCGGCATGGGCGGTGTGGTCGCCCTCAAAGGCACCGATGGCGAGGTTCTCGATGAAGCGGTCCGACGGGGTGCCTCCCCCATATCCAATGACCGGGCCAGACGCGCTTTGTCCAAGATCGAAGGGAAGAGCGTTTTCCTTACCGCTTCCGGGGATATGGGCGAGAAGGTCCTTACCGAACTGAGCCTTCCATCGGAGGTGGTCCATTCAGTTTCTGGAAAAAGCGCGGCAATGGACACCAAGGATGCTTGCATCAGATTCGTCGAGAGAGGAACGGACCTGATCATCTTCTGCGGCGGTGACGGCACCGCGCGGGATGTGCTCGATGTTGTGGGGGAGAGCATCACGGTCATTGGGATACCTTCCGGGGTCAAGATGCATTCCGGAGTGTTCGCTAACACACCTGAGGAGGCCGGAGAGGTTATTTGCGCGTTCATAAAGGGTGAGATGACCACTCGGCTCTCCGAGGTCATGGATGTGGACGAGGAAGCGTTTAGAACAGGGGAGCTTCGCACCCGTCTCTACGGCTATTTGAGAGTGCCGTCCTTAGAAGGGATGATTCAGCCACCGAAGGGAACGATCTTTGGGACCTCGGACGACGAACAGAAAGAGGCGATCGCCGTGTTCGTTGTGGAGAACATGGAGCCGGGGACACATTACGTGTTGGGACCGGGTACCACCACCAGGGCGGTGGCTCAGAGATTGGGCCAACCGAAGACCCTTCTGGGGGTGGATGTCTATCTGGACGGAAGAATTACGGTACAGGACGCCTCCGAGTATGATCTGATCAAGGTACTTCCGGGAAAGAAGGTAAAAGTGCTTGTTACGCCGATCGGCCGGCAGGGATTCGTTCTAGGACGGGGGAACCAGCAGATCTCACCCCGGGTCATCGGTATGGTAGGAGTGGAGAACGTTCAGGTCCTGGCCACCCCGGGTAAGCTCGGAGAGACCCCGACGCTCCATTCAGATTCCGGTGATCCAGAATTGGATCGCCGTATGAACGGTTACCAGAGGGTTCTGGTCGGATACGCGCGGTTCCGAATGGTCAAGATCGTTTGAACGGGAGCAAATGATATTTCAATAGCTGCCGCAATAGCCTGCTAATGAGCGTGATACACCTAAACCTCCGAACCTTCTGCCATGCCACCGAAGATACGGAAAAGGTGCAAAAAGCGATGACGTTCGCCAGTGGTATAGATGATACCACCGTCACCCACTCCGAAGGTTACCATGGCAACAAGATCCTGATCATGGAGTGCACGCTCTCTCGAAAGGTGGACATACGCTCTTTCTTCCAACGATTGTCCGTAGAGGACCTCAAAGAGCTGCTGACCACCATCGACCAAAGGATGGACGAGGACGGACTGTTCTTCTTCAGGTTGGACAAGCAGAAGTCGTTCATGGAGGAGCTAGTTATCTTTTCGGGCGACGATTGCATTCATGCTCGGGCCAGGGTGGAGAGCTATCCTAAGAGGAGAGAGAAGGCCCTGGAGAACGCCAAGGTCATGCTCCAAGAGCATATAGACCGACAGGATAAATAGGGAAAAATCATTCGGAACCGGGAAGCAGGGGTAGCCAAGCTTGGCCAACGGCGTAGGACTTAGGATCCTATCCTTAGTGGTTCGTGCGTTCAAATCGCACCCCCTGCACCATCTCTCCTTTTCTATCATGAACTTCACCTCCCGGATCTGAGTTTTCAATTTCGGCCAATGCCCCGCCCCTATCCCTTTTTAGAACGTTTAAAAGATGGTTATTTAATATTCAGGAGGCGAATAATAGAGTGCGCCCGGTTGGTAAGGTACATGTTGACGATCGTGATCAAATTAAGGTCCATATGGAATCAACTGAAATCGAGCTTTTGGTTCCTCCCCACACTGACCATAATAATATCCATAGGGGGAGCGGCCTTTACGATCTATTTGGATACCATATTGGATTTTAAGCCCACCGGGGTGTTCCAATATATTCTTCCAAGTAGTGTGAATTCTGCCCGCAGCGTTCTTTCCACCATATCTGGCGCGATGATCGGGGTTGCCGGAACGGTCTTTTCAATTACCCTTGTCGCTTTAACATTAGCTTCCTCCCAGTTTGGGTCCAGGCTTTTAAGGAATTTTATGCATGACCGAACGAATCAGATCGTGCTAGGCGCCTACGTCTCCACGTTCGTCTATTGCCTGTTCGTTCTAAATGCGGTAGATGATAACAATGGGATCGAATTCATTCCCGCCATCTCGATATTAACTGCCATTTCTGCCGCTGTCATCAATATTTTTCTGCTCATCATTTTTATCCATCACATATCCATGAGCATTCAAGCCGATAATGTGATCTCGGATGTCTCATCATCCCTCTCAAAAAATCTAGAATCATTATTTCCGGAGATGATCGGCGAAGATGCTGGTCAGAAAAATGAGGCGGACCCGGATCTATTTAAAATTGCTTTCGGTCAAAAAAATTTTGCCACATCATCTAAAAATGGTTATCTGGAATATGTCGATTATGATAATATCTTTCGTATCGCGAAAGAACACGACTCGCTGATCAAATTAATGTTCAGACCGGGGGATCATTTGGTAAGTGGCTCAATAACCATGGAGATCATTTCGGAGGATGATGTTCCAAATGAGGTAATTAAAAAACTACAGGAATTATTAATAATCGGGAGAGTGAGGACGCCATATCAGGATGCTGAATTTTCCATCAACCAAATGGTAGAGATCGCTGCGAGGGCGTTATCCCCTGGCGTCAATGATCCATTCACTGCCATCACCTGTATTGACAATCTGACCTCGACCATGTGTCAATTGACCCAGGTGAAGTTTCCTCCCTCATATCGTTATGACGAAGATGGCGTACTTAGAGTAATAGCTGATGTTTTGACCTTTGAGGGAATGCTAGGCACCGCTTTCAATCAGATCCGACAATTTTCTGGAGGGAGCCCAGCGGTGGTCATAAGGCTCATGGAATCTTTGCTCACCATCAACCATTTCGTTCGAACGGATGGTCAAAGGGAATGTGTCAAGAAACATGTAGGAATGGTATTGAGACTTGCTGAAAGTTCGTTCAAAGAGAAAAATGACATTTCAGATCTGAATGAAAGAAGCAAATTGATATTGGCATCATAGAAAATATCCGCGAGATCATTGATCGTTCATCAGTCTTGTTTTTTCAACGACCTCATCTGTGGTCATCGATCAGTGAGCCTGACCCTTTACACTTGGTCGGCGAGGGCGATGGTATGGTGCATAACATCCTCCAACATGATCTTCATCATCCTATCGGGCTCTTCGAACATCGGACTGTGCGCTGAATCTTCGAAGGTATAAAATCCTTTGATTGGTGCCATTATTTTATTAAAATAAGACCTGGCTTCACTGATGGAGACGGTATAATCAAATCGACCAGAAATGAAATATGTCGGTAGAGAGAGCTTGGTAACCATCATCGTAAGGTCGGTGGCCACCATTTCATCCCATAGCATTCGGCTGGAAAAGGCCTTGCCCCGCCAAATGTTCACCTTTTCACCCAAGGTATATTCACGGTCGAACCAGATAGGAAAGAAGATGCCGCGGACCACGGACCTCATATCACGTGTTGTGCCGATGCCGAGACCGTGCATGGCTTCATCGCGCAACGCCATGTATGCGGCGGGAAGTGGGACCGTTCCGGTCACCGGAACTTTTTCGAGCCTCCGGACCATTCTTCCATCCCCATTCTCCCTGTACTTTTTTAACATAAACTCATAAGCCAGTATTTCCGATCTCAGCTGATTTGCCATCTGGCTCAGAGCGATATAGGCATGAAAAAGATCGGGCCTCCGGGCTGCCGCCTGGATTCCGAAAAAGGTTCCCCCGGAATGCGCCATGAGGTAGACCTTGTCCTTTCCAAAGCGGTCACGGAGATAGTTTGCCACTTCCACCGTATCGGAGATCGTCTGCTCCACGGTCATGGTTTCCGGTGGTATGTCGTGGGTGTAAGATAGCCCGGAACCCCGTCGTTCCCACCAGCAGACGGAAAAATGTTCCTCCAGACCTGTTGGATATCTATCATTTAGAAAGTGCTCGGGCATGCCCGGCCCTCCGTGGAGGAACAGTAGCACCGGATTGGCGGGATTCTTGCTTCTGATGAACATCCCTTGCTCCACTCCGTTGATGGAGACGTGCGTTTTCTCTGAGATGCTTCCCGCCACGAGATCTCCGTTCTTGTCCAGGAGGGGTTTGGTCTTGCCGGGGCTCATTATGAGCAGAGCCCCGATCAGGATGATTAATAAAGTCAGGATGACGACGATGATTGTCAACATGGCCCCCCACCATTCATCGGAGGTTTAAATGAAATTACTGTTATTTTAGTCATTGGACTACTGAAAAATATTGACCAACAAGGGATTATTACGGGGGCGTTCTTTTCTATTTGTGCCATCTCTCAGACATTGCTAATATGGGTTCTTCAAAGATATGAAAAGGACACGTAAGATCTGAATAAAAAGATCGACTGACCAATGGAGATGGAATTCGTCAGTTGATCAGCTTATGGTCAATGGTGTAGGACTTAGTATCCCATCCTTAGTGGTTCGTGCGCTCAGATCGCACCCCCCCTGCATCATCCATATATCATTGCTTTGATCGGATCTCAACAAGACATTTCTGATCACACGTGTAAGTTCGACAGCGCTAAAATGTTACGACCTGGCGTGAGAAGATAAGCAGTACAGAAAAAAGATCAGATGGAGGGTATTTTCCATCGTGAAGGGAATGGTGCGCTGAAAGGTATCCTTCCTTCAAGCGTTTCAACTCATCATTCGCTCATCAAAGCTCAACGTCGTGAGATCGAACCTCGGCCATCAATTCCCCGCGCCTTAATGCAGAAGATCGGCCGAGCGTAGCTCTTCCGAGATCTTTTCAATGGCGGCCTTGATATTATCTGGTTTGCGCGCCCCGGTGCATACCAGCTTTCCGGAACCGAAGAGAAGGATGACCACCTTCGGATCGCTCAATCGGTAGACCAGTCCGGGGAACACCTCTGGTTCGTACTCCACGTTCTCCAAACCCAAGGTGATGACCACCGCGGTGAGGTTGATGGGCTGTCCGAGATCGGCTGAAGCGACAATGTTCTGAACCTCGAACGTGGGTGAGCCAGCGATCTTAACACCGGTCTTCCTTACGTTCATAACCACCGTTTCGATGGCGCGTTTGACCTGTTCCAGGGTCTTGGCTCCGGTGCAGACCATCTTTCCACTTCTGAAGAGAAGGGTCGCGGTCTTTGGGTCCTTCAATCGAAAGACCAAACCCGGGAAGACCTGGGGGTCATATTCCGCCCCTGATAGATTGACGGCAAGTGTGCTGAGGTCGAGCTCTGTGCCCAAATTTGCGGATGCTACGATATTTTGAATGAGATAGTCGGAAATAGAAACGCCCTAACAGGGATAAACCGAATTCGGTATTTACCAATGAGGGCGGTATCGAATAGTTAATCGTAGGAAAAATAGCAGTTTACGGTTTTAGACGACCGGCAGTTCCATTGGAACGACCGTTAATTGTATGGTCCGTAGATGATGATCTATCGTTCGCATCGTTCTATCTCGAAAATTTGTTTTGGATTATTTGGCGTATACGCTCTGACTCCAGCACCTGGATCTCTTCAGTGGTCATCTTCCCTCCGCTCTTCTTGACCTTGACCACCTCGGCCGAGGGATTGGTGAATACGAAGAGCTTAACGTTCTTAGAGGTCCCGTCCTTGAACCTGAACTTGTAGGTCAGCGGGAACTTGGACGACTGCATGAACTCACTGATGCTCAGCTCCTGGTCGATGTTCTGCCCGTCGAACACGCTCAAGCACATCTCCAAAGCGTACTTCCCGAAGGCGATGACGTTCAGTTCGTCCTTGCCGAGCAGATGCAGTTCGGCAATGAAATGCTCTTGACATTTTGTCGCCGCCTTGCGCCACTCCTTGTTGACGTCCCGGTCACTGGTTACCGGTACGCACTTGAGAGCGTGGGTCCAGTAAGTTCTGTCCCCGGTCGGATCGAACCTCCCGAACAACTGCACCACCTTGCTGAGAGGGTTGGCCTTCTTTACCTCGTCGGAAGGTTCGCCGTTCCGGCACAGTTCCACCAGTTTAGACTCCACGGCCTCGTTCGAGGCCAGCGATCGCAGCCAATGGCCCGGTTCCTGCGACACGATGAGAAAATCCACTTTGGAAGGGTCTGCCCGCCTGGGTAACGATATTGGCAATTTGGATCGATCTCGCGGGCAACCGGGGCACGGGCCGTTCACCTTTGACCTGAATTCTCCCCAGCTATCCTCCGGACCGTTGGCCATGGAGGGCATATCCGCGACGGTCCATTAAACCGTTTCACCTGATCGTCCGCTCCACGGATCATCGAACATCCGAACATATGCTCATGATCGACGATAGTTCAATATCGAGCTAATACCGTTAAGTGACTGGAATTCCATGGAACATCACATCGCCCGCGTGAGCGTTAAGGACAGTATGACAAAGGATGTGGTCACTGTCACCCCTGACACTGACCTGAAGAAGCTCAAAGAGATGTTCGAGCAGTACGATTTCAACAGCTTCCCGGTCCTGGACGGACAGAAGATGGTAGGTGTTGTCAGCAAATTGGATCTGTTGAGAGCGTTCAGCGCTGGCCTCCATGTCACCACTGGCCGTTTCATGAAGTTGTATAGCAATAACGCGGCCGATATCATGCACACGGCCACCGTCTACGTCTCACCGGAGGATCCCATATCAAAGGCCGCCGATTATATGGTGGAGTTCAAGCTGCGCAGCGTGCCCGTGCTGGAGCGGGGCGTACTTAAAGGCATGATTTCACGGCAGGACATCATTCGTTGTTTGATGATCGAATGACCTTGGCCTTTTTCCTCCTCGAGTAGAGGAAGTACCCTACCAACACCACGGCCAAACCTCCCAGGATCACATAATCCAGACCGTCGGTCCCTTCCCAGAACTGTATCCAGTTCTCTCCCAGGTAATAACCGGCCGATACCAGCACGGTGTTCCACACCAGCGCCCCGAAGAATGTGAAGATCACGAACTTGACCCGATCCATTTTCGCCAGACCTGCGGGGAATGAGATGATGGATCGTATACCAGGCATGGAGTGTCCAATGAAGATCCCCCACACACCCCACTTCTTGAACCAATTTTCTGCTGATTCCATCTTTTTCTCGTCCAATCCGAAGAATCGACCATAACGGTCCAATATCGGCCGGCCCAGGTGGTATGCCAAGAGGTAGGCTATGAAGGACCCCACGACCGCGCCGAGGGAACCTATCAGGATGACCAGGAAAAAGTTCAATTCCCCTGTATAGGCTACATACCCGGCGAAAGGCATTATCAACTCGCTCGGAATGGGAGTGAACACTCCCTCGACCAGCATGGCCAGGAACACACCTACGTATCCGGTGTTGTTAATGAGGTCGATGATGACCGTGTTGATGGAATCGATTATCATTAAGGTCCCTTTGCCCGTTCAAGGCAAGGAAGGTTATCGCTCATTCGTATTAATAAAAATCTGGCCCCTTTTTACCTAAATCATGTTAGATTTGTGGACAATTACCAACGTATATAAACCGGGAGATGTAAGGTGTAACACGGTGTAAAATATTGAAACCGTTTTTAGGACATGATTCTCTAGTGAGGATATTGGAAAAGACCATTGGTGTTACGAGCCCGATCGCGGATGAGGTTGCCCTACGCGTTCTGAACTTTTTTGGTTATCACGACGAGATCATAGATAATGCCTTGGACCATGACGACCGCCGACTTTTCTATTTCCTCCAGGACATGAAGATATTGGGCACCAGATGGGAAGAGACCCAGCTGGTATCTGGGCGCAATTGGCGCATTTTCTATTGGTCTTTGAACTGGGATACCATTCAAAGAATGCTAGACGATCGCCCCCAGATCAAGGAGCCAGAGGACCTTTACATGACCCTTCCTGATTCAGTTTGGGATCGTGAGCATGAACAGACTGGAATGACCTGAGAGCGACATCTTTTAAGTGACGAACGTCATCCAATGACGTGAAGTTCTGCTACTGCGGCCAGTGCAAGGACCTTCGACCGAGATCGTGGTACCATCATGGTGATTGCCTGCTCTGTGGCAATGAATGTGCGATCATCGTGGTCCCCATGTCCATCTTCGGCTACCTGATGTACATTTTTAGCGCGATAGGTGCCATCTTCGTCGTATTGGAACTGATTAACGAGGACGTGGGACTGGGAGAGGGACGTTTATACATCATGTTCGGCTCCCTTGTCCTGGCCATGGTTTTTACCTTTCTAGAGCAGGAACGCTCAACCAAATTGGCCAGGGAAAAGGTGGGTAAGGTACTCTAACCGGCAATGGTCAAGGAACAGGATACGACCGTTCCCTCGGTGCTTAACGAACGTAGGTCGGTGAAGAGGGAGAGCGACCCGTCGTCAAAGGGCGTACCGAAGATCAGGTCTTCACCCCCCACCGTCAATACCCACCAGGCTTTCATTCCCATGTTCTTGATCTCAAGCAGAGTGTCGTTGACCGCGCTTTCAATTATTTCCAAGGTGAATGAAGATGGGAAGGAAGCATCTTGTGAGATCATGATCAGATACATTTCCAAGGATGTCTGTGACAATGCACTGCCATCGTTATAGGGTATTTCTCCGGCCAGCATGACAGAATGGAACGTTCTCGCCGTTTCGTTCGTTCGTTCCGATGAAACATCATTTCCAGGCATGAGAAGGAACGCGCTCAATACCGACAACACCACCAGGAACAACATCGCGTCCATCAGCACCGCCATCCCCCTCTGGTCCCTGGATATCACCATGACTGCACCTCCACCACACCCGACAAGGAATGACCGGCGACCATCAATAATGCTGGGGAGCGTTGGGCCACAACATCCCGGTCGGAGGGGGGCTGGTGACCTAAGATCAATAAGGTATCATTAGCGCCCATGAGCCTATAGGTCAATAGAACGCCATGAACCCCATCGGGAAGGAGCATCTCATCGGCGGACTTGGCTTGTATATACCCCATATCAAGCCCCCGACCATCTTTCGGCCAAAGTTCTTGCATCTGTAGCGAATCGAGAAGTTCCGATCTATCGATCTGATCGTCAAGGAAATTCACTGACCCGGCCGAGAGCATCACCAGGAACACGGATGATGCCGTGATGACCACCATGACCCCCAGTATCGACTCTAGGAAACCGCCTACACCCTCGGTCCCCATGCACCTCCCCTTTCTTGCTCGCACGAATCTTGTCAGAGCGGGTGAGGGTCTATAATCGTGTGATAACTGTAACTTACCTAGAAGACCCCTTTGCGATAATGGCCTAGGCTACTGCGTCCGCATTTGCGCCGCATCTCTTCCATCACCTCAATGTCAATCTCCCTGAAGCTCTTGGCGACGAACGCCGCCAGATCGGGATGTCTGCGACGCACGTCGATGCCCAATGAATCGACCCCCATGGCATTGAGCTCTGGCACCTTGTCCAGCAGCAGAAGGTCGGTGCTGTGCAGGATATGCACGAAACCTTCCTGGTCCCGATGAACGGGATAACGTACGCCCCTTTCGTCCGTCAAAGTCCCCTCGTCCAAGGTCGGGTCGCGGCTCAGCATCAGTTCCACTCGCCCGAACACCATCACCTCCGCCCTCTGATCTGAGCGGGCCAATAGCTGGAATATCTCCTCCTGGTTGAGTTCCGGAGACAGTGTCCATTGATGCATATTTGGGACAGTGAAGCTGTTGAAGACGTTCATATGATAGGAACCGTAACATCGTAGGTGGCGGTGCCTATGGAACTGGTCAACGGTGTTCACCATTACTGAACCGGCGTTCACCGGTCGGTCGTTCCAGGACAAGCGGGGAAGCATGAGGACGAACTCCTTCCCTTCGTCCTGACATAGGACCTCGGCCTCTTCCGCCTGCTTGTTACCGTCGTAATATATTCGATCGGCGTAAGGAAGAACTGCCCTAAGGACCGCCATACTGGAAACATAGAATGAAAGTTCGCTCGATACCTCCTTCCGGCGGAGCCGTTTGGAGGGGATCTCGACCGTCATCCTTTCCGCCGGCGCTTCCTTGAACTTGTGCCTATTGATGAGATCATCAAAACCTGAGAACTCGCGGTCCTTGGTCTTGTAGACACGATATTCACCATCCCTCATCCCGAAGGGCGGGGAGGCGATGACATCGGACCCAACAAGGTCGGATGGTCGAAGATCGAAGCCGCCGACCTTTTCGTCGCCGAGGTATAGGCTGATGCCATCACCGGCTTCCAGCATGCCCTTCGCCATCCGGACCTTTCCGCCACTCACTGACGCCAGCCCGATAGGTCTCCCCCTCGACTCCGGGAAAGCGGTCTGCATCACATCCTTATCGAGAAGATAACCGCCGGCGAATCCCCGGTTGAAGACCACCTCCAGTAATTCCTTCTCTCTCTCGGTGAGCAATGGTCTCTCTCCAGACCTGGCCCGTCGGATGACCTGGGAGTATATCTTGGATGTCAGGTACACGTACATGGGTGAACGCATTCGGCCCTCGATCTTCAGAGAGCATACGCCGGCCCGCATTAGATCCGGTACGGCCTCCACGCCGAAGGTGTCCGCCGTACTGAGCAGATACCCTTCCCGCCGGGGCATGGAGTACCGCTTCCGACAGGGTTGGGCGCAAGCTCCCCTATTCCCGGAACGACCGCCCAGGAAGCTGGAAAAAAGGCATTGCCCGGAGAAGCAGTAACAGAGAGCTCCATGAATGAACACCTCGACGCCGATCGGAGAACTCTCGGCCAGGGCCTGCACTTGTTCCCGGTCCAGCTCTCTTGCAAGGATGATCCTCTCGAGACCCTGTTCTTTGGCCCATTGCGCTCCATCGAGACTATGAATACCCATCTGGGTGGAGGCATGCACCGGTATCGATAAACGATCCTTTATCAGGGACATTAGGCCGCGGTCTTGCACGATGACGGCGTCAGCTTCCAGTCGGTCAAGCATCTCCACAAAGGAGAACGCTTCGGCCAGTTCCGTCTCCTTAATGAGGGTGTTGACGGTAACATACGTTCTCATTCCGTGATCGTGCGTGAGCTTTATGGCGCCGGCCAATTGACGATCGTCGAAGTTGCTGGCGAACCTACGGGCCCCGAAGTCCTTCCCACCCAGGTATACCGCGTCCGCTCCACCGGCGATGGCGGCCTTCAGCGCTTCCTGCGATCCCACCGGGGCGAGGAGTTCCATATCACGGAATCGACTGCTCGCATATTAATCCCCCTGGCGACGTAGCCTACGATTAACCGTCAACCAAAATACCTTCACTGGCGGTGCTCCCACCGGGAAGAACATGGCGAAGGTAGTGAAGATTCCAAGGACCAGGGCGATCGAAGGTCCCATCCCCTCATCTAAAATGAACTGCGAGTTCGTCTTGGACGGAAAGGACCTGTGTTTTGATTGCCTCGGTTGCCCAGTTTCGCATGATGCTCCTACTGAGAAGTGCCTACCAGCTTTCAGATATGCACTGGAGAAGAACCCCGGGACCAGGAGCTTCCTGTTGCGGGGCGAGAATCATGTTTGGTTACGCGAGAAAGGATTGGATTCATTGAGGTCATTGATCTCGGTCGAGAAGGCCTGGGAGACCTTTCGTATCACCATCCGCTCGCTTCCTTGCCGCCGTCCATTGTCAACGGAGCGTGTCTTGAGATATCTGGATAAGGCCATGGAAGGAAGGACCGAACTTTTCTGTCTTGGAGAGGGAGCCGTGTGCAAGGAGTGTTTGAAGATGCAAGAAGAGGCGTTGATCCACCTACATGCCGATCGACGTAGGGGACGGAAGCTCCTGGCCGCGGATAGGTTCCGGATCACCGAGGTCCCTGGGAGGTGTGAACGTTGACCTCCGATCCCCTGGCGATAAGGTTGCAGGATGCCCTTCCGTGGTTACGGCGTGACAGATTGATAAGACCGCCCTTCTCCGGATACTGGATTGAGAGGGAGGCCCCTCGTGGTTGGAATGCGGTGGATGAGACCGAGGTATTGGGCGGGCGCATCGATCTCATGACCGATGCTTCCGGTCTGCGTCACCGATACTGCCTGTTCCCCTGGGAGCATTTGGTGAGCGTCGAAATGCAGAGGAAGATAGCTGACTCCATTCTGAAGGTCAGGTCGTTCCCTCCGAAAGATTTCCGAGGAGGAGACATGGAGCTGAAGGCCCATGTGCAATCGGTGGTCCAGACCGTGGACCTCGAACCAGACCAGCAGGAGGAGTTCTTGGATGCTGTGGAACGCAACACCTTGGGTTTGGGCGTCCTTGATGTTCTGCTTCGGGACCCTAGGGTGGAGGACATTTACGTTGACGCGCCGTGCCAGCAGACGCGTGTGTATTTGACATTGAACCAAGCTGGACCGGGGCACGTGTTCGGGCGTTGCGAGACCAATTTGATCGTGTCGGAGAATGAGATGACCGGACTGGTCAGTCGCCTGAAGTACCGTTCGGGAAGACCTTTCTCCCGCTCCAACCCCATACTGGAAACGGAGCTGGGCGAAAACCAGGTCAGGGCCACGGCCCTTCGCCCTCCCCTCAGCCCTGACGGACTGGCCTTGGCGCTACGCAGGCGATCGGACAAACCTTGGACGCTCCTCCGCCTGGCGAGCTGCGGTGCCATGGACGAGGTCGTGGCCGGATTGCTTTCCTTCCTAGTGGATGGACGAGCATCGATCCTGGTATGCGGGGCCAGGGGATCTGGAAAATCCTCCTTGCTGTCATCCCTGCTCTTCGAATTTCCGGTGGACCAGCGCATCCTGGTAATTGAGGACACTCGGGAAGTGCCGGTCCGTTCATTGCAGGCCTTGGGCTTCAAGGCCCAGTCGATTTTAGTGGAACCAGCCAAGGACCAGGACCGGACCGAGGCTGCGGAAGAGGCATTACGCGTTTCATTGCGCTTGGGCGAATCGGCCATAGTGGTCGGCGAGGTCCGTGGGCGAGAGGCCATGACCTTATACGAAAGCATGCGGACCGGAAAGGCTGGCTCGTCAGTACTGGGCACCATCCACGGCGATGGAGCGCAGGAGGTGCACGATCGAGTGGTCAACGAACTTGGAATACCGGAAGCCTCCTTCGCTTCGACCGATGTCATCATCACCATGGGTCTGATACGCCCGGGCGGAGGACTGGGCCAGGTACGGCGAGTGACCGAGGTGGCCGAAGTGGTCAGAACGGACGAAGGCCTGGATTTCCTACCTATGCTGACCTACGACGGCGGATACCATCTATGCGACAGGGTGATCCCCCTCGTCAAGCGGATCTCTTCCGGATGGGGCATGAGCTATGAAGAGGGTATGCAGAACTTGCGGACGCGCGTGGAACTTCGCCGGTTGCTGCTTCAGTTCGCTAGCGATGACCCCACCTACCTCTCCCCATCGAGCGTGATGTCGGCCAACGAGTTCCTTTGGCAACATCGAGATCATGAAACCATGGACCTGCCCGCGGCCTTCGCCTCTTTCCTCAGAGAGAGGTGAGAACGTGTCCGAACCATGGTTCCGACTACCATCCATTTCCCATACCGTTCCTGACGTGTTCCGAAGGATGTATCCAGTGAAGGTAAGCCCGGGAACGTTGGACCTCATTCGTCGTGAAGGCTATAGATTGGATGATTACGTCCTGCGAACCTTCAACCTCATGTTGTGGTGCCTGGGGACCATGATACCTTTAGGAATGCTGATGGTGGTGGTCCTCCCTTACCCCTTTAGCCTCGTGGCCATCAGCCCGATGATACTGCCTTTCATTTTCCCGGCCTACAGGCTTTCATTGCCTGGACGACATTATCTTACCGAACAACGCACTTTTCTGTTGGATTCACCGGCGGTCATCGGGGCCATGACCATGAGCATGAATCGCTCCCCCTCGCTGGAAAGAGCTTTGGAGGTGGGGTCACGCAGTGGCTCCGGAGCCCTGCAGGCGTCATTGGCGCGAATGGTATGGAAGGCGTTGACCGGAGAGGTGCAGGACCTGAGGCGGGGTCTGTCCGCCTGGACCGCGACCTTGGATGGAGTGAACGAAGGATTGCGCCGGTCCCTGCATCTGATATTGGCGGCGGAGGATGAATCGGCCGAGGAAGGTAGGGACCGCCTCTTGGACCAAGCGAACTCTTTGGTCCTCGATAATCTGCGAGAGGCTTGCGAACGATACGTGGGGTCGCTCTCCTTCCCGGTGATGCTGGTGTTCGCCTTCGGAGTATTGGCACCGGTGATGCTTTTCTCCCTCATCCCCATGATCGGCCTGGGATCCAGCCTTCCTACGGACGGAGGGGTTATGAACACAATATCACTGGCCATTGTGCTTCTTGTCCTGGTGCCGACGGTGACCCTGCTTTATGTGAGAGCCATGCTAGGGCGCAACCCGCTCAGTCGAAATGAAAATGGTATGTTCACCATACGTAGGAGGACGGTGGCGATGGCCCTGGTCGCCGTATCTGTTGCCACCACCGGTATCGTGGCCTTCGGCTCCATAACAGCATCCATACTGGTGGGGCTGTGTATTGCATTGTTCGCTCTGTATTC
>Ga0307378_10001497_pt1 | contig 38030 bp, 62 predicted proteins | sample UN1MG_FD_202238 | JGI IMG/M metagenome (GOLD analysis project Ga0307378, IMG submission 202238) | Soil microbial communities from Risofladan, Vaasa, Finland - UN-1 | ecosystem: Environmental > Terrestrial > Soil > Coastal area > Acid sulfate soil | place: Finland: Risofladan, Vaasa | collected...
CTATGATCTGGAAAAGAAGATATTTCAGATTTCTTGCACCCTACATCTTTAGCTACCGTGTCTAACCATGCAAGTTCAGAACTAGGTACCCCAACATACAAGACACCTTTGGGGCCACGGATGATTTTAGTTGCTCGACCATTTATGTCCTTGAGTACTCTGCGTATGTGTGATTCAGAGCCTTCGAGCTTCACAGCTGATAGACCTGACGGTGTAGTGCTAGTCATTAGTCTTTACCCCCTTTCTTCTTTCGTTTATCCTTGCTTCTATCTGTGAAACGATAATATATGCCAAGCTTCTTTGAGAGCCTTATGAGAGTGAGGTTGTTGCGAGCCCATAAGTGCTTCCTGTAAGATTTAGACGTTAGCCACTTCAGTATTCTCACAGGCATTCTATCATCTTTCACTTGCCAATCTTCAGAATAGCTCACTCGAGTACTGTAGCATTTGGGGCATAACACGATAAAGCTTATACCACTGTTAGAGGTATTTTCAATCCTTGCATTGAATTTTGTCGCTTTGTGCCCACACTCAACACATTCAAACATTAGTTTCCTCCTTCAACCTTATTTAGTCTCTTATTTACGTTTCCTGATAATTATCGTAACAATACCTGCTAACACAGAAATAAATAAGACAGCAGCTATTCCGATAATCCACACCACTTCAGGTGTTATGTCTGATAGATTAAAGTCCATGATTTACCTCCTTCTTAATTTACTTGCCATAACTCATATCTTGTATAGAACTCAGGAAATTCAGTTAATGCCAGAAATACCATTAACTCGACACCTTGACGTCCAGGTCTGGACTTGCCATCAATCGTTATAGTATCTGGTGCTCTATCAGCTATATACCTGATAACTTCACGGATTTCATCATCAGTCATTTCGTCATTGGGTTTGTTTATGTCGAGTATAGATTTAACTGTCTCCATGTAGCCACTTGTGCTACTGTATGATGCTGATGAATCATAAGTCATTTAATCACCTCCATAGCTCCATTGTGATAAAATTGTACCCATACAGATATAAAGCTCCACAATTCCTGTATCCACACTTCTCATAGCACCTTATTGCTCCAATATTCTCAGGAAGGACTTTGAGCCAGATACGGTTAACATTCATGGTCTCAAATCCATACTTTGACAGGAGCTCAACTGCCTCAGTACCATAACCCATGTTCCAGTAGTTTTTATCTCCTATACGTATGCCAAGCTGAACATCATAAGCTGTCAGGTCGTACAGGCTGCATTGACCTATATGTATCCCGTCTAATGTGTCTATTGACAAAGATACAACAACAATAGGGGAACCTACAGATGGGTCATATCGTACCACATCATTATCCTTCTGCCACTTCATCATGTCAGGAAAGTCTGATGATGTTATACCTCGCAGAGTGATGTTTTCACCAACTATTCCTACCATTTACTTGTTGGTTCCCCCTTCAGTATTGTATAGCGTTAACGTGTTATCATCTTCTCTGCCATATGATGTATATTGCTACGACGGCGACGATTGCGATTCCGATAATAATTGCTGGTGACATGATTAACCTCCTTTCTTTTACCCTATCACTGATAACTATTTGCTGGCACCAAACACACACAACCAATAAGTATCAGTGGTAGACTAACCCTCATAATTGTTAGCCATAGTTAGCTATGAAGGTAGATAAAGTAACCTATCATGACTACCACAATAATTATCATAAAAGCGATACCAAATGCGATAGCAACACTAGCTATTGGTGTCATAATTAACCATCCTTCTTTACTTAACCTATATCTTGACTTAATACCGTCTATAACTTAGGAGAGCCCAGACTGTTAATGAGTATTCCGTTAAGGTGGTCTATCTCATGCTGTATAATCTGAGCAACAAGGTCTCTGGCTTTATAGCTTCGTGGTCTGCCTTCAATATTAACACAATCAAGTCTTAGTCTCTGAGCTCTCCGAACAGTGTACTTATTTCCTGGTAAGCTAAGGCAGGCTTCTTCAACTACAACAATGCTCTTCTGTTTGCTTATCATAGGATTCAAGACCACATCTATCCCAATTTCCTCTCTGAACGAAGGATTGGGGTAAAAGACAAACATGCGCACAGATTCACCAAGCTGTGGTGCAGCAAGACCGATTGGGTAAACCTCATCATCACGATGAGATAGCAAGTAATGAATAAGGTCATCTGCGAGCTGTTTTAACTCAGTGTTAATGTCATCCACAGATATAGGTTTACACCTCGTGGTTAGCACTTCATTAGGTGCTGTGACTATCTCTGTTGTACTCATTGTTTTAGTCACCCTTTCGTTATTCGTTACAACGCATTATAACTCATCAACTTGTGGCAAGATGTCTCTGATTTCTAGGTAAAGAACTGAGTCACAATGGATGCATGAGTAAAAAACATCGCCTACGCTTTTGTGCCATTTGCCTTCATCATCTTGGGTGATGTAGTAAATGTGCTTTCCCTTAATGTCGAGGGGGGCTCCACAATCCGGACACACTCTCTTTTCTATCTTTTCTGCCATGATTCACCTCCTTTCTATCTTCAACCAAACCAGCCTTTCACCGGTTCTGAAAGTTCAGTTATCTGTGCTTCGTCATGATTAAACCTGGCTTCGTTGGTTTCTTTGAGAGACATGATACGTGACACAGTATGGTATTCATGTCCACACCTCAGACACAGTCCACTAATATTGTCTCCATCAGCTGACCGAATTAAAGAGTTTGCACCACCACAACGTGGGCAATTAGTTCGTTCATTGAACCTACTCATCTATCTCTCTTCACTTATATATCCCTTCCCATCAACAGATAAGCAAGTCGTTTGTGACCAGCTCGCCTATAGTTATCCTCCCAGAGCTCAGCTATCTCTCTTATGGCTTCTGGATACTTCTCCCGGAGTTCCTCAATTTTGGGAGCAACTTCGCTTGCAGCATCATCCATTCCGGATAGGATTTCTTCTTTAGATTTCTTTTGTGCTGTCATTGCCTTTACCTCCTTTCAGCTTTCATTTGTCCAACCCTCAACCGGCTTCTTGAGCTCAGTCAAAGGCTCCATGTTAAATTCCTCTCTATCTTCATTGACTTGTTTAAGTGTGAGTTCCGTGTAGACAGTTTTGTATGAGTATCCACACTCTAAACAGAACCCAGATATATCAACATAGTCTACTGAGTGTTCAAGTGACTCTGTAGAGCCACATCTTGGGCAATCTACAGCCTCTGAATATCCACTCATTATCAACCTCCATTCACTGTATACTAAGGATGTCTGATAAGCTCTCACCAGTTTCTTCTCCCCACTGAGAGCGTGGAGTCAGCAGGCTCCCGAAGTTGTTATAGTCAGCGCCACATTCACACGTGTTGGTAAAACCTGCACAGACTACCTCTTTACCGCAACGGCACTTGATGACTGGTGCCCAGTATGGTCTACCACTAGGTCGAAAGCGTTCTTCATGTCTGATAACTTCAGCCATTATTCACCTCCATCCAAAAATACGCCGTAGTTTGCTACCTTCAACAAATCTAATCATTTTGCCCCTTGTTCTAGTGCTCTGTACCACAAGCGTAGTTCCTTTCCATTGTTGTCTACACACACGAGTAGAATGCCTTTTATACCCCGACGAGTGGAACGACGAGCACGCTTAATCACAACAGAGACGTCTTCCATGATTACCTCCTATTCGCTAATCTCCTCGTCTTTGCGAGGTTGGCCTGTCATGTCCATCATACCCATTATTCATCTCCCTTGAGGAGTTTAACTGCCTCGTCATGGCTATTAGCAATCTCACTATCACATTCAGGACAATAGAATGTCTCCCCAAGTGTGTCTTTGTAATCGACGACCTCCTCGTAGCCTCTATCCTTAAGTTCAAGGCTGTTAGTGTCTTCATCGTATGTAGCCTTGAATGACCTATTGATAATAGCCGAGGTTGCCTCGTCAAGGTTGAGGCTAGTTATTTCCTTTTCGCAGACTGGACATTTAACCATTGTTTACCTCCTTTTCGCTAATCTCCTCATCTAGGCACACTGTCACTTGTGCCTAGTCAAAAGATTAGTTCACACTGCGAACTTTCTTGATTAGCTTCGCAAAGATTATGGTGTTATTAGCTGGTACTAGCCAGTATGTGAGTGCTATAGCTGTCTGGCTTAATTGCGGCATATCAACGAACCTGAACATGATAAAGATTACCCACACTCCGGCCATTAGCACAAACGTTCCTGATACACTCAGCTTCTTGAACAAGAATGACACTATTGGATTTCCTTCCCTGCCTCTTAGACTCAAGCACAAGTAAGTGGTTGCGAAGTCCGATATAATTGCGAGTATTAAAACCGCTGTCGCAAACCATGATGGGAAAGTGAGTCCAGTAAAAGCTATCAGGATTGCAGTGCACATCATGAGTGCAACGAAGCCTATATACTTCCTCATGTCTTAACCTCCTTTCGTCTTCATTCATTACTGTCGTCCTGTGCATTGTCGTCTTTTATACACTCAGGTTTGTTCACTATCTCAAGTTGACTCCGGCTTAATCCACCTTCCAGTGTATGCAAGGTCTCAGCAGCAACCACTAGTTTCGATGCTTCATCAAATATCCTCTCTGATGTAAGACTATGGTTAATGAGTGAATTAAGGTCGTAAGTCTTATGGAGCAATCTCTCTATCTCATTACGACTGTGAGAAAATGCTATTCCTGCTGTTCTGACAAGGGCTTGATAATCAAGCTTGGTGCTGTCATGGGATAAATCATTCTGTGTGTGCTTCATTCTTACCTCCTTTATCCCTTATCGGGCTGTTCTCTTAATAAAGTCAATCGTGTCTTGCTCAAGTGGTGCACCTTCTACCAAATATGCCAGATATTCCTCTAGCTGTTCTAGTTTGGCCCATGCTACGATAGGTATACTTACCCATTCATGCTCGCTTTCATGGGACTTGAACTCTCTCACCACACTCAAGGTGGTAGCGAGTTCTTCTTTCGACCTAGTAGTTTCTAGGAAATCAGTTATCATTGTCTACCTCCTTGCTTAGTCATGTGACCCATCTCTATAGAATATATACGTAGTCTTACCTGTCTTTTGTGCATATCGTATTGTTGCCCATGTCCCTGAGCGCAATACTTCATGTATCTCTTTTGGACATGCAAACAGCTCATCAGACTTATCCACAATGGCATGATTACGTTCAAGTGGTGGTGCTGGTTCCCTGAGTACTATTGCATCTGTGAATGCTCGCTTGGAAGTTATGTCACTTGGTAAACTATATCTCTCAATACCAAGCTCATCACATATATCATCAAAGTCTTTGTCTGCACCAATGCAGTCACCATGAATTACAGCAGATGGTGTATGCATCTCAAGAAATACCTTAACGAGGTCCTTCTGAGCTTGGTTCATACCACTTTGTGTGCCAGTAAATCCGGTAATCATATACTACCTCCTACCAAAAATTCGAATGACTCTTTCAGCTATCCGCTGAGGTCATGCCCCACCATGAGTGAGGCAATCCCTCAAAGACTAGCTTACCTCTACATATTCCATTATTATTTGTAGAACTTGGTCATAGCTACCAGCCCGAAAACATTTATCAGTCATCTCACTTGCTTGCTCTGGCAGCCCTACTCTCTTTAGTGCTCTTGAAGCGTTACCAATTAGAACGAAGACATTTCCATCTCCACCAATTAATTGACACTCAGGTTTGCCTATAGTCATTTCCATCTCCTTTATTGACTCTTTCAGCTATCCGCTGAGGTCATCCCCCACCGTATGTGAGACAATCCCTCAAAGACTAGCTAACAATCACAAGCACTCTGTCACAACCTCAACAGTTCTATCCTTACTCAAACCTTCTAGGATAACTCTCTCTAGAGTTATATACTCGCTTGTTCATCCACGCGTAGGATTGCTCCATCATCTCATTATGCCTTACGTATTCCAGTTCACCTCTCCCCATAAGGAGCTTCCTCCGCGCTGTAGATATAGCTCTTAGGATGTCCCCTCTAGCTTTCACTAAAGGTACTCTATATCTCATACTCAATTCTTCTAATTGCTCTACTGCTAAAGGTTCCACCGAAGGTATAAGGAATAAGCTTATCATAGCGTGGGAAGCTCTGTAGCCGATAGTACCTTCTAATATCTTGTCTCCATAAAGGAACACCTGACCTACTATATCCGGTTCATAGTTCACAAGGTCTGGCTCTGGATTTTGCAAGCAATAGATACCACAATAGCAGTCGTCTCCAGGTATGTCTGTGCATCCAAGCTCACACCTGGCAACATTCTCACCTGGCTTCCAGAAGAACCTGTCTCCATCTTTGAAGCTAGAAGACGGTGATTCCAAGGTTAGCTTACCGCTTATCTTCCTTATCTTCCACCCTCGGTATCCTACGAACATGGACAACCTCCTTCACTTTGACCTTCACCCTGATTGGTAATGCTATCATTACCTCGAAAGCTGTTTGTGGTTTGGCCTCATTCCGGATAACTCGTTTCACTCGTCCTATGTCACACATTGTTGACCTCCTTTCAGCTCTTTCAGCTCTTTCAGCTCTTTCAGCTCTTTCAACTTCGTTGTTTAGCACAATGTCCTGGTATTCTCTCATTCCTTTCGAGCAAAAACACCTTCTCCCTTCTGCTTATCAACAACAAGCCTTATCTTCGCATCATGTTCTTTAGCCAAGTCAGCCTTTACTCTCTCGAGGTCCAGATTTCGTTGTCTAAGTAGCTCCTTGAGTTTGCAGATTTCCCCCTCAAGGACAGGAACTCTTGCAGAATTGTTGAACGCAACACGGAGAGTTTCCTCTAAGTGTTCTGGGTCAATGACTATTGTATTCTTTTCCTCAGAACTGGTTTCAGACTTGATAGGTCCATCTGTATGACTTTCAGTTTCAGGTTCCCCTTGGTACGTTGTACTATGTCGATACTGTAAAGGCATTGATGTACCCCTTTCGAAGAATCTCTTCCTGACACCAAATAGGGTAGTCATGTTTACTGCTACTCCTAAAGACTCCTTTATCAAGTCTCTCAGTACTGGTGTGGACACCTTAGGGTCATTCTTAAGTAAATCGTCAATGACTTCATAGACTGAAGGCTTGTAGGTGAGAAACGACTTACCTGGTGGAGCTTTACCGTTATTGTTGTCTGTCATCCTTTTACCTCCTTTCAAAGCGTTAATCGCTTATGATATTGAGCTAATCTGCTCGCGCCAGTTCACTGAGCTTAGTATATGTCAGTGAACTGACACAGAAGATTAACCACCAATACGGAACATCTTTGTACCGCACTTGGGACACTCGCCCTTCGTCGCGCGCCGTCCGTTCTTCATAACGATAGCTACGGTGTTTGCCATCTCTTTCTTCTCACGGCATTTAACGCAATAACCTTCCATTGTAGACACCTCCTTTCAGTATTTTCGTTGCCGGTAGAATCTAGCCAAACCAGGGCAACTTACCACCATTTAGGGCAATAAGTAAGATAATCAAGAAGACAAGTATTATAAGGTCTCTCTTGAATGCCTTAGTCTTGAAGTATGCCTTATTCATAATTTACCTCCTTTGTTGTCTCAAATCCTGACTATTGCAACCCCGTGATATTCAAGATGACGCATTGTACCTTCAGGACAACTTTCTGACTCATGGTTGTCACTTGTGGACCTGAACATCTCATTCAGCCACCCAAATGATTCCATGACCTCAGGTAGCTCGTAACCATCAGTCTTCCGGGTGTGGCTAGCAATAAGGTCACACTTCTCTCTCCAAGTAGCCATTGGTACGTTTATCTTCTCTACTTTGGTCATGCTCTTCTCAAGTTTGCGGAAAGCCTGTAGAGTGTCTTCTCCGTAGTGCAGGCGGAAGACCGCAACGAGGTTACCGTTCTGGACTTTGAACCAGGTCCAGTTGATGCCTCCTTGCTCTTCGACTTTCATCTTTTGTTGAGTCATGATTCACCTCCTCTGCTATGCTCTCCCTATTCCACTTTGCTGACTTCCAACACACACTCTGTTGGTAGAAGACCACCGTAGTAGTCAGATACACCAATGAATAATCTGTCATTGACTTTAAGTACGGCAATGCCTTCAAATATGGTGACCCGACTCGCTACGCCATCTACCTCTATATGGAAGCCTCCATCATCGTGCATAACGAATTCTGTCTTCATAACTGGTTACCTCCTTTCATGATACATTCACTACATATTACCTTCTTGCCTTGTTTAGCACACATTTTACCTGCCTCAATTCTACCACCACATACGTTGCAGTACCAGAGTTGGGGTACTGTGACTACTTTAACCAGTGCAGTTTTTGTCATCTTTCTAGTCTTCTCTCTCACCAATACCTCGTTGGTGCAAGCATATGTGCTCTGTCAAACATCTGTAAACGACCTTTTCCTGGACCATTAAGCTGCTTGCACGTAATGACCCCAGGATAGACTGTGACTACTCTGTAATTGATTTGTTTACCATATTCCTTAACAAGTAATCTGTCGCCATACCTTACCTTTCTGTTTGGTTTATCCTTCACACTCATACTACACTTCCATCAAGATAGACTGTTACGACTTTTCTGGAAATCCTTCGTGCATATCTTACAGTTGCCCAAGTTCCACATATTCTACACCCAAATATCTTTGTCTTCAATTCACTCCCTCCGTTTCTGAAGTGTCGCATCTGGAGCTCAGTTATCCTATGACTCAGTTCCAGATACCACACTAGGAGCAATCCTATGTAGTCTTGCTCCTAGATGGTGTCTTACCTACCTTCAGGTGACCTGGGTTACTTACCGGCTTTCTTTTTAGCTGCCTCTTCCGCAGCGAGCTTTTTAGCTGCCTCTTCCGCAGCGAGCTTTTTGTTTGCTTCCTCAACTTCCTTCTCAATCTTAGCTTTCTCATCTGCCCATACTTTCTGGGCCTCCGCTGATTGCTCATCCAGCTCCACAAACCTCTCAGGGAATTGTGTCAGGAGTTTGTACCATATGAACCTGTCACCGGGGTCTCCGTCCTTTATTTCCCCATAGAGAGCTTTCCCGACTGCACTCTTTGACGCATAAACCACTCCGGTCTTGGTGTCCTTGATGGAAGTCTTCTTGCGCTTACCGCCAAACAAACCAGTGCTTTTCTTGAGAGTCTTCTTGTCAACTTCATTGAGCTTGACCGTGATGCTCTCCATCATATCAAGAGCGCTGGTTATGCCGTCTTCGATTGCCTTGATTCTCTTTTCTTCTTCAGGAGTAAAACTCATTATATACCTCCGTTATTTTCTATTATTTTATTCCTGAAGGTAGGTAGACCATATTCAATTGTAAAGGTACTGTATATCTCTATGGATATATATATCTCTATATATTTACTTCTATTATTATATTCTTGTATATATTCATATTTTATTTATAATTTATTATATCATACAATATAAAATTTGTAAATAAAATATGTAATTTATTAAAAAAGTACGTACTTTTATTAAATTATTAATGCCCCCGAAAGCACGATAATAAAAGGATATGGGGGGCTAATTGAGACCTACAATATCTCTCTTAATGAGGCTATTGCTCCTTCAAGATTATCATCCTCTAAGAACTCCATCATGTTGGTTATACTAGAGCTCCACATATCTAGTCGTTCTATCACAGCCGTGTTATTGATAGCTCTTGCATCCTCAAGTGAATCATCTATCCACAAGAGCCAGTCACCTAACTTCATAGACAGAATCTTGACTTCACGTGCAACATCTGAGCTAGTAATACCAGCTGTTGAAAGGTCCTCTAAGTGATCTAATAACAACCCAAACTGTCTCTTAGAAGGAATACTTACCCACTTAAAGGGCTTAGCTACCTTAGTCGGCTTAGGTGGTTTAGGTGGTTTAACCGGCTTTTGAGCTGCTTCCTCTGTGGGTTCTTTTTCAAGTGGAGCAGGAGGAGCAGGAGGAGTAGGAAGAGTAGGTGGAACAGCATACTCAACCTTCTGTGGAGCAGGCCATCCTTCAATCCAAGCCCTACATAGGTTTGTCCAGGATTTCTCATCATCAGCACCGATAGTTGTTATCTTAAATACTCTACGGGTACTAACTACTACACGCACTTCATCAGTTTTCCTTAGACTATAGAGGTCCCCACCAGGAGGTGGAAACTTCATAGGCTCTTCTCTAACTAGCTCAACAAGATTGAGTAACTGAGCAAACTTGAATAGTGTCTTGAAGCTGAACTGGGTCATACCACGCAGCCTCTTAACCTTTGGTCTGAGGGTGTTTTCTTGCCGTATTAGATCTTTGTAGGTAGCATGAAGGTCTGTTATTGCTGCCTCAGTGACGTATTCACCTGTATGTAGAGGTATCTGTCCAGTGAGTATACTTTTGATAACCAAACCTGGCCTTACTGGAGTAGCTGCTCTTCCCTTCAGTAGTGCCATATAGTTATGCTCCTAGCCATTTTGTATTATAGTACTTCTGGTTGAACATTTTATAACCTATATATTTATATTAGTTGAAGTACTAAAATGCCCAAATTTGCATTTTAGCGCTTCAAAAATACTGTAAAACTGTTAAACCACCTTAACTGATTCCTCCTGTTGTTGAGCAGCTTCATCAACCCTTTTAACTTCTAATCCCTTTAATTGTAAATAATGTTCCCCGTAGCCATTATCTATTTTCTCAGCTAGTGCTTGACAACTGCCGCATAGATATAGTCCTTCAGAGAGATTCTCATCATTCCAGTGATGGTAGATTAGATTCCTCCTCTTATAGACAAATACCTTACCACAAAGCTCGCAGGCTTCATCTTCTGGGTACGGTCTCTTGTGAAGGGCGTCAGTATTATCTTTATTTAGCTCGTTTTTATTGTTGCCCCCAAATTTTTCCTCTAACTCAGTAGGTTTAGATACATCAGCAAACCTGGTTCGGATTTCTGGGTTATCGCTCAATAACTTAGACATTCTCTCACTCGACTGCTCTGTGAACTCTAAGTGTCCCCCATTTGTTGTCTTCTCTTGAGCTACTCCACGACACTCTGGAGAACAGTAAGTCTGGATAAGAGGCTTTGTTGTGGGGAATTCAATACCACAAACCGGACAAATCTTTTTCACTTCAAGAACTCGCTTATACAGGATGTCATAATGTTCTTCTCTGCACCTGTCAACGCAGTAGACTTGATCTTTGCGCTTTGGTGTGAAGAATTTGAGACATTCTGGGTTCTTACATTGTCGTGATTTTGCCATGGGGCAGCCTCCTCTATCATTCAATCATTGTAGGCATCAGCATATTATCCTTCATTATTCTCTCAAGTTCACCGAAATCAAATGTGACTGTTCTGCCAGGATAAGTACCATGTTTTACGCTCATGACTCCACGTTTTTCTCTTAAGTGGGCAGGTGTACCTTCCCACGCATCCTTTCTTACACCACTCTCTGATTTGTATCTGATCCCAGCAGCGTTCAGCAGCATAGATAGTTGCATTGCGTCCTCGTTATTTAGCAGCTCCACCTTTGCTAGATTTCCCTCACGCTGAATTACTATACGAGAACCTCTTTTTGTCCTCTTGATAAGCCGGTATTTCTCTTCTAGAGACTGGTATATACCAGCAGCGTGTGGTACATCATTCATCATGAATTTTGTCAACATCATTGCTAGCATACCGCTAGCAAAGGTATTTATCATCAGCTAAAGTGCTCCCTTATTATTCTATCACCTTGATTCTTCAAAATGACTGAGTTGTTTCATCAATGTGCCAAAGCCTGAACTGGCCTTAAAGTCTTCAATTGCGTCCTCTATGGAGAATCCTGACCAACTAATAGTCCCAGCCCAGTAGATAGTGAATGTTTTGTCACGTTGAGGCTCTGGTACCAGTCTCCTAACCTCTTGTAAGCTAAGCTGACCAAAGTTCCTGAGAGTAAGGAGTCGCTCATCACCAAGTAGCTTTAGTTGGTCAAGAGTCTCAATTCCACCTCGCAGTAAGGAGTCCTGGGTCCTCTGTGTAAAACCAAGAGATGTAATGTGTCGGCTTCCCTCATCATATTTCTCATCGTATTTCTCGTCAGGGGACGAAGACTCACTCAAGGACAGGTAATCCCAGGTTTTATAATCCTCCCACATCCCAGAATGGTAAACATTCCAGAGTGTGCGGTCTGGGCTACTCCTCATGATAATCCTGTACTGGGGATCATCAATCATGCGTTCTGCATCACGGATGTCACTTTCATCCTTGATGTTTAGCCAATCAAGCCAGCCGCCATATGGAGCCTTTACCTGAATTGTGGCGTCTGTTGACTCAACTTCTCTACCGAGTAATTGCATGTTTACCTCCTCTATCTAAGCATTCCAACAGGAAACAATGCTGGTTGGTTCTTAATCCTACCTTCATTAAGCTGCATCAAGTCAAGCAATCTTAATTCACCTACTGCTTCTGCTTTAGCTCTCTCATAATCACTAAGAGAACTAGACTTCCAGCTTGCCCACGCTGACATATTATATATTGCGTAAACTGAGACATAACCGTCTTTTGTGATTGGGCTATTCTTAAGTCCTGACGCCGGATCATACCTGAACTCGACAGCTTCAGCAATCTTATTGTAGCTCGGCAGCTTAGTAAAATCATTCCAGGTGATATAATGAGTATTAGGAACTGGACCTGACCTAGGCTGAATTGCCTTTTCGCCTAGTTTCTTGTTCGCAAGATCTACCACAGCAGCTACCCGACTTGGATTGCCTCTAACCCAATGCACGAAATGGTCAATGTTCTGTGATTTCTTTGCACCAGTATCCCACACAGGATATGAGTTGAACTCAGGATAAAGGTCAGTACGGATAGAGTCGAGGTCATATGCGGTTAACCTATTGAGAAGAGTCTTGAATTCGAGTACGTTCATAATGCCTCCTTACTCTAGCTTAACACTGAAGATTTGTTCTATCCAGTCAGTGATCTTGTAACTATAACCGATAATTCCTTCCCACTCAAGACAATGCTGGAATACAATGCCGTGAGACATGCTGTTGATTTCCTCATCCCTTGAGGTGTCCCACGATTCAAGTCCCAAGTGTTGACGGACTTTCTCCATGATGTAGTTTGGATACATGATTATCTCCTTTTTTCTATCTACCTATCTCTTCGTTAATCATTTTCTTAAATTCGTCCTCACTAATACCTATTTTCTTCATCATCCTAAACATCTGACTAGCTTGAGGCTGACCCTTCATTTCAGTTATAAGGTCATCCGCACTAACGCCTGGGAACTTATCAACCATTTGCTTGATTACACCTTCAATCATTCCTGATCCCATTTTGCTACCTCCTCAACCATCTTTGTCGTTCTTCCAATCTAGTTCTGGCACCTCTGAATATTGTCATGATTGCCCCTTTACTCTAATTTTACACTATAAATGTCTTCTATCCAGCCTCGTACACATGAGCTTTTCTGTCTATAACCATCTCGTACGCCTCAGCCAGACTCTCTACACCAACATCTGTATCTTTATCCCAACCAGAGACTCTCAATATAACTGAGTCTATCTCCTCTGGTGTGAGAGTTTTTTTCTTCTCACTCACTTCATCCTGTATTCCTGACTGTATCTTTAACATCATCTTCCAATCTAGTTCTGGCACATTTGACTCGAGTTCAGAGCTTATCGATGAAGTCATTTGAGGTTCTTCATATTCAGACCTGCCTGGAGGAGTCGTAAATACCCTCCAGAACGCCTCTCTATTTATTAGAGATTTCTTAGCGTCGACAAGAGCATCCTGTATTGTGTCAAACGGCCTATCTGACTCGTAGAATAACTCACCTGTTCGTTGGTTCAATAGGTCATAATAATATGACATTTGTTCAACTCCCGCTACTTGGCACTTCAAAGCTTGCCGTAACATGCCTGTGAGCCCATTGCTCTTTTGTTCTCCAAGAGAAAGACATCTTCTTTAGCATTCTTCCGGCCGGCTGAAGAGCTCTTATTTTATCGAAGTAGGGATAAAAGTATGAATCCTTATTGCCATTTCTTGTGCACAATGATGACTTTATCATTCTCACCTTGCCATTTAGCAGGCTTGTACTCAACTATTATAGGCTGTGTACAGCAAGGACACAAAGCATCTATTTTCTTAGCCACGGTTATTTCTCGTAATGTCATCTCTTTGCCTTCCTCCTATACTCCCTTTCAGTTTCAAGCATTAAAGCTTATACACCATAAGTGTGCCAACTTCACCTTCAGGCATCAATCTTCTATCCTCAACAAAGCCTTGTCTCTCATAGAAGCCCTTAGCTCCTGGACCATAACTAAGAGTCACATTTTGTGACCCTTGCTCTCTTGCTATCTTGATGATTTCCTGTACAAGCAATGTACCAACACCAGGTATGTGACTGAATGATGCTAATTCCCTTATAGTTGTCTCACGTGTACCTAAATCAACAGCATCATATGTTTCATAGACTACTATACCAACAAGGTTACCACCACGCCACACAACAACACATGGCTCATTATAGTAGTAGCCCACCACTTCCTTAAGTATGCCGAGCGCAGACTGCATATCGTAACTCATATCTGATTCTATGCGATGCCAGGTGGCTTCAAGGTCATCAAGAGCCTTCTTGTTGATGGTAGTGCGCTTGATTATGAATGCTGAGTTGAGCAAGCCAACAGTATGGGGCAGGTCATTCATCATGAACTTTGCTAACATGATTGCTAGCATTCTGTTAGCAAGTTGTGTAGTCATGCCTTTGATCCTCTAATCCTTTTATCTTCATCTTTTCCTCTCAATAACTATGTTAGATGATGCAAGTGCGTCTAGGAATGACTCAATTCCTTCAAGCCTTGGCTTACTCTCATCTACAACAAGTGTCTTAGAATTGAATGCTATATCATTAGCAGTTAACATCACACCTTGATCATTGTCGAACAAGGATAATACTGACAGCACAATTGGAGCAATTGGGTCCATCCACCATTCATCACTAGTAAGCTCTGGTAAGACAGGTGGCTTAGGATGAGTGTAGCTAGTATACTCAGTACGCCAGAAGTTTGGAAACTCTTTTTCGTCATAGACTACAATGTCAGTAAGGTTTTCTCCTTCTTCCTCCGACAACCTTATAGGCAGGTATGATATGCCTATACCTAATTGTTCAGATAAGGCTTTCTGGCCCCTAATGATGTTGACAGCTTTAACACCAAGTGGTGTTATTGAATAACCAGTACTATGTGTAGTCATGCCATATATGCCAGCAGCATGAGGGATATCATTCAGCATGAACTTTGCCAACATCATTGCTAGTATTCCGTTAGCAAAATTACCTATCATGTCTTCAATCCTCTTACCCTCATCTTCTCCTCAAATCTCTACAACCACTCTTCCCTAGTATAAGCTCTTTCTCTCTCTTATTTGGAGTTGTAAGACATGCCTTATAGCACCATTAGGAGTACTTAATTTGAAATCTTTCTTTATCTTGTTTAGTTCAACCATTACTCTTTTAGAAATCCTGATCGTATACCACGCAGTGACCTCTTTCGGTTTCGGTTTTGGTGGCATACCAAGTTTCTCTTCTAGTACTTCGCTTGCACTCCTCGTATCAGCTATAAGGATATTGTAGACTTCACTGTCTATTCTAATAATGCTACTAGATTCAATCATTGTATCTCTGTTTCTCCTTAATCAACCCATTTCTCCGCCTTCGATTATTATAATCTTAGCTTCTTTGCTAGTAATGCTGACACAAACTAATATCTTCCTTAGCTTCTCTAGGAAACCGCGAGAAGACCTGCTTTAATGTAAGAAGGTAGAGCAGTATTCATAGAATATGAAACTAGTTCTGGGATACTACGCTCTAGCGGCCACATCCCATTATTCTTCATATAATACTCCATGAACTCACCCATATTCTCCTCTGTGATTGGATCAGCTATTTCCTCGAATATGTTTGCGGAGAGAAAATGCTGAGCTATATATAGGGTATCTCCGTCATATTCATATAGATCAGAGTCCTTCAACTGCTGTAGTACCGATTCTCCAAAACTGGCTCTAATCATATCCATGTCTTCTTCCCTTAAAGACTTGTGCGTTTGGTACAATGTTGACGATAGTAGAGCATACATAAGTGGTGTTTTAGTAATAGTCATCTGTGTTCCTCCTTAAATACCATAACTAAGTCGTATAATATCATTGGTAGTATCCAAAATAGATATAGAGCAAAATTCCTAGATTTGTTCTTCTTTTTCTGCTTCTTTACCTTATAATCTTCTTTAGCTATCTCCTCAGATAGCCCAACACCTATAGTACAGGGTAGTTTTATAACCTTCTTAATTTCCCTTATGCTTGAACATTCAACCTTTGTGGTTATGGAGTCTTTGTGTATAATGTGAGCATCAGGTGCAATCATTTTCACCTTTCCAAGTATGTCTTCCAGATATTTTGTCATTGTATCTCTTCCTGAAGTTACATTATCAATGCAAAACACCCTTACAAGGTGATTAGTTCTCAGCTTTACCTTTCTAGGTATAGCCAGATATGTAATCTTCTTCACGCCAAGGCGATTTTCTAACCAATGAGGTACAGAAATCATGTGGTTGAACTTGTTAGTGATTATAGTCCAAGGAGGTAAGTGATAAACCTTTCTGGATATGTTATAGTAGCAGCTATCAAAGTCGATATATATTACTACTTCGTTATTCACTCACAATCTCCTAGTACATCATTCATCATGAACTTCGTCAACATCATTGCTAGCATCCTGTTAGCAAAGTTACTTATCATGCCTTAAATCCTCTTACCCTCATCTTCTCCTCAAATCTCACTTGTATCACAGTATCCACCACTTCCTCAAATTTCCTGTCACACTCAAACTTCTCAAGCCCAGTCCAGGTAGCCTTTAGTTTGCTCCTCCCACCTTCCAAATTCTCATACAGCTTGACTGTGCATGAGCTTTTAGTTCTAGTCATAACAATAGAGTACACTCCGATATTGCGAGTTCTTTTATACACAGGACCTCTCCTAGGTTTTCCTTCCTTTTCTGAAGGAGGAAACCACTGGTACTCATATTCTTTAAGACCAGCACGACGAATTATGTCCAGAGTCATATCACCAGTTGGGTTAGAGTGACTACTTGGACCACCAAGGTTACCTGGGTTATGTGATATTCCTGCAGCGTGAGGAATATCATTCATCATGAACTTTGCTACCATAAGTGCTAGCATACCGCTAGCAAGATTGTTTATCATTTGTAGCCTCCTTTCACCTAACTGTCAATAGTTCTACTGTCCTAAAGAACTCTGTTATTCTATCTATATAACCAACAGGGTCAGTTTTATATGATTGTGTGTGATCAGCTCCTGGCACAATCCATAACCTATCCTGTGAGTTATCTCTGACACCATAAAGTATCCTGCTGTTGATAGGTGGAATATCACTGTCTTCTTCACCGTGAATGAAGAATATAGGGCAACTAACATCTGTAATCAGTTCTACTGGTTTTTCTGCATAATACCCATACAGCAACGAAATCATATAGAATGTTCCAGGTGATGCTGCTCTTGCGAACCATAGGGGATATCCTCTCTTTACTGCATGTCTTAAGAACATCTCTTGGACACTGGCGAAACAGCTATCAAACACCATAGATTTAACATCACCATAAAAGCCTGTAAGTCCTGCAGCACTCGATGAGAAGCCAATAACAGAAATATCATGATAGCTCATACTATTAAGGTATCTAACAGCACCCTTAACATCATCGTCTATGTGCATAAGTGTTCTGGCTTTGCCTCCAGATTTACCTCTGCCACGAAGATCAAACAGGAGTACGTCATAACTTCTTGCTACTAAATCTCTTGATATTTCTAATGTTCCTGTAACACTGTCGTTTCTGTTCTGGTATCCACCACTAACGATAATGACAACTGGATTATCACTATTGTCACTATTGTCACTACCAGGTTCACTTAATATTAGCCATCCGCTAAGTTTAACACCATCTTTACCACTATTGAACATTATGTCAACATAGGTTAAGCCATAGTCACCTGGATTCTCTTCTAATGAAGAATGTGGCATCTTCATTAAGGAGTAAGCCACGTATGAACAGTATGAAAAGTAAGCTACTGCCAATACTACAACTGCCAGAACCACAACTGTTATCATTTTTGTCACTTCTTTACTGCCTTCATCATTACTCCCATCATTCCTATAGCCATAACACCCATCAACAGACTGCTGAAGTCAAGACCAGGTTCAGCTTTAACAATATTCATGATGAGCGTTCCAAGAGGTATACCATACCCATAATTATTGTCTTTTGCTACAGAAGCGTCTGGTGGTTTATAGCATGCGTTGATAAGATGAAGATCAATAACTTCTTCAACAGGAAGGAAGTTAACTGTGCCGATATAGTAACCTGGAGGTGGTCCGCTAGGAAAATCCAAATTAGACCACTTTAGAGCTGCTTCCTGATATAATATTGCACACCCTGTTGCAAACGGGCATGAAAAGCTGGTCCCAGAACTAGCAACATTAGCAGTATCACTCTTACTACTCGCTAGAATCACATTCTCCCCAAAGAACACAATGTCCGGCTTATCAATGCCTTCCTTAGTTGGCCCTCTTGAACTGAAACTACTAACAGCGAATGGCTCATATGTCGCAGAGCCTACTGCCACAACATACTTTTCACAAGCTGGGCTCGTTATAGTTGACGGAATTGGACCACCATTACCAGCAGCAGCTATTACCCATATCCCCCTATCCATCACAGCTCTACATGCAACACGCATAGGAGTATCAGGATCACCAATATCTTCACTACCAAGGCTAAGGTTTATCACAGATGGAGCATTTCCTGGATCAGTATCTGCTAAAGTTATGCAATCATCTAGGGCTCCAACAACTTCCTCTTCTGTGCCTTCGCCACCATCACCTATGACTTTCATGTTGATTATGCTGCAATTAGGAGCAACAGCAAGAATCACACTACATACACCGGTTCCATGATCAAACACATCTGGCATTGGTGAATTGGTATAGTTATACCTATTGATAACACGACCACTAATGCCTTCATGCGTTTCTCTTATTCCTGTATCCAAAACAGCAACAATAAACCTTTCGCCAAGAAGAGGTGGTTCAGTCAGTGTCCTTAGTTCATCCAGTCCTGCAGCAAATGTGAATTCTTGAGGAGTATAGAGAGGAGTTGCCGCAATGGGGACTGGAGGACTGACATCTGCCTTAACTTTTGGAACAACGGTCACCACTATACCCCTTTTTCTTAAAGCTTCAACTTGCAAATCAGTGAGGTCAGCAAATATAAGACCAACGTTAGCGGTAGACCTGACATTTTTGGCTCCCTCAGACTTAATTTCTTCCGCAGAAGTACTTTGAATCGAATACCTCATTATTTCCTCGCAATTTTATAATTCTCTCTTCTTACTACTGTATCACATATCATTTTATCATTTTATCGTCTTATCATTTTAATGGCTGGGGGGAAACAAGTTAAGCTGTTGAGTTCAGAGAAAGATTTCCGGGTGTTACATTGATGGTTACGGGGTTGAAGCTGGTGGTTCCCACCCGGACTCTTTAAGGTAACTCTCAAAAGCTTTAAGAAGTGTACTGATACCGACTGCTTCCTCCGGAAATACTGAATACAGCCTGTCAAGGGTGTACCTGTTGTTCTCAAGAATATGCTTATTTTGAGCATTTGTCTGCTCCAGCATCTGCTTATTTTGAGCATTCATCTGCTCCAGCATCTGCTTGTTCTGAGCATTCGACTGCTCCATGTAAGCGAGTGTTTGCAGCTTAGACGCTTCCAGGTATGCATCATTTGTCTTCCTGGACAAATTGATTGCATCAGCCACAGATGTCTCACTCAGAACAGACATTCTGTTCGCGTGAGCTATTTCGTTACCAACAAGGATCTTCATGTTGGCTTCCATGCTTCGTTCAGCAACCTCAGACATAACCTCCTCTTCTACACTACCACTACCCACATTTTCTGTCGTCATAGCGACCTCCCATATTTATTCCTTAACTATATATACCTACTGCAATTCCCCCAGCCAACAGTAGGAGGATAAATCAATTGGAACACTATCACCATATCTCCTCTGCCATCACCAAGACTTCTTTTCTCTCCTCACTAAGCTTCTTCTTACCAGTAATGTTGTAGAATTCTTTAATACCCAACGTCATTATACCCAGTACTAGAAAGCTCCTGAGTGCTCCAGCAACAAGACCAGACATGATCTCCTGTACCTCTTCATGTGTTATGGTGAGGTCCCCAGAAGCTTCGAGTAATTCAGTTTCCCAACTCATTTAAATACCCTTACATAGGATTACTAAACCCAGGTATATGAGGTGGTTGAAATGACTGCATCCCAGGCATTGGTGCAGGGGTAATAGTTTGCTCAGATTTAGCCACCACTAACGCGTACACAGTACCACAGTCGAGACATATATCAATAACACCAGTGCCAACCTGGACAACAGATCCAATCAGTGGAGGCTTCGTAGGGTTAAAAGCAGCAGCTGATGTCATAAACCATCCAGCTTCTACTTCTCCTTCTTCCATTCTACCTGCCTTAACTTCTTTCTTGACTAGCGTCCTCATAAGCGACCTCTCACTCTTACAGTCCTTATTCGGACACACTGTGAACCGAGCTAAGACAATCTGCTTCTGTTCTGGTGATACCATAACATCCTCCTTAATTTCTGCTGACTATTGAACTGAGCTTAGCTAGAGAAATAAGCTCAGCTATCTCATCTTCATCAAGAAAAATCAGTAAGAATGAGACGTAGTATGGTTTTCCTTCCTTGATTTCCTGTTTGGTACTCTCAACAAGGCGCCTATAAGACTCATTCATTATCTTTTCACTTATATGAGTACTACCCATATATAACCATCCTTACCATGCTGGAACTTTATCTTTTAGATGAACCACCATGAACCTACCATAAATGTTTATGGTGGTAGCAACATCTTTATGCCTTAAGTGATCTCTTACTATGTATATCTCAGCCCCACTCATCAGCATTTGTATCGCGCGAGAATGACGAAATATGTGTGGGTGAATCTTCATATTAGCTCTCTTACCTAGATTTCTTACTACAGTCCAAGCATAATTGTAGTCAATGTCCATAAAGACCTTTTTATCATTGGAAGCTCTAACATCAATCCATTCAGATAAAGCAGCAGAAGCCTTATCTGAAATATTTACGCTCTGTCTGTCACCACCCTTACCTGTGACAGTAAGGAAACCATTAGTCCAGTCAATATCATCAAGCTCAATGTTAAGTAGCTCACTTATTCTTAAAGCTGTATCAAACAGCACAACAACAAGAGTTTTCTCTAATACCGTTTTGCAGAAAGTGATAAGCTCTTCTACCTGGCTAACTGTGAGATAATTAGGCTCGCCAATCTTTATGGGTGGGCGATCTAACTCAATCTTCTCACCTTTCCACTTGAACCACCTCATTATTGCATGTGCCCTTAGACTCACTGTACTTGCAGATTTACCTTGAGTCATAAGGTTATCAACGTATGCTTGAGCTTCTTCTCTAGTAGGCTGTCCGTTAGTTAGCTCAGCAAACCAGAGCTTTAAAGCATGAGTGTATACTCGTGCAGTACCTGGCCTCACACGACGCTCGAGATAATCACCGAACTGTATTATTTCTGATTGGTAATCCACAATCCACCTTATAGTATTATAATATAAAATTACTGCTTTGTAAATGTTCTACGAAAACTTTTTTCGGAGTTCTTAAGTGAGTGAATTGAATCTATAGTTCTCACATCAATATTAACTCTGGCTTGTAGTCATAATCACCTATCTCGAAAATGCTGCCACTGAATGGGAATCCATCATTTGGCTCCCATAGCATAAAACCGTTGCCATAAAAGAGCATATTGAAGCTGTGGCGTCCCTGAGGTATATCACCTATTACCATAGCTAAGGTGTTAAGCCCATACTTCCTAGCACACTCATTCATAGCCCGAAGTGCGTAGTTATCACAGTCGAACTTGTCTGGCTTGTAGAGGTTAGAGTTAAAGGTAAGGTCCCAGAGCACACTACCCCATCCTTTAAGGTCAGTATAGAAGTATTGCCAATCAAGTAACCCCATAGGTACTCTAAAACCTAACGCTTTGATTCCAGAGTAAATCTGGTCTCCCTTAATTTGGTACTCAGTAAAGCTGGGTATATGCTCTATTGGTTTACTGACTTTTAGTTTACTCATTTTTCCTCCTATCTACTCCACTAACAGACTTGAGTACAATTTGCTTATTGGCTTTATCGTAAAACCAATTGTCTAAAACGTTACCAGGTATCCCGACATCAATAACAACTAACTCTTCGTCAGGACGGCTCTTCAATTTTTTGGTGTGATTACCAAGCCTTGAGCCCCACCAACCAGTTACAAATTTTGTCGACTTATTATATCTTACCTCCAGCATTTGACCTCCAAGACTAACTGTATTTGAAGTATACGCCTAACACCATGAAGTCTGCGCTATCATTCTTTTTAATATATATGCCTACATAGTCGTTTGCGGCTAAAGCGCTCAGTATACCAGATATGTCTATTGTTTCTATGTGAGTAGCAGTGATATTGTAAGTGCCTGTTGTATTATTTTCTGCGTGAGTATTGTTTGCTTGGTTGGCGGCAGCATAGGTGGAGTATATAGCCAATGTTTCAGATGCCCCAGTAGTTAGTGATATAATCACAGCTAAAGCAGACGTTATAGAGTTAAAGTCACTTGGTACCCTAAAGTTTGTTACACCGTATTCACTAGCATCATCGCATGTGGCTACAGTGTATGTATTGTATACGCTCATAACTGAACCATACGTAACTGGTACAAAGAACTCTGATGAACCAGCAGCCCCTGTTGCCCCTGTTACACCCGTAGGCCCTGTTGCACCCGTAGGCCCTGTTGCACCCGTAGGCCCTGTTGCACCTGTAACACCAGCTCCAGTTGCGCCAGTAACACCTTGAGTTCCTGTTGCTCCAGTTACTCCAGCACCAGTTGCGCCAGTAGCTCCAGTTACTCCCTGGGCTCCAGACGTTCCCTGAACACCAGTTGCTCCTGTTACCCCTGCTCCTGTCGCGCCAGTCAGTCCAGTAGGCCCTGTTGCTCCTGTTACCCCTGCTCCTGTCGCTCCGGTTGGTCCAGTAGCGCCTGTAACACCTGTCGCGCCAGTCAGTCCAGTAACGCCAGTAGCTCCAGTAACACCTGTGGTGCCTTTAAAACCCATAGGGCCCATGGCACCAGATGGTCCAGTTGCACCCGTTACGCCTGTCACACCTTGAGTACCACTAATACCTTGTGGTCCTGTTGCTCCTGTCACACCTGCGCCAGTAGCCCCTGTTATTCCAGTGACCCCTGAAATACCCGTAGGACCTGTTGCGCCGGTAACTCCTGATACGCCAGTTGCTCCTGTTACCCCTGCTCCTGTAGCGCCTGTTATTCCTTGAGCACCACTAGGACCAGTAACTCCTGTTACTCCTGTTACTCCTGACACTCCTGTCGCACCAGTAACACCAGCACCTGTCACGCCGGTAACCCCTGTTGCTCCTGTGATACCCTGTGTTCCGCTTGGACCAGTTGTTCCGCTTGGCCCAGTTGCTCCTGTTACTCCTACTCCGGTAGCACCAGATGGACCTGTTGGCCCAGTTACGCCGGTGGTGCCTTGAGTACCACTAGTACCTTGAACGCCAGTTGCCCCCGTGACGCCGGCGCCAGTAGCACCAGTAGCACCGGTCACGCCCTGAGTACCACTAATACCTTGAGCTCCACTTGGTCCAGTCGGCCCTGTGGCTCCGGTTACACCCACGCCTGTGGCGCCTGTGATGCCAGTAACTCCTTGGCTACCCGAGGGTCCAGTAACACCTGTCACACCTAATGGACCAGTAGCTCCTGTCACCCCTACTCCTGTTGCACCAGTTACGCCTGTTACTCCTTGTACTCCACTCGGCCCGGTTGTGCCTGTTACACCTGAAACACCTGTTGCTCCCGTAACTCCTGCGCCTGTTGCACCTGTAATACCAGTAGCTCCTGTTATACCAGTGGCTCCAGTCACACCTAATGAACCAGTTGCTCCTGTAACTCCTGACACGCCTGTAGCTCCCGTCACTCCAGCTCCAGTCGCACCAGTGATTCCTGTCACGCCCTGGGCACCTGAGGGTCCTGTCGTGCCAGTAATACCTAATGGACCAGTTGCGCCAGTCACCCCTACTCCTGTTGCACCAGTTACGCCTGTAACACCTTGTGCACCACTAAGACCAGTTGCTCCTGAAGGTCCTGTAGGTCCAGTCGCACCTGTAACACCAGCTCCAGTTGCGCCGGTAACACCTTGGACTCCACTAGTACCAGTGGCACCAGTGGCTCCTGTAACACCTTGTACGCCCGTGGCTCCTGTCACGCCTGCCCCAGTTGCGCCGGTAACACCAGTGGCACCAGTTAGTCCTGTAGGGCCAGTCGCACCCGTGACACCTGCTCCTGTAACTCCTTGAGCCCCAGATACACCCTGAGGACCTGTAGCTCCTGTTACCCCAGCGCCTGTAGGACCAGTAACGCCTGTGGCACCAGTTATTCCTTGTGCTCCCGAAGCGCCTGTAGCTCCAGTAACTCCAACCCCAGTTACACCTGTGACACCTGTGACTCCCTGAACTCCAGAAATTCCTTGGGGGCCAGTTGCCCCAGTGACTCCAGCACCAGTGGCGCCTGTAACTCCAGTTGCTCCAGTAACACCTGCACCCGTTGCGCCAGTTACTCCATCAACACCGCTAGGCCCAGTTGCTCCTGTCACTCCAGCACCCGTTGCGCCAGTTACTCCTTGGACTCCACTAGTACCCTGAGGACCTGTGGCCCCAGTTACACCGACACCGGTAGCGCCCGTTAAGCCTTGTGTGCCTGTAGCACCCGTGACACCTGCACCAGTTGCCCCTGTAGTACCTTCATCTCCTTGAACTCCAGATGGACCAGTAACTCCAGTTATGCCTTGAACCCCAGTAACGCCTGTGGCACCCGTGACACCTTGGGCACCACTTGTACCTTGAACACCAGTCGCGCCAGTTACTCCTGCTCCAGTAGCTCCTGTCACACCCTGAGCTCCACTAGTACCACTAGGACCACTAGGACCACTAGGACCACTAGGACCACTAGGACCATTAGGACCTGTAGCCCCTGTAACACCTGCTCCGGTTGCACCAGTTACCCCACCAGCACCAGTAGCTCCTGTAACCCCCTGTGCTCCTGAGGTGCCTTGAGGACCTGTAGCTCCCGTAATTCCCGAAGGTCCTGTAGCACCGGTCACACCTGTGACCCCTGCACCAGTAGCGCCCGTAATACCCTGTACACCAGACGTTCCTTGGGGTCCTGTAGCTCCAGTAACGCCCGCGCCTGTAGCTCCCGTGATTCCCTGCGTGCCAGATACACCTTGCGGTCCAGTCGCACCTGTCACACCTGCTCCAGTGGCACCAGATGTACCTTGAACACCTGTTGCACCTGTTACTCCAGCACCAGTAGCTCCAGTTATGCCTTGATCCCCCTGCGAGCCAGTAGCACCGGTTACTCCTGCTCCAGTAGCTCCTGTTACTCCTTGTGTACCACTAGTACCTGTAGCCCCTGTTGCTCCAGTAAGGCCTGTAACACCTTGAGGTCCAGTTGCACCAGTTACACCCGCGCCTGTAGCTCCCGTCGTTCCTTGGACTCCAGATGTACCTTGATCGCCTTGAACACCAGTAGCACCTGTAACGCCGGCTCCTGTAACTCCAGTAACACCTTGGTCTCCTTGTGCTCCTGTAGCACCGGTCACTCCAGCCCCAGTAGCACCGGTCACGCCCTGAGTACCTGATGTACCTTGAGCTCCACTCGTTCCCTGATCTCCCTGGACTCCTGTAACTCCTGTTAGGCCTTGTGGACCAGTCGCGCCAGTTACTCCAGCTCCGGTAGCTCCACTAACACCTGTAGGTCCTGTTGCACCGGTTACTCCCTGTGCGCCGGACGTGCCTTGAACACCGCTAGTACCTTGATTACCTTGATCCCCTTGAGGACCAGTAGCACCAGTAACTCCAACACCGGTGGCTCCTGTGACCCCTTCATCACCTTGTACTCCTGAAGTACCAGTAGCACCAGTTACGCCTTGTGCACCAGACATACCCTGAACACCAGTGGCTCCTGTAACCCCTGCACCAGTCACGCCTGTTAGCCCTTGTGCACCAGTCGCACCAGTAACACCGGTTCCTGTCGCACCAGTTACTCCTTGAGTGCCAGAGACACCTTGGGGACCAGTAGCTCCGGTAACTCCAGCACCAGTAGCTCCAGTTACACCTGTTACGCCGTCAGCTCCAGATGGTCCAGTTGCTCCTGTTACGCCAGTAACACCTTGAGCACCTGAGACTCCAGTAACTCCATCAGCACCTGAGACTCCAGTTGGTCCTGTTGCACCTGTTATGCCTTGGGGTCCTGTAGCTCCAGTAACACCCGCGCCAGTAGCCCCTGTTATTCCAGTGACCCCTGTAACCCCAGTGACTCCCGTAACACCAGTGGGTCCAAAGACACCCTCAATAAATGAACTTGGAACTGTTCCTGTAAACGGACGACCCAACTTAGTAACTTCCTATCATTTTTCTTTGCCTATACTTTATCTACACTATTGCCGGATCCTGAAAGTTGACAACACCAGGTCTCGGTATACGAACCACTGCTGATGAGGGTATAGATACACTATTATCATCACTGGTAAATAAATCTTTCTCATCATCATTGAACCAATACGGCATGAATTTACCACCCCATGCGGCTTTCATAGCACCAGAGCTGACCCATTTCATATCGTCTTCAGCGTTGGCTTGTAGTGCAGTTTCGCCGCCCCAGTTGGTACCTCCATCTACGGACTTCTGATAGAAGACCTTTACCAGTGAATTCATTGCAGTACCTCTAACATATGCGGCATAAATGTCATCATTCACCTGATTGATTAGAATACTAACAAGAGCACTTTCGGCACTATCAGTAAGTATGTTAGTTTTGGCAGTGATACTTCCAGCTCCATTAATATCCCAAACCATCAAATCAGCAGTAGCAAGATCGAATAAATTCCATGCCGCAAAGATGAAGTGACCATCACTTAATCGAATAGCGCCGTCCATATTCAGATACTCAAAAGCTTCAGTCATGCTTCCTGAAATTAGTTGCTCTGACCAGCTATTGCCAGAATCATCATATGTCTTGAGAGAAAGTTCGTTTTCGGATATATCCCAGAAGGCAGCCCATATATCTTGATTATCGGCTTCATTTCCAGGAAACAGCAAAATACGGTCCATCACGGCTTCCCAAGGTGTCGTTTTGTTAGTCCAGGTATCAGCATCAGGTGAGGTGTAGAAGTTGTAATGCCTAGCATAACCTGTATCAGTATAGAAAAACGCAACTGCTATATTGCCACCACGAGTCTTAGTTATAGATATACCAGTAAAAAGCTTGGAAGTGTTGGCTGACATAGCACCAGTTCCCTGGCATGTCTCTATAAGGTCATCTCCACCAACTGTATCTGTATTTGTGTCCAGATATACGTAACGAACTTCATCAGAGGTGGTATTCATATAAGCTATGTGTATCTTAGTTCCAGCATCGCCTGCTGTTTGCCAATCCGCCCAACAGTCAACAGAAAAAACCCAAGCAGTCTTGATATTTGTTTGTCCAGCCCAATTAGCTCCACCGTCTACAGTCTTATTGTATACGAGGTCATAAGTACTATTAATATAAATGATGTACCCAACTGTGGGTGAAGTCCAGAATGGCCCACAGCGAATAGCAGCACTATAAAATGAACCATGAGCATTTGCTTCAAGCCATATATCAGCCATCTCGGTTTAATCCTTGTCTTCCTTTAGCTCTTCTTCTTTTTCTAAATCCTTTTCGTCAGCCCAATTATGAATATAAGATGGATGCTCAAGGAGGGGAAGCTCAGCATCTGCTAAGAACTCATTGATTCTTTTGCTCACAGATGGAGAGTCCTTTGCAGCAGCATTCAAGTGTAGCTTCCAGTGTGCTCTATCTATTTCTGATAACTCACTCAGTTTCGTCATTTATTATCATTAACTCCTGGTAAACGTTATCATCACACCTAACAATAATGCATCACCAGCTAAAGTGTCATCAGACACATCTCTGAATACTCTGAACTGTACAAACTCACTCGCTGCTGGCGTTCCAGCTAATGTTATTGCTGGGGTAGCTGAAGATACGTGAACATCACCAGCAGTAATCGCAGCATCAGATATTGGTTGTTCTGTTCCCCATGCCTGGTCTAGCGCTTCATCGTTAGCGTAAGATCTACCTTGACAGTCCCATTCAACAGTCTCAGTAGCTGAACCAGTAGCATATGTCCAATAGAATGTTGCGGTGACTGTACCACCATCCCAATCTGACGGCATAGCTATTGTCCATTGAGCATACTCATCACTATCTTTATCAAATTCTAATGTATAGACATCAACATCGTTAGTTCCGTATTCTTTTTTGGCTGGCCCACCACAGCCATTTGTTGTAGATGGCCAGCCACCAGCAGCAGTTAGGAATAATTGGCCTGTAGGAGCAGATCCTGTAGCTCCAGTTGCGCCCGTTACACCTGTGACTCCTGCGCCAGTAGCCCCTGTTACTCCTGTAGCTCCTGTAACCCCTGTAGGGCCAGTTGCGCCTGTAACTCCAGCCCCGGTTGCTCCGGTTGCTCCGGTTGCTCCGGTTGCTCCGGTGACACCTGTTGGTCCTGTAGCTCCTGTAACACCAGCTGCGCCAGAGATACCTTGTGCCCCCGTAGCGCCTGTTGTGCCCACACCTGTAGCTCCAGTTACACCAGTTGCTCCTGTAACACCAGCTGCTCCAGAGATACCTTGAGACCCTGTTGCTCCTGTAACACCTACACCTGACGGGCCTGTAGGCCCTGTTATACCTGTAGGCCCTGTTGCTCCAGTCACGCCTGAGCCTGTTGCTCCAGTTACGCCGGTAGGGCCAGTTGCACCTGTAGTTCCAGCACCAGTAGCACCTGTAGGACCTGTTGCTCCTGACGTACCTTGAGACCCTGTTACTCCTGTAGCTCCTGTAACTCCTAATGGACCAGTGGCCCCGGTAACTCCAGCTCCTGTTGCACCTGTTACCCCTGTTGGTCCTGTTGCACCGGTTACACCTGCGCCGGTGGCACCAGTCACGCCGGCGGGTCCTGATGTTCCTTGAGGACCTGTTGCACCGGTTACACCTGCGCCTGATGGTCCTGTCGGTCCAGTTGCCCCGGTAACTCCAGCTCCTGTTGTGCCAGTAACACCTTGAGGGCCAGTAGCACCCGTTGATCCTGTAGCTCCAGTAGTTCCAGCACCTGTCGCTCCGGTTGCTCCTGTCACGCCTTGAACTCCAGATGTACCTTGAACCCCCGTTGCACCAGTTACCCCTGCTCCTGAAACACCTTGTGCTCCTGAGGGCCCAGTCGGTCCAGTAGCTCCTGTAGCTCCAGTAGTTCCAGCGCCGGTAGCTCCTGTGACACCAGTTGGTCCGGTTGCCCCAGTGGCTCCAGTCGGTCCAGTTGCACCTGTAGTTCCAGCACCAGTAGCACCTGTAGGACCTGTTGCTCCTGTTGCGCCGGTGGTACCAGTCGGTCCAGTTGCACCTGTAGTTCCAGCACCAGTAACTCCTGTAGTGCCGGTAACGCCTGTGACACCGGTTACGCCAGAAGAGCCTGTGACACCTGTAACGCCTGTAACGCCTGTAACGCCTGTAATGCCTGTGACGCCTGTGACACCTGTGACACCTGTAACGCCTGTTAAACCACGTAGAAATTCAGGTACAGTTCCTGTAAATGGTGCTTCAACCAACTTAATATCTCCTCAACCAATCAAGCTCTTCCCGTCCTGGATGCAACTCATACCAACCCTTATCAAACAAGTCATCCAATTTGCTAAAATACTCTTGGTACATTAAACCTATCCTGTTAAGGGAATAATTATCTACAGACCATCTACGACAGTCAGCTGGTTTTATCCTATCAGCATTCTTGACTGCCCAGACATAATCATCAAAGGTTCTACATCTGTATCCGGTAACACCATGATTAACTGTTTCAGTAAATCCACCCCAATCCGAAGTTATCGCTGGTGTCCCGCAGAGCATAGCTTCTACTGCAACTCCCCCAAATGGTTCTATGTAGACGGTAGGTACCATGACTGCCCTAGCTTTCCTCATTAAATTACTTTTCTCTTCAGGGCTAACAAGCCCACGAAAGTCTATGTTAGGGGACTTTATGCCTACACTATCAGGGTTTCCTATACCAGCTATGACTAGTCTGATGCCTACCTTATCAGCGACCTGTTGTGCTATATGTACTCCTTTTCTCTCAATAATCCTCCCAAGGTACAGAATGTAATCTTCTTTTTCTTCACAATACTCAAAGTCGTCAGGGTCAAAGTAGTTTGGTATCACAACATCATAGTTCACTCCATCACCACCACCCTGATTCGGGTTCTTAAGTGCCCAGATGTAATGCATCCAGGCATAGCTTTCAAATACCTTATATGGAGCCCATACACCTGTATAGCCAATACCCATTTCAACAGGTAGAAGCCTGACAATGTCAGCTATAGGTTTCTGCCAGGTTCCCATGCTTATCAGCAGAATGTCTCTCTTCTGCTTTCGCTTGTTTATCTCCTGTATTGCTCTCTCAGCGAAATTCCTGTAGGCAAAGTCATTTGGGTCACCAAGTGACGTGTATCTATTCAGCCAGTCAGACTCACCATACGTATATTCTTGCTCAGCTCTTGTGACACATGTAACGTGCTCTGTACACTGCAGGTCTGAACCCTCAGCACCATAATGTATGACTGTGTGGCCAAGGTCAGTCATCATTTTACCCATCTTAAATATCTTTTGACTGTAGGCGCAACCATCAAAGAGCTTACTCGTGTTGGTATGTGCAAGCCCCAGCAGATGTAGCCTGAACTTGGTTGGGTCTCCCTGCTCAAAGTCCTCAGTACTCGGGTCGGTTAATGGATAACCTAGTTTTCCTCTGCCGCCGTATGCCACCATCAGGTACCTCCTTATACTTCAGCTTGTATTCGTAGGGCTCGATAACATAGGGCCCTACCACGTCCATGAATCTATTGACACTATCCTGCCGGATTATTATCCGCATGCCTCTACCGTTTCTGACTGCGGTATGATAAACCAGGCTAACGTTTATATTGATGCTATGCAGCTTGTCCGCTAGCAAAGCTACTTCCTGCTCTCTATATCCGTCTGTACACAGAGTTATGGTTACAGAGACATAATGATAGCGCTCATCTAAATAAGAGCTGCCGTCACCCATAAACCAGTGTGCAAGGGTTATAGGAGTCAGGCTCACATCTTCCGGAACCACTTTCCTCCTAGAGGGGTACCACCTGTGGTATTGCTCAGTAAGCAGTTGGCAACACCCTGACTGTAAACGGCAGTAGTAGTAAACCTTACCCTTACTAGTACCTTTTAGTACCTTGGGATAAGTGGTCTTAACAGGGATGCTGAGAGTTAGTAGAGCAGTTCTGACAGATGAGAGATACTCAAGGGTCTTCGTCCCCGAAAGATTCATTATGAAGTAGGCATTATTATACGAGGAAGGTAGGGTAATGCTCCCATCGCCTAGCATAACACCATCAAAAACCTCGGCTGCTTCTACCTTATCCATATATGAAGACACCATAATAGTAGATTTGACCCGCCTTGCCATTACCCATGTGTACAATGCCCTGTCGCTCGAATGCCTCATTCAGCGCATCTTCACATAGATTATGAGGATGTCCAGGAAAAACCCCGATCTCGAGGGGTTCGAATACCCTTATCTTTTTAGCTGCTCGTATTGCGTTCTTGACAATCTTCCTTGGGTCACGCACATGTTGAAGCACGTTGTAGATCCACGCCTCATCAAACTCCTTGTCGTAGGTTATATCCTCAGCAGCCAGCTTCACATAGTCAATGTCTGCGCCTTTATATCTGTCTGCAACCCATTTCGGATAATCACACGGGTCAACCACGACAGCCTTTGAAAAGTTCTCACACCGTAGTAGTAAGCTCACAGGTCCTCCACCAATATCAATCACCGACTTACCTTGTAGGTCAAAGGTATATGCTCTTGTCTTGCCGGCGTACTGGGCGAGCTTCATGTAGCCTGCGTACATCTCCTGAAGCACTTGCTCACTATAGGTATTAGAGACGTTGCGCCACCAGCCCTTCTCCCAGGTTTGGTGTTTTTCCCACTCTTCATTGGGTATTGGTTTCAGTATATGCATCTTGCTCTGCTTTTTATCTTCAGCAAGCAGATACATTGGGCGAAAGCCAGAGTGCAATTCCAGTACCTTCATGCCGGTAGCGTCGTTGATGGTGTGTTCGAAGTCCTTACCCTTAAAGAAATAAAGGGGAGCGCCTCCGCTAACATCTTTCCACTGTTGTTCTGTTTCGCCGTTCGGAACCTCGAAGAACACCCTCTTTGCTTTACCACGAAGCTTCCTAAGAGCCATTACTGCCTTTGCAGCGCCGTAGTCATAGATTGTGTTATGAAATACCGACAAGTACAAGACGTTATCATAACCCGTGCTTTCGGCCAGGAACTTTTCACCCTCGCAGTTATGGCATTCTACATCGGCATCATTTATGGTTGATAAGTACCTCGTTACAGCCATCTTGCCAGGATCCGTATCCGTAGCTGTAACCCTATAGCCCCTTTTAGCCAATTCCATACTGAAATAGCCTTCACTGCATCCTATATCGAGAACAGTTTCTCCCACCAGGTTCTTCAATATGTAGTCGAGGCGTTCGGGACTGTCTTGTCTATCCACAGGGAAGTCCTTCACTCTATCGTCAAGTACGGGCTGGTATGTGCACTTACCGACTCTAGGCAGTGTTTCAAGAGTGTCTCTCAAGGGAAAGTCGTAGTCCTTCTTTGACCAGATGGTCTCGACGTTCACCAGCTCATCCATGCCCAAATACTTCATTACTGCAATCCTATGGAATCCATCATACAAGTGCACACGGCCGTCTTTGTCAAACCAGGCAGCTATAATAGAGCCGTTGTATCCATAATCTTTGATGCTGTGATATAACCCAATAAGGGTCTTTACTCTTTCAACTAACCCTTCCTCGAGATCTTCTGGTGTTCTTGGATTGAAAAGAGTCCAGTGCCACCTATTCTTCCAAGCCAGTTTTCTCCCAGCTTTAGAAAGGGGAGAGTTTCTCAAATCCTCTCCCCTAAGGTGTAAATCCAGAGTATCAGCTACTATCCTCTCAAACCACGGAACTGAGAGAGCTGTATTACTTATTTTGTAACTCACACGTAAAACCTCTCTATCTTCACTATACCTTCTATTATGCTGATCTTGGCTTCAAAACCAAGACCTTCTTTAGCCTTTATTGTACTTGCCTGGTGTTCTATTACATAGTTCTTGATCGGACATGGCACATAGATGATGCTAGTACATAACATATCTGCCATTTGGTTAATTGTGTAGGATTTACCAGTGCCAATATTGAACACATCACACTCTATATCACTGTTAATAGCAAGTAACCAAGCATCAACAACATCATCTATGTGTATTGCGTCCCTCATTTGACCACCGTTACCCCAGACTTCAAAAGCCTTGCCTTCTTGTTTTGCCCAGAGGAGTTGAGTTAGCAGGTTGGCGAATGTACCTTTTTGTCTCTCATTTTGACCATATACGGCAAACATCCTCATACCGATTGATTCTACACCATAGTGCTGATGATAGACTGATGCTAGTCTCTCCCAACAGATTCTTGCTTCAGTGTAGTAATCGAGCGGAGCAACTGGCATAAATTCATCCCACGGTATAGGGTTACCTTGATACATAGATGAGGTAGAAGCATATACCAATTTTGCTTTCTCACTCATAGCAAGCTCTAGCACCTGTATAAAGTCATCAATAGCACTCCCTACTAATCTCCTATTCTTCCTGTATTGAAGAGTGTTAGAGGGTGCTCCAAGATGCAATATTGCATCAATACCTGAGCCAGCCAGCTTACTCAAATTATCAGCACAGGAACCAGCTATGCATTCATTAACACCGTCAGGGATGTTTACAAGACTCCCAGTTGAAAAGTCATCTATTATGATGACCTCATGATGATCTCGAACAAGCCTTTCAGCTAAGTTTGAGCCGATGAAGCCAGCTCCTCCAGTTATCAAGTATTTTGACATTTAATCCTCCTTAATTCTCTAAAATGTTCCTGTTATTCTGAGAGAAGACTGCAGTCCAGGACGACAAATACAGAAGATGATGTTAATTTTTTCATCCAATGCACCAGTCCGATTGACTGTTATAGTCTCACCTGGGTTCATCGTAAAACGGTCATCTGGGTAGTTTATACCGAGCTCAACACTGCTTGGTCCATCATTGATAATGTATGCAGAGATCCAAGGTGTGAATGGGTAGTCATAAACTAGATTTAACCAGCTGAGGACGTTAGTAACGTGAAGTATTCTTGGGTCCTCAGTTCCGTGGTATGACTGAGACTCGAGAACTCTAGTCTGTGCCTGCATGTTTTGATTAAGAGGGCCAAGGAACTGAGTCATCATAATTGCTACCACAGCCATCATCATGACCATCATCATGTCTGAATCATTGAAGTCTAGGTCAAACTTGTCACGATTAACTAAATCTTTTGCCATAGTTTTTGTTCCTCAACTCTTAATAAAATTATACCATATTATTGTTTTATTGTAAACATTCATAGTTAGCTTTTTTCGGAAATTTGTTCAATGTTAGCTATTATCACCTAAAATAATCACCTATACTCGTAATCTTCTCTATCATCCCATATCTTATCAAAGGTGGTTTCTCCCTCAGCAAACCTTAGTGAAGCTGCTTCTAAGTCACCACCAACCAGTATATACTCGTATCTGTATATCCTCCAGCCTGCTTGATCATCTGGGGTACCAGGAATAGCTTCCCCAAAATACTCAGGCTCTTCATCTGCACCATAACTGACATTCATTATGTGACCTGCTGGATAAAGCCACAATGCACCATATGGTTCTGGTGTATCTACTGGCTTTACTAGTAACTTTGTAACAGTATCGGCCATAATTACAGCGAACAATATCATACTGAAGAGCCTTATCATACTAACTTCGGTATTATGAACACTAATTGCATTCGTCATAACATAACCTCATCACTGCGGAGTATAATTAACAACAGCATAAACTTGAGTAATTATCATACCAGCTCCCCATGTTCCATTCCATATCTTACAACCTATCTGTAGATTGTCTATATCAGCCCAAGTCCAAGGCTGACCAGTCACTGGATTGATTGTCCATTCGACATCATAATTGTAATACCAAGTACTTGTCGGCATCACCCCATCTGACGAAGCAAATAAGTGGTTTAGCCAAACTAACGCGCTCATATAAGAAACCATATATGCATTAGTTCGTCTTCCTCGAACCCGCACAGTAACTGAGTTTATTTGTCCGGAACCAGCCACGTGATTGGAAATATTGTAAACGTCATATCGGTAGGGTATTGTACCATCATATTCCCAGTAAACATAGGAAGCATCATCATCAGCATAGACTTCATTAACCCTATCATAGTTGGCAATTCCACCATTCCTCATTAATTCAGTGTACCAACCTGATGCATTAGGTCTAAGGATTTCATCATAGGTTTGTGCAGGTACTATATTAATATCCTCATCCTGATGCGTTGACAGTAAACCAATCGCGCTATCATATATGGAAACTTGCACAGGGTAAACTCCAGGAACGGATGGCATAGTGACTGGCATTAAGATCTGCTTTTCCTCCCTAGCATTCAAACCAAACAGCACTTGAGACATAGGAACGGCTCCCATATGCAAAACTCCTTCACAGTTAAATGACACGTCCTTTTTGTTACTGAGAGTGATTGCTGCTGTCTGGGTACTTCCTGGAGCAAACACAGGCATTTTTTCACCTCAATACTCTCTTATGGATTCCAGACTATATCTCCCCAACCGATAGCAGGTGAGAACGTTACTCTCACGCCATCACTACCGAAGAACGTAACTACAGGTTGCCCACCTACCAACACCTTTAAACAGGCGACGTAGTCTGCAGTTTGAACTGCGAGTAGTGGAATTGGCACAGCATAATCAACGTTTAGATCACCTCCAGCAGGAATTGTGAAAGATTTGATTACTGGATTGTTTACTGGTAAAGTCAAATCAGTTGCTGATGCCAAGTAAAACTCTCCAGTATAGTCGATTGACGCCCCTTTGGGGTTAGTGAATGTCACACGAGCATATTGTGTTGTTCCATCATCAAATTCTACCATGGTTGTTTTTGCCTCCTTGAATTTCTTTAACAATTAGTGCCATGGGCACCATGATGAGTACTGCTCCTAACATGTCAGTTAAGGGAATTCCTCCTCCTCCTCCACCACCATTTTGTTTTATTCCTAAAGCCACCTCAAGTCTACTTGTTTCATACTTGACCACAGCTATGGTGCCACTCATCTCAAGCTCTAGCAGTTGTAAGCCAAATTTGTAACCTACACTTGGAGCCTTGAATGTGACAACAGTTGTCATATTTACAGGTGAATTTGCGTATAGAAGAAATGCTGTGAATGTTATTCCTCCAAGAAACTGCAAGTAATCATGAGCAACAATGACTCCCTGTGGGTTTATGAAGTAATACCCTACTGCATACATCCTATCTATGCCTGTAGGGTTCCATATATCGACTGCAGCTATCACTTCCCGATACGCTACATAACTAATAGAAGCAGGTAAATCCCAGGTCATCCTTCCATACACTTCAGCAAGCGGATCAGGAGGCTCAATAGGTATAGCCGGTAGTTGTTGCGGAAATACCGGCTCAACTGAACCTGCCCTACTTGTTATTGGTGAAGTCATTATTATTGTCCCCAATCAATATCTACTTCTATGAATGGTGGTTCGTCAGGATGTGCACTCGCTACGTGACCTGGTATCTCTGAAAGAGTAGAGAAATATAGATCACAGTAAGGACACTTAAACCTTGTTGGCTCTGGTGGTGGCGGTTCTGGCTCTGGCTCTGGTGGTGGTGGTGGTTCTGGCTCGGTTGGTTGTGTTGGTTGTGTTGGTTGTGGTATTACCATTTGCATCACCCCCATCATCATAATCATGCCCATCATGGGTACCATATATTTTGTAATATCTGCTATATCATCCATAGCTCCTTACCTAATACCAAGCTCTCCTGCTTTCTTTATAAGCCAACGCTTAGCGTCTTCTGCATCACCATCTATGTTTCCTAAGATAATACCAAGCTTATAGCTTGTTTCTGTATATACTGGAATGTCTGCCTTATCTTTTATACTCTCTGCAAGATCAACCCAATCACCATAAGTCTTAGGGAAAGGGCGATGTTCACTGAATGGAGATACAGTAACTTTACCAGTTCCCTTAGCACGCTCATATGCTTCCCTTATCTCATCAGTTAAGGTTGGTTCTGATCTCTGTGGATACTTAGAAAGCTCAATCCCAGTCGAGGGTTCCCTTGACTGAATGAAGTTTGCTATCGTCATAAGCAAGTTCGCGTGTCTTTCTTCATCATCAGCAATGCTGTCTACTATAGCTCCTTCATTATGGTATCCAGCCATTCTGAGCCGTGATGCAAGGCTACGATAACTCTGATTAGCTTTTATCTCATCTTTGACCTCTACACCAATATCACCTACTAATGACATGTTCTGCCTCCTATATATTGATGAATCTTTTTGGGTCTTTCTTTATAATATCATACCAGATAAAGGTATTATTGGGGTTGAGACCATATTCAGCTGCCACAGCCATACCAGCTTTTGACTTAGACGGATACTCAATACCGGTCTTAGTGTCTTTTACTGGTTTAGCCACTCTCTTTCCCTTCTTCTTACCTGCTTCTACTGCTTTCTCCTTCACTTCTGGGGTTGAAAGTTCAGTGACTTTTTGCCCAGCAAGAGTAGCAGCAATCTCGTTGGCTGCACGCAAGTCACCAGGAGGAGCAGAAGCGAGAGCTGACGTTGTTTGCCAG
>Ga0307378_10001498_pt1 | contig 37973 bp, 36 predicted proteins | sample UN1MG_FD_202238 | JGI IMG/M metagenome (GOLD analysis project Ga0307378, IMG submission 202238) | Soil microbial communities from Risofladan, Vaasa, Finland - UN-1 | ecosystem: Environmental > Terrestrial > Soil > Coastal area > Acid sulfate soil | place: Finland: Risofladan, Vaasa | collected...
AGCCTCGCGGAGTTTGTTGATAATCTGCTCCGGAGTGTAAGATTTTTTCACCATTTAATGCCCCCTTTCTCAATTTCCAGTCTAACATGAAACTGGACTCGTTTTCGGGGGGCAGGTCAATTGTAGCACAGCGAAAAAGGGCGTCGGTGGCGGCTGCCGCCAGTTCCCAAGTATGATTAAACCATTTACTTATTAGTAAATTGTTGAATAACAATTGCCTAACTTGTGTGATTGAGGATAAAAAAGCAGGATCGAGAAACTAGCTCTCGATCCTGCTTAATTTAAGAATCAGCCTTAGCTCTTTCCTATTCTAAACATCTTGGTGCCACATGTGGGACATACCCCTTGAGTAGCCGGCTTGCCATTCTTCATGGTTATCGCCTTAGCATCCCTCATTTCCTTTTTGGCGCGGCACTTCACACAGTACGCTTGCATTAGGCCACCTCCTTTCCTGCTGTGTAGGGTAATCTATACGCTTGCACGATGTCAATAAGATGTGGGGTAGCCAAGCAGCCCAGGGGCAGCCAATATACCAGCTTCCCAAGCTACCTCATCGTCTATCCCATCATCCTGCAGCGTCTTAGTTACTCCATACGCGCAAGCTCTTACCGCCCGAACCAGGTTAGGATTAGACTGCTTAAATTCCCCACAGCACGGCTACTATGATGTTGCCTGTGCTAGTGGGAAGGGAACAGACGGCTTGCTGCTTGGTTAAAGCCCACTCGGTTGCCTCCCCTTTGGTAGGGGCGAGGCTCAATTCTCAAGTTCCAAGCTAATTTTGACATTTTAGCTTTCATCAAAAAAGTAACTACTTCCTTTCCTTTTCTAAAGGCTCTTTTGTAAAGTATGCTTATATCATAATTCTGCTAGCACCTTAAAAAACACCACTTACCGCAAACACAAAAATACATTTTGCGGGTGATGGTCATAGGTGAATAGATAATGAAGGTCAAAGCCTTCAAAGTTGAAAGCCGTTGATTTAGTGGTCATACAGAATAGTTCAGCCGTAGTGTTAGTGTGGCTATGCTCAATAAGTAAGAAGGAAGGTATTGAGCATAATGGAAAGTCCTAACTACATCAAAAGTCTACTCATTCCGAGTATGAAAAAGCCACAAGGTCGCAGAGTGTGGTCAATTGATTTAGAGCAAGTTTGGCTTCCGTTCTTTACAGCCACAAACACGCAGGGTGATACCGCTATACCAGTTGACGCTTTAGGTTGTCCGTTGCGTCTAGGCTACGACAAGGCTGGTGCGGTGCGGTTTACGCAAGCTGGTCGCCCTGTTGTTAGAGTAGCCAAAGAGATAGGCGACAGCGTTAGGCTAGTTCGTGATAACTTTACCGCTAACCTCTTAAACTACGCTGGTAGTGTTATCAAAGACAATGCTGAAGGCTATAAGACGCAAGTCGCACTAGCCAAAAAAGCTGGTGAGCCTATCTTACAACACGACAGGCAACAGCTTCACCTAGCTTTGGAAGCCAAAGCCAAAGCGGAAGCAATAGCACAAGCGGAAGCGGTAGCCAAAGCGGAAGCGGTAGCACAAGGGGAAGCGGAAGCGGTAGCGGTCAACCCCAAAGGTCGCAAAGCGGAGTTAGTAACCGCCTAACACTAAACAGGGCATAGCCACACTACCACTACGGTTGAGCAGAAGGGGGTAAAATATGGCTACTTTACCAAAGTGGTCAACCCCTAGCCGACAAGTGTTGCTAGTTAAGCTATTCCTAGACAGCGGTGGCTTTTGTATCTTCGGGCATAGGAATTGCCCTATTCCAGAGCATCACTATGAAGTCTTTATTGAAGGGCTTATTGATGACTGGAAAGCAGAGGACAGAGAGCAAGCTAGACTAGACTGGTTAGCAGAAAGCAAGGCTATACATAGTCTAGGTGAGCGTAGATACCCGATAAGAGGTAGATTTAGCAATATCGCAAAGGACATATTCTTTGATAAGCAACCGCTATTCTACCTTGAAGCTCTAGGAATGAGCGGGCTAAAGCTACAACCCTTTGCCAAAGTGAAAATAGCTTCCAGCTACTTTCACTTATACATAGATTTAGGCGACAGCTTGAAAGCCACTAGCAAAAACAAAAGACGCAAGGCTATAAGATACGGAAAGCCACTACCACTAGAGGTTGAAGCTAATGTTACAAAGCTGATAACACTTGCGGTTAAGGATTATCTAAACCACTAAAAGCAAAAGACGCTTCTAGGTTACTAGGGGCGTTTTTTGCTTTCAATACGGTTGTTTTTTGGGTGTTACGCTTGCGTAGCACCCTCTCTTTTTGCCTTCTTCTAGGAACGGCTCAATCGCACCCCCTTTAAGCCCCCACAGCTTGGGGGCTTTTTACTTTAGGGAGGACTTATGAGGACAGGCTACGCCGAAGGAAAGCTAAAGGGAGACTGGGCTGTCTTTGCCAAGATAGCAGGCTACTTTGCGTATAAAGTGCTACCCGAGGACAGGGAGGACTTCTTTCACGACTCGCTGGTGGAGATGGACAAGGTAAAGGCGAAGTATGAGGCGAAGGGGAAGCCCCTGACAGAAGCATCATTGATGATGGTAGCCAGCTATAAACTGAGGGGGTACTGGTGGAAACGAAGATATCGGCTCTTTGGGCTTAACTGCAACCGCTGCACAATTGAGCAGCGCCGGGAATGCCAAACAAAACTACCTTCCGAGTGTCCCAAAAAGAGAGCTCGTCTCCTCTTAAGCCTGAATAAGATAATAGGAGACGAAGACGGAGACGGGCATAAACCCACTGAACTTGGTGACCTAATAGCCGACGACAAAGCAATAAACCTTGATGCCAAGCTAGATGCCCGGAGCATTCTCCAAAGACTGCCCAAAAGGGTGGTTCAGATTGGCTATAAGATATATGCAGGCATACCACTAGAGACAGAAGAGAAAGAGTATATTAAACTTTGGCGAATAGCACATCCCTCACCCTTCTGGAGACGGAGATATGCTCATCTGGATGGGAGACGAGATCATCTGGATGAGCGCATCCTGGAGCTCCTGCGCAAGAAAACTCAGGGAATGACCAGGTCCGACCTCTCCACATATCTCCAAGTTCCTGTCGGGGAACTCATCCCATACCTTAATCCACTCATAGAGAAGCAGCAGGTCATCGCGGTAAGGAGAGAGAACACCTATGGTCGATCCATTAGCCCCCTTTTGCTTATAGCCGGTGCTGAAATACCAGAAGAGAAGGTGGTTAAAGATGAGAGCATACTAGAGCTCCTGAGCAAGGAACCCCAGGGAGTTAGCAGGCGCGACCTCTCCACGCGTCTCCAAGTTCCTGTCGATGAACTCAAATCGCACCTTAATCAACTCATAGAGAGGCAGCAGGTCGTTGCGGTAATAAGAGAGAACACACGTGGCCGGCCCCCGAGTCCGCTTTTGTTTATAGCCGGTGTTGAAATACCGGAAGAGAAGGTAGTTAAAATAGAACGGGACGACCGCATCAGACAAGCTCACTTTATAGAAGGGTGGAGCATCAAGAGAATCAAGCGGGAGCTACACCATGATAAGAGGACCATCCGCAGAGCTATACAAAAGGTCGAGCAGCCGGCACTTGTTTGAGTTTAAGTATATTACTAATAATCATATACCAAGAGTAAGGGGGGGTCGGGACCACAAATCCCGACCCCCGTGTAGTCGGGCTTACGTCGTAGGTACTCTGTTAGGGTGAAAACCAGAGAGGATAATCACCGATTTTTGGGCGCTGTCCGGGAGCGGGGGTGAAGGTATCTGTCGCTTGGCAAGTAGTCATTGTCGGATGATAGGGGAGCTACGCCCAAAAGAGTAAATTGGAAGGAGGTGTTATTGACAAGGTGAATTTTATCATGTAAACTAGACAAAGATGGTCAACTGTTGACAAAGACACTATTTCCAAAGGAGCAATTAGATGGTCAAGTTCTATAGCATAGTGGATATATCCGAAATTTGTAACATTAGTCAAAAGACCGTCCGAAGACAGATCGCGAGCGGAAAGTTGAAGGCTTGCAGAATTGGGAATCAGTGGCGTATTGAAGAAGATGATTTCCAAGACTGGGTTAACACCGGGGAAAATCGTGATAATGTGAAACTGCCAGCTGAGGCATTCCAATATAGCTTTTTTAGTGAATCCTCGGTGGTAGGGCATCCGAACCAGGCAAGAAGATTCCCAACGAATAATGGTAAAGAAATCGATCTTGTAAACTGGATAGATATATCCGATACCTGGAACAATAGATTCAATGAGAAATATTCCTTTGTTGACTTGTTCTCTGGTCCTGGCGGGCTTTCTCTCGGGCTGGAGTTGGCAGGTTTCAAGGGAATACTCGCAGTTGAATACGAAAGAACCGCTGTGGAGACTTACAGGAACAACTTTGATCACCCGGTAATTAACGGGGATATCCGAGAACAAAAGACGAAACAAGAAGTGTACAGATTAGTTGAAGCAAGTATTGGCAAGACTTCCCTTGACTTAATATGTGGGGGATTCCCTTGTCAGGGCTTCAGTATGAGCGGTTACCGTGTGGTGGAGGACGAGCGTAATTCACTGTATCGGGAAATGGTGGAAATGATCGACCATCTTGCACCAAAGTTCGTTCTTATGGAGAACGTCGTTGGGCTAAGGTCTATGCTCCACGGAAAAGTGGAAGAGAAGATAATAAACGACCTACGAGAGATGGGTTACACTGTAAACGTTACTGTACTGAATAGTGCTGATTACCACGTTCCGCAAGTTCGTAACAGGGTGATATTCATAGGAAATAATATTGGTAAGAAGAACTATCATCCATCACCATTACTGACTCCGGAAAAGTACCGGACAACTAGCGCTGCTATAGGGGATCTGATAAGCTATCCTTTAGATAAGGCCTTCAATCACGACGCAACCCGTCATTCACCAGAAATGCAAGAGAGGCTGATGAGAGTACCAGAAGGAAAGAGCTTGTACGATAACTATTCAGATGCCTGGAAGAAATGCCCGTGGGACCAGCCTTCTTGTACCATCAAGGAGAATCACGGAGGAGTCAACATACATCCAAAGCTACCAAGAGTTCTAACCGTTAGAGAGATGGCTAGGCTACAATCCTTTCCCGATGATTTTATCTTTTGTGGCGCGAAGAAGTGGCAGCAAGTTCAGGTAGGCAACGCCGTGCCTCCATTGTTGGGCAAGGCTATCGGACTTGCCCTGAGAAAAAGCTTGGTGGAAAATGAACACTCAGCACGAATTCAGCAGAGACCTTCTGCGCTGGTACGATACTAACAGCAGGCAATTCCCTTGGAGAAAAGGAAACCTTTCATTGTATAAGGTCTTGGTATCCGAGATATTGCTTTGGAAAACGAGAGCCGAGACGATAAACGATTTCTATCCTAGATTCTTTAGCATTTACCCCAACGAGAAAGCCCTGGAAAAGAGTTCTATTGAAGACCTGACAAGAATCCTTCAGCCGCTCGGGCTCCAAAATAGAAGGGCCAAGATGTTGAAGAATGTTGCTGCAGGTACGTTCAGGAAAAGAATCACGGATGAGCAGTCATTTAGAAAGATGTTTGGTGTTGGCCAGTACGTTGCTCGTGCCACCTTGTCTATTTACCATAATGTCAACATTGTCCCGGTAGATGAAAACATCAGAAGATTACTAAAGAGAGTGTTCAATTTCAATATCAAAAATATAAGGTCGATATCTAAAGACGAAGACCTGTTCTTGAAAGAGCTGATTAACAGGGAGCATAAAAAATTAATCTGGGCAATGATAGATCATTCAAGTATGGTTTGCACTAGAGACAGTCCGTCGTGTCAATCCTGCACGTTCAATAGATATTGCCGATACTTCTCAAGACAGATGTAATCGGGTATGCCGGTATATCACTTACTATCTCACGTTATTTGGGTCGAGGTGCTACTGACATAACCTTTGCGAGCTTGAGTATTTGGAACCTGAACTTGTAGGAATTTCTGTGACGATGTGCTTGAAACTCGCCGATCGATACACCATCATACTTGACGGTATTGCTCTCGGTCCATTCTTTGATTGATGGCCTGGTGAAAGAGATACGACTCCGTCCCCACTGGAATGGTCGTATTTCTTTCTTCGTGAAAATGTGGTAGCCATCGTCAGGGGAGTCAATATGAACCAGGAGTAGATAGTCGCAGTCAAAAAGGTGCTCGAGATAAATCGGAAGCATCTGTTCCACCTTGGACAACACTACCTTCTTGAACTTCGCATAGTCTATTTTGCCGTCATAGAGATGACCAAAATAAAAGTCAAAGGTGTCATTTCCAGGTTGGCCACATTCAGAAGGACAAAGCTTGAAGCTAGAGTTCATCGTTGTTTTGACAGAAAGGGTTTCGTCTTGTTCGGTTATGAAGTCAACAGTGCTCTTGCTCTGACTACCCCGTGAACCTCTCTCGGTGCCCACGTACTTGACGAGACGTGGAAGTTTAGGCAGCGCCTCTCGTATGACCGGTATCAATCTTCTTTCTAGAGCAGGAACGCTTCTATGAGCTATTTCAGAAGCGTCCAACCCACACAAGTCACATATCACTTTCTCTGCTGACATACCGAGGGACTCGTTATTTATTTCGACCATCTCTTGAACGCCGACTAAATACCTTTCCTATTGCTGGCCAACCTCTTCACAAAGATCACGCCAAGCCAAGATTTCCAAGCTTTCAACAGGAATCATAACTGGTACCTGTCTCGCCTTTGACCTTTGCCACGGTCTGTATCTTGGTGCGAAGGGCTCCTTACCTTTCTCATAATTTAACTCTAATAGTAATCGGTGACGAGCCCAGCAGTCAATGAATTTCAGGACTATGTACACGGGCAATCCTGTCTGTTCCATCAATTTCTTTCCCGACTCTATCTTGGCAAACGGGAATTGGGTCTTGTTGTATGCATTAAGACTGTTAGACCTTTCTTTCACCTCGAGAAAGTAGATCGAGTTTCCATCCTGGTCAAAAACTTCCCTATCAATATCATCTGCGGATCTTCTCCTCTTGCTCTTAGCACCAATCTCGTGTTCCAAGTAGGTTTTGACTAGAATTTCCTCTCTACTCTCACCCTCCTCCACCGTGGCGAGTTGACTCTTTTCAGATCTCTTTTGTGTTGGAACTGCCCAAACTTCCTTGCCACATTTTGAGCAAGCACCGAGGTGAACCTTTGTCCTAGCTAGTTCAGGTACCAGAATCCTATCATCAACATTTCCACAATATGGACAAATCATCGTCAATTCCTCGTCACGATACCTTTGTATTCACGGTTCAATAGGGTCAGCCAAGGCTGATTTGAAATTAACTCTATTCGCATCATCAATATCATAGATGACCCATTTCACACCTGAAGTCAGAACCTCAGTCGCCTCAGAACCACTTAGTTGTCGAGAGGGACCTGAAATCAGGACACCCTTGACTTCAACCCTTTCACCATAGGCGTTGAAAGCATCTGTAATAAATTTACAGTAATTGTTTACTTGCCTCGCATCAGCCTTAAAGTCTTTCAGTGACCTTTTCCCAACCTTGAGCTCGATCACCATAACCACCTTACGCGATCTGCTCGATTGTACTACAACCACGTCAATATTGCCTCCGGCCACTCCAAAGGGCAAGTAATTTGCAAACCATTCTATCTCCAAGTTCGGTTCCAACACGTTCTCACGGAACTTGGTTCCAGACGGCCTATCAATATTCTCCATTATCCAAGCTTCTAGGACTTTCTCAGCGTAGAAGATGTCATCGGATCGCCAAGGTACGCCCGTCAAGTCAAGAGAGGATAGCCTGTCATAGTCACGTAATGATTTCAGATGCCGCTTTAGCGTAGTATCCCAGCTGTCTTGAGAAGGGTCAATCTTAAGTGGAACGCTTTTGTATGATGCATTGCCAAGGGTTATTTTCTTAGGGCCTCCTGGATTTCTTGAATCGAGAAGATCGCGCAGCCTCTGGTCTTCCATTGGCGTCTGATGCGTATAACTTCTTCCCCGTCCTAGCGATTTCTTCCCGATCGCATTCCATAGCAATTTTGGGTCCCACAGGTCAAGAGCATCGGCCTCAGGCAATGCATTAGGGTATTCCAAACCGGTCCTTTCCAGTGGGACCTTTACTGGATACTCCTCCCCGGGAACGAACAACGGAGGACCCGCAACCGTGAAGATGTACTTGAAACCAATACCAGGATGACCTTTTTCCTTTATTATCCAAGGGAAAATAGGATCGCCTTTCCTATTTGTGAGCATATCTGAAAAGATGTCAGCCGTGGTTTTTACCCAGTTTTTTTCTTCTTTGAGATTTCCCCGTGTAGATGCAAAACCATTTCGGATGACATCAGTTACTGTCGATTGATTTACTATTGGCAGGTGTCCCATCTCAATTCTTCCCTAAATAATCGTCAAAGATATTTTCAAGTATAAATCTTCATTTCGCTCCTGTCAATTTGAGGAGTATATTGTCCTTTGCTTGTCTACTTGATATATATGCTATAAATGTCGTATAATGAACTACTCAAAACCAGGAAGCATAGAGAGTTGATTTAATATGTCTAAGTGGGCCTTTTTAACCAAGCACGCGTTGGTTATTAGCATCATTGATAGAGAGAAGCGAATCACGACAAGAGAACTCGGTACTATCGTAGGAATCCATGAGAGGGCGGTTCAACGAATAGTAGCTGAACTCTGTGCTGATGGATACATTATGAAGACAAGGCAAGGTAAAAACAACCTCTATAGCATCAATGCTGAACTTCCCTTGCGCACTAGCGTGTACAGTGAAATCCCCATCGGAAATCTTCTTCGAGCCTTGAACCGGAAAAGGAGAAAGAGGAAACTCTCTTCTCCAGAAATATAACAGAGGAAACTGAAACCTCAAAGAATGGATTAACCTATTAGTGAAGTCGCACAGCCACGAAGCGATTTGAAAGAGACCCCGTTCTGCCGTTGATATATGGTGGTAAAGCTAGCCAGCTCGAGTCCCCCACCCTTTTCTTGTTTGCCTGATCTTTTCGACTTCCTCCTTCGTGCGGGACTTGCCTGCTTCGCACATAAGGCATACATATTGTTCGTTGCCATCGACTAATCTTCGCTCGTGAGTCGTTGGCTCTCCACAAGCATCGCAGTACATCTTGACTCTCTTGGCCATACTGACCTCCCTAAAACAATCTTCTGGTAGTTTGCCCCAATTTGTTGTTGTATTATAAGACGTTGCTATCAAAAATTTCAATCCGTGTCTCTAGAATGTAACCATTCTCCCTTGTTTATCCACCACACACCAAAATGGCAGAAAGCCAAACCCAATGAACTGTTCGTCATATTGTTGGATTAGCTAGCTAATCTCCATCCAACTGACCTTATATGTAACCCTTTAGGATTTTGGTACCCATAACTGAGATGTTAAAGATACAGAAGAGTTGAGCTTTACCCCGACAACACCACTATCGGCTTGGGTAACAGATTTTCCATCAATCTGAATGTCGATGACCCGTACTTTGCGAAAACTATGAGGCTCGGCAATTATGAGGTCTGCGCCTTTGCTGATCTGAAGATTGTCAAGCTCTAGGATTACAACTGTACCACCGTAGTGTATCTCAAGGGGATAACCAACTAATATTGCATTTGATGGAGTGAAAGACACGAGTCCGTATTCAAGCAGAGAGGATCTCGCGTCTTCTTTGTTTATGAAATTATTCTGTATATAGAAATAAAGCTTAAATAGTTCATATGTTGTGAGAAGGCCTCTCTCATCATTTTTGGCATCCTCAATTTGTTGGCCAGAAAATGGTGGATGAGCCCTATCCTGTGGCGGTAAATAAAGTTGGTGATTCACAATGTAAAGACCATATACATCGTAAGTTCCTCTCTCCTTGCCCTTGCGATATCTTATCTTGCTTATTTGAGAGCAATCGCTATCAGTTGATGTTCCTCCGATACCCTTGACTTCAACAACCAATAAGCCTGTCTCCAGTTCAACACGTAAGTCTTCTTCTTTGAGTTCGGGATCCTCTTCATCAACGTTAGTTACTTTGAGAAAGTCTAGCCAATTGAAGTAACGCTCAACTGCTTTAACTAATGGGCTGCCTGTCTTAGTCAATAAGTCATATAACCAAGAGTGCTCTTTGTAGTTATCGTGTAACCTTTTATCCAATTCTTCTAACTTTTTCGAATACTCTTCTTCAACCTGGAGTTTTTCGGTTTTTATTGATCCTTCGTTTGGCAGTTGATATTTGGCCTCTGCGAGCCAGGCAAATCGAGTAGAATATGGAAAAAGCTTTGGAAAATCAGCCGGCAATACTGTTTCAAAAAGCTCAACAAGGAATTCACCTTTTCTTCTAATATTTGGGAAGACGAATATGGACGTTTTCGGGCCATAATCTGCATAAGAAATAATACGATTATCCGAAGAGAGCATAAGTGGAACAAACGTGCTTCGGTTTACTTGTCTCTGCTGTTGGCTATCCCATTCCGTGTCGTGATTAAAGGTGATACCATAAAATGCCTCTGCGTTGTATCCAGCTATCAATCTTCCGAAATCTGCGCTGATGCCAGGTGCTAAGTGTGTTTGTTTGCCAATCACATTGGTACTGTAGGGTAGATGTAGACCTTCCATGAAAGAGTAGGTATTATAGGTTGATTCATGTGTAGATTCTATGCCCTGTTTGGTTATTTGAACAAAATCGTATGATATCTCCTCTTTCCCAATTGCGAAAACAATGATTATGGCAGTGTTGTCGATGAAAGCAGAAAGTCTCGATGCTAGAATAGCGCTAGAGAACGGGCGGGGATCAAATATTGTTTGAGGATAGCGACTACGTATTGCGACTGTTTCTTTACCTTTTACGTACGTATGCTGATGATCCGAGGGGTCGTATGGTACTGTCTCAACATTCTGTAAATTCACTACCAGAATATTGAATTCGTGCAGATTGGGAGGAAAATCGTGATTTAATAAGCAAATATGTTCATCATTCCTGGACGATTTGGGTACTTCAACTAGCTTCCCAAAAGTCCCGGAGGTACAATTAAATCCTCTTGAACGAAGGAGTGAACTGTCTGGTTCCTCTAGGTCAATCAACAATATTCTCGGGATTTCTTGGAAGCTAGACTCAGTTGTGTGGTTCCCCTCGTTTGTTGATGCAGCTTTGCCCTCACTAGTGAAAGATTGAGTCGGTACGTGAGAAGGGTCAACACGCTTTTCTAGCTTTTGTCTACTTAAGTACCTGAATAGCCTCATTACTTCATTCCGATGAATTGTAGTTACCGTAATTATACCATTAAGTCGTGTAATCTTCTCAAATCCTTGCTCGCGAATCCGTAGCTTCATAACTTAACCGTATGCGGCATGTAAGTGGAATTACACAATAACCCAGAAGGCGTTGCGGGGTAACAATCCATCTTATTGTTAATTATGCCTATCGGAATAACTCCGAAATAGGATTCGTTGGATGGGTCCATCCTTTCTCTCCTCTAGCCATTCCATATAAACCTCTATAAGTCAGCCCAAGTCTCCCTCTTTAATCAATTAGCAGAATCAGACTCCAAATACCCACTACAAGCACCGCAACAGCAAGAACAATGCTTACCACCCATGTCATAAAAGTATGAGATGAAATTACCCTCAAATCTTCGATTATTACTGCTCCACTTGCGTTTGTTACCGGTAAGTTACTTTTTCCTAACGACACGGGAGATTCTAAACTAAGACTACAAGAAATTGAACAGGGTTGTAGTGGGTGGGCAAGTCTAATCCCTTTTGACCACCCATTTTTGTCAGCTGTTAGAGTTATCGGGAAATCATAGGCTCCGCTTTGTCCGTCCTCGTAAACTCCACCCGGTCTATCTGAGGTAATCGTAAGAATACATTTAGACCACCAAATTGCCATATCTGTCGGTTTGATATATATTTTTACTTTTACATCATACCCCAAAACATAGGGAATAATTTTGTAGAGATTAAACCAATTTCTAAAGCCAGTGGGTCTTATACAATATTGAATCCCGCCAAACTTTCTCTTATTGAATTTTGCCATATGGTATCCTCTCGTCTTTTCAGACTTATTATACCACTGGGATTGTTTCGGAGTTAACCCGATAGACGTATTATTAATTAACAATTAGCCATTTTGTAAAGCTATTGTTGTACGGGGTAATGGTATCAAAAGCGGGTCGAGGCTAGTGCCAAAGACACTAGCTGAAGACGCGAAAGCTACAAAATCCCAGATAAGCCAAAATTTAGCTAGCTGGTCTGGGCTGTCTTATCTGTCTGAATGAACTAACGTAGTCCAGACATTTCAATTAATTTCAACTTGTTTCAACTATTTTTCAGTTTCAGTCTCGGCCCTTGGCATTTCCATATCGGTCTTACCTCGTTGGCTTTAGCCCTTACCTTCGTTGGCTTTAGCCCTTATGTTAACCCTTATGTTACTCCATGTTACCTTTCATGTTACCTCTTTTTCTCTAATCTGTAGATTCGTAGCTAATTTCAAGGTTAAATGTTAACCAGGCCAGCTCGAGACGACTAAGAGAGAACAACGGATTGATAATTCTCAACCTTCCCCTCTTTAGTCAAACCAGCTTCGGAAGGGAGGGGGTGTCCTTTGAGGCATTATTGCGGTGTTGGTGTCAAAGTGGCTACCAACTATCTGATTGATTGGTACTGCCAGCGACGATTATCAGTTTAGAATCATTGACAGTGCCAAGTCAAAAGAAAGCTTTACAACCCTAGTGCAGAAGACGTCTTGCTTTGGCGTTTTGCCCGAAAGAATCGGCACTTTTAGAGAAAAAAGGGGGTTCTAAATCTGATCTTGCAATTCTATCTTTTTTGCGTTTTAATAGATTTATAAGACAAAGACGAAAGGAGGAGACGCTCTGTTTCCCTTGGTGATTCTCTTATTAGCTCCTGGCTCTCTTGTTATCTCTCTGGCTATAACGCGTTAGCTCTGTTACTAGCTCTTGCTAGCTCTGTTGCTAGCTCTGTTGCTAGCTCTGTTGCTAGCTTTCTTATTAGCTCTTTTTTTATAATTTGTTAATTTCGTAGCTATTTCAATAAGGAAACCAACAAGAATAGGGCATAGGATAAGCAACATATAAAGGAAGAGGTAAATGGTAAACTCAATAGAGACAACAAAGGTAGCCTTCTGCACTGGGGTCTTTAGGGTTGTAAAACGGCTCCCCTCCTAGGTTCCCTAGACTGGCTTTTGGCTGCCTTTGCGTCTTGATGTAGATACCGGTGACAAAACGACACACTCCCCCCAAGAGGTAAAAGTGGTTCCGGATAATTCCTCCCGCATTGTGGGATAATCGTAGACTTGGATGAGCCTCAGTTGACAGGAATAAAAAGGAGGACATAATGACTACTTCTTCTAATGAAGCAATAGCAAAGGCTAGGGAATTCGCTAATAGGGTGGATTGGTTCACCCCGAAGGAAAAGGTGAAGCAAGAGGCAGAGCTTACCCCTGCCATCTGGAAGGTGCGACTGAAAACTGAGTATGAGGACGTCACTATTGAGGTAAACGCTGATACCGGGGATATAGGGAAGTGGCACTCGCAAAGCCCCATCCTTATCGCTTACGAGAGAACCAAGTCGATAATTGACATGCTCGAAGCGCAAGGAACGCCAGTCGATGCCAAGCGGGAGTGGGAAATCTGGCGTCAGGAGCAAGCCAAGGTGCTCAAAAAACAAAAGGGGCCTAGAAGCCCTGACGTTGATATTCCTCATTTTCTTAAAAAGCGGGGCAAGAGACCAGCCTAGCACATTTTGACCGCATTTGGGGGGGCTAGCAAATTCTTCACTAAAAGTCCCCCCTCTTGACCTTCGAAGTCCCCTTGACATTTCTCTCGTTAGGTCCTCGTTTTGCCACCATTTTGCCACCAAACTGTTTAGTACCCAGTAGAACAGGGTGGCACTGCCAGATACAAACCGAGTTGCTGTTGCCGACGAGATGACACAAAATCGTATCTGGCAAGACAGGTTAGCACATCAGGTTCCAAACTTTTAATCAGGGTGTCGCAGGCATTTATCAGTCTTCGCAACAAGGCTATGCTTCTCCTGTTCGTAGACAGCGCCCTAAGACGGACGGAAGTGGTCAATCTAGTGATTGGTGAGATAGGTTTGGAAAATAGACAGGTCCGTGTGTTGGCTAAGGGTAACAAGGTAGGGGGGGATTAAAGCAAGAAGATGTTGTTGAGGCACACAGAAACTTGGCAAACCCGGTGGAAGGACTGTAGTTGGCTTAACTAGATTTGTTTACTGGGTTGTGCTTTGATGGGTGACAAAAAGCGCTAGCCTCTAGACGGAAGAACAAAACTTGCACTTGGTACCCGGCGGAAGCGTTCCCTTCAATTTCTCCCCCTCCGCTGCTCTAGTGATAGCCTCGTATAGCCTTTTCACTGGTTCATAATTATTCTCCAGTCTGTCCATCAATTCAAGAATAAGTTTACCTACGTACTGTGTCTCCTGTACGTCGTTTTTGGATTCACTGTGGGGCTTGTTCTTGTATTTATTCACAAACTCCAAGAACCGCTGAAGCGCCTTGCTACTTGCGCCTGGGAGGTTCTTCAAGACAGTACCCCAGTCTGTTTCGATTAGTTCGAGGTTGAGCTTGACCCTGGTCTGTGTGGCCTTTATCTGCACCAGATATTTTAGTGCTTCTAAGACTACCTTCGTTTCCTCAGGTACTTGCAATGAAAACCGACTGATCTCGGTTGTAACAATTTTGTGGAGTCTTATGCCAGCACCTACGTAGGCGTCCCTTGCCCTTTTATAGTTTTTTATGTTTTCCCACAATTTTGTGCCCTCGTAATGCCCTTCTAGTGCCACAAAAGAGGGCTCGATTTCGAGTGGTTGTGTGATGCATATTCTTTCGGAGTTTATCTGCTCATCTATCAACCTATCTATTGAGGGCACAATATCTTTAACATACGCCCAATAATTGAGCCACCTGCCATTTGGTATTTCCTTCTCCGGCAGCGAGAGAAAGTCCTCAGGCTCATAGCCTATCCTTAGCTGACTCACATATATATTGAGAATGTTCAGAACATCGGCCGTGTGCTTCATCAATCGGGGATTCAGGGTTACCTCTTTTGGTTGCTGCTCAACCATCTTGTCTGATTTCAAGTCGGGCTTGACCTTCATCGGCACAGTTTTTTGCCTGCGTATCTTATATATCGTGCTGAGGCCCACCTGGTCTCTCGTGCCGAACAACTGCTTATGAACTAGTTCCGGAGTGTACCGTTCTAGCAATTCTTCTATTTTCTCCCGCCGGCGGTTTGTGATTTTTTTTCTTCTAATGCCCATTGGAAACCCTTGACAACTCACTTATGGAATAACCCTACTTGCTTGTGCGTTTTCCGTGAAACAATGCCGTTCATTTGTGGAATTCCACAAATGCCTCCTATTCCTATAATAGATTATAAAAGATGCGGAGAAGATCGGCAATGGGACATCTAACGAAGAGGTCATTGTTTCCAATTGGAGGTGGTGGATTTGCTATAACCATTCCCAAGTCCTGGTGTACCTATTACGACTTAAAACCCAAGGATAAACTCATAGCTGTTTCAGATGGGTTCGTCTTTTTGTTACCTGAAAAGTTAAAGATAGACGAGAAATCACTAGCAAGGCTATTGAAGAATCTGCTTCGCATAGAGGCGGAAGTACTCGGCCTAGCTTTGGAGGATGGGGAGGCCGGAAGTGGCTAGGACACCCACCAGGACAGACATCGCAGTTAAAGTTGACATACGGCCCGGGTCGGCATCTGACCCGCAAAGGCAGGCGTGGAAGCGCTTTTGGCAAAAACTGATAGCTGAGGTGAAAGCCAGTGAGCGCTAAAATCCACAGCCTTAATGACTTTCTAGAGCTACTTAAGGGCGTGAAAAAGGCGCGAGATGGTCAGTATTTAGCACTATGCCCTGGACACCATGATACCAAACCTAGCCTCAGCATTAAAGAGGCTGACGGCAAGGGTGGGTATTTTGGGAACCTAAAGGGAATAGTGCCAACGCTTTACCACCAAGACAAGAAGTTAAGGCAGGCAATTGATAGTGCAACACAGTTGTATCTTGTAGAAGGTGAAAAGGACGCTGACAGGCCACTGTCACCCTAAACCGGAAGGGGGTAACGGCCAATGATAGTCGTTTGCCCTAATTGCGGTAAGCCTGTGGCGGTGAATGGTTTAGGACGCAAACCGCTAAATATACCACTCAAAAATGTTTGTGAGGCGTTACATGCACATCGTAGTGTGGCAGCAGCAGCCCAAGAGCTAAATTGCAGCCAAGCATATATATTCGGTGTCTTAAAAGCCAGTGGTCTGAAAGTAAAAGACGTAATAGAGGAGAAATCAAAATGAAAGTCAGGGTAGGAAGCTGGGGCGACCAACCGGCAGTAAAGATACCGGGAAGCGGAAGCGTTCCGGGTACTTACTGCGGTATGCAGATAAACGGTAGTTAGAAACAAGCGGACGTTTTTATGTTTATGACAGGTAATAAACAATCTACCAAACAAAGGAACGTTTATATGTCAGTACAAAAGAACGAGGACGTGTTAAAATTAGTGCAACAAAATAAGAGGAGGGTTCAAGAATGTTTGAGAAGTCCCTACCAGTCACAACAAAGTGGTTACTTGACTCTGTCGGTGAAACAGGGCGGTCTACAATCGCATCAGTATACATGCTTGTTTGTCCTCAGACCCAAAGTAAGGGGACAGCGTTCTTATTGAAAAATGGAATGATGATCTCGAATTGGCATGTTGTCGAAGGTACCTCCGCAACGGACTTGATTGGGCTTTCCAGTAACGGATCCCAAAGCCACTTTAGTAATATGATTATTGACCAACATCGAGACTTGGTCATGTTGGAACCAAAGGAGCCTCTATCTGGAGGTTTGAGTATTCAAAAGGAAGACGATATCCAAGTTGGGACTCAGGTTGCAACTTGGGGGTTCCCCCTCGGTTATGACGGGCCAGCTCCCCTTTTATCTATAGGCTATCTCTCCGGGTTCAACGATTCTCCCCCCTACGAGAAAACAGCGTCTGTTGTTAAACATCTTGTTGTGAATGGCGCATTCAATCCGGGTAATTCTGGCGGTCCCCTAATGGTCACTGGTGGTGAGAAAGTGATCGGTGTCGTTGTAAGCAAACACGCACCTATTACAAGTTTCGTTGCATCAGCGATCAAGGCACTTTCGGAAGCCAAGTCGGGAGTTACATTCAATTACACAGACCAAAGCGGGAACCCGCAAATGATGGTCGAAGCACAAGTTGTTGCTGAGGTTCTCTCGCATTTTCGTAGCTTGACTCAGGTTATGATCGGTGAAGCAATTGCTGCATCGGAGTTGATTGACTTTCTAGAGACAAACGGAATCTCTTATCAGGAATAACCTGTAAAATCCAACGATTGTCGAGGAGAGGTATATTCAAAAGAGTATTGACATTATTTACGTATCCGTATATAATAATGGTATGAATGAAATACATCTGACTACACTGAAATGTGAACGTTGTGGGCATACATGGATACCTAGAAAACCAGAGAGGCCTCAAACGTGTCCGAGATGCCGGTCACCATATTGGCAAACTAAACGGTGGAAGGGGGTAAAGAAGCAATGAGAGCAGCTAACTATTGCCGGGTAAGCACAGATAACCAAGAGCAGGAAGGCACCAGCCTACAGACGCAACTTGAGGCTTGCCTAAAGTATTGCCAAGACAAAGGCTATGACGTGGCCTACCGCTTCAGTGAGGCATACTCCGGGCTTTCTTTAGAGCGGCCAAAGCTGACCGAGCTGCGAGAACTAGTTAGGAATGAACAAATTAACGTGGTGGTGGTTTATTGCCTTGACCGGCTGTCACGCGACCCCACACACGGTGTCATACTCACTCAGGAACTAGAGAAGCACAATGTCACGCTTGAAGCTGTCACTGAGACCGTAGATAGCTCGGAACTGGGCAAGCTGATAAGCTACATTCGTGGCTTTGCCTCAAAGCTAGAAGCGGAGAAGATACGGGAGCGCACTATGCGTGGTAAAAGAGCCAAAGCCAGAATGGGCCACATAACAAGCGGCGGCTCTGCCAGAATATACGGCTATGACTATATCAAGGTGGCCCAGAACAACGGCGGTAGGCGGGTCATAAACGAGAATGAGGCCAAGTGGGTGCGTCAGATATATGGTTGGCTGGTCAATGAAGGAATGTCCACCAGCGCTATTACTTACCGTCTCAGAGCACTAAGTGTGCCTACAAAGCAGGGGCGTATGTGGTGTAGAGCAGCAGTTCTGAACATACTTAAGAATCCCGCATACACCGGCAAGACATATGCTTTCACCAGCATAAACGGAAAGCCCTTTAGTAAAAAGCGAGACGAATGGATAGAAATACCTGATGCCACACCGCCTACTATTGCACAGGAGATGTTTGAAGCTGCGCAGAAACAACTAGAAACAAATCGGAAAAGGTCGGCGCGTAATACTAAGCGTCAATACCTATTGCGAGGACATGTTTATTGTTCGCCGTGCAGGCGAGCATACTATGGCTGCCCTAACAAAGACCGAGTTGGGGGTAAGCGCAAACTGGTTCGTCGCTATAGATGCACAGGGAAACTCAAAATGCTAGTACCAATAAACCGGTGCTCTAACAAAAGCTGGCAAGCTGATAAGTTAGAATCGCTAGTCTGGGAACAGACAGAGCGCGTCTTGGATAAGCCGGAGCTAATCATTGCCGAGATTGAAAAACAGCGCCAGGATGCTAACCAGCTAGGCGTCTTAGAAACTGAATTAGAGCAAATTGAGAGGCAGTTAAAGGCACTTGACCGAGAGCAAGAGCAGTTGCTACAGTGGGCTTTGAAGGGTTTTCCAGAAGAAACAGTAATTGCAGAGAACAAAAAGATAAACGCCAAGCGGGAAAACCTGAACGTACAAAAAGCCGAGCTAGAGACAAACATTAAGGCCAGTCGGGAAGCGTCTGTTAGTGTGCCAAAGCTGGAGGGCTTTGTTGAACTAATGCGTCAGAAGCTAACCGCACTGGATTTTGAGACAAAGCGCATGGTCCTAGATATGCTTAATATCAAGGTCTGGCTGGACGGCGACAACGTTGAAATTACCGGGGTTATACCTGTAATGGATGATGTTATTGTGACTACGCAATCTTAAATACTTCCTTCTTGAGGTCTCGCATTGAGTAGTAGAGGTAATCAAAAATCTCTTTGGCTGATTTATAAACGGGTTTATCAATAATCTTCTGTTTGAGAAACTCTCTGGCTACTTCCTGCACCAGCCTGATGCCAAGGGCACTATGAGGTCCAATTCCATCTATTTCCTGTAGCTCCTGGGGTGAAGCTTGCAGAACTCCCCTCAGGGTTTTGAATTTTTTAAGGGCTTCTTTTGCCTGCGGTTTACAATCCTTACGGGGTGAGCCGAGGGTTAGCAGTAATTCAATAACTTCATAGTCGTGGAAGCCAGCCAGCCCCGATTTAATAAATTTCTCCCGCAGCCTTTTTCTGTGCCCCTGTAACCTATCGTCTGAAGGCATCTTACGGTTTCACCCCTTCCAGAAGGGAAGTACCTTGTTTACATATTCTAGCACCAGTAAATAAATGTTTCTAGGCCCAGGTTTTATCTACCTGACCCCCTTAATTTTTATTTAGCAACCTACCCCCTTTATCCCCCTCCCTTGGTAAGGGAGGGGGAAGAATATTAGAAGAGAGGCGAAGCCTCTCTTCAGCTCTCCTCTAGTATCTATTACTTCAAAGGAGGGGGGGAAAGATTTTAGAGAGGGGCTAGCGCCCCTCTCCCACCTACACTCCCCCTTGCCTAATTAAGGTAAGGGGGCCAGGGGAACAGGTTAGCAAACAATCTCTTAATTTTATTACATTGAGAGACAATGACATATTGGAGACCGAAGAGCTAGCTTAAAGGGAGATTCATTATGGCTATGGTTTGTTGTGAGAAGCACGGAACGCTGAAGGCGTGGCAATCCCCGAAGATTCATGGAGATTGCTTCGGCACTTTGTGCCTCGCAACGACAATAGGAAGGGGCGCCTGGCAACGACAATAGGAAGGAGTGCCTCGTAACGACAATAGGAAGGGGTGCCTGGCAATGAAACGAACTGTGGGGCTGAAAGTAGACAGGGGTGAAAACCATAATTGAGTGTTTCAAATGGTTAATTAAGTTGGCGCTGCTCAGCTTGAAGCATCTTTTTTATTCTTATGTTTAAAAAATCATCTTCATATTTCTTAATCAGTCCGGCGTCAGCAAAGCTGAAGTGCCTATTCTCACCTATAATAATGTGGTCCAGGACCTTAAGCTGCATAACACTTCCGATAAAGACGAGGTCCCTGGTTAGCTGTTTATCACTCTGGCTGGGGGTGGGGTCACCAGCGGGATGGTTATGGGCAAAAATCAGGCGAACGGCGCCATGCTTAACGGTAGCTTCTACAATCTCACGAGGGTGAACAGGAGTACTCTCTATCGTCCCTTCAAAGAGGTCGGCGGTATCAATAATCTGGTTTTGGCTATCTAAATAGATAACCTTAAATACTTCCTTCTTAAGGTCTCGCATTGAGTAGTAGAGGTACTCAAAAATCTCCTCGGACGATTTATAAACGGGCTTACCAATAATCTTCTGTTTGAGAAATTCTTTAGGTATTTTCTTCATAATCTCAATACAAAGAATACCACGGCGACTAATCCCAGCCTGCTCCAGCTCTTCGGCTGAGGCGGTCAGGAGTCCCCTCAGGTTTTTGAATTGTTCAAGGCATTCTCTTACCTCACGCTTACACTTCCTGGGGGGTAAGCCCAGGCTCAGGAGTAATTCAATAATTTCTTCGTTGTTAAAGCTCTCAAGACCAGACTTAAGAAACCTCTCCTGTAACGAAGTCAGACGTTCCTCACCCCGGTCAGGTAATGTAATCTGTAAATGCATTCTCCCCTTTCTAGCTACTTTACCATTGCTCTACACACTATTTGAGAATCAAGTATATTACTTTACCACAAATACGAGTAAATGTCAAATGTCAATCATAGGGGGCAAATTTGGGGACAAATGGTGTAAGACCTTCCTTCTGGTTTAGCCATTAGCTGGCAAAGGAATGCTGGTTTACGAGCCTCAGTTGTTGCCAGTTGGCTCTACCCTCAGCCCGTCTTCACCCACCAGCTCCACCAGCCGCTGATGAAGTTCAGGGCAGTAGTTGGTGGTTATGTTGGACAGCTTGAGGTTAATAACCCTCTCCTCATTGGTTACACACAGGTTCACTCTATCCTGTCCGGGGAACTCCTTCAAGGTGTCAATCAATCTGTGCAGATAGGCTATATCACGAGCCTCGTCACTGGTCTGGCTAACGCTGATTACCAGTCGGCGACTTTCAGGGGCTTCAGTGGTGGCAATAGTCTCTTCGGCTACTACCGGTGCCTCATCAGGCTGATAAGCAGTCGTTTCTTCGCCCTGGACTGCTTCTGGTTGGTAGCGGCGCACATAGTCGCAGTTTAGCTGTACCCGGTCATCCCTCAGCCTCACTTTACCTTCAACCAGCAGTATATTACCCTCCTGCCACAGGTCTCTGGTATTGGTATAGACCTTGGGCCAGACCATAACCTCAATCCTGCCATCAAGGTCTTCCAGAACGGCGCTGGCGAAGGGCTGTCGGTCTCTGGTAAACAGGTAACGAACCGAGGCTACCATTCCAGCAACGACGACAGTTTGCCCTACCAGTTCAACATCAATCTGACCACACAGGGTGGTAGTCTCTGAAGCCATCTTGCCGGTGAGTGAGCTGAGTGGGTGTTCAGAGAAGTATACCCCCATCAGCTCCCTTTCCCAGGCCAGCTTCTCCTTGATAGAGGTGCCGGCTGTCTCAAGGTCGAGGCTGGGGGTAGGAGCCGGGACTGCCTCACCCCACAGGTCAAACATAGTAGATTGCCCTGTTCCCCGAAGATGCTGTTCCCGCTGAGCCAGAGACAGGATACGATTAATGCTGTGGAGCAGAGTGCCACGCTCACCCAGGCAATCCAGGGCTCCAGTCTTAATCAAGCTCTCCAGCACCCGCTTGTTTACACCACGCAGGTCACAACGATGGCACAGGTCTTCAATAGAGGTGAAGTTGCCCCCCTTATTGCGCTCAGCAATAATAGGCTCTATAGCCCCGAGTCCCACATTCTTAATAGCGGTCAGCCCGAAGCAGAGGGCTGGGGCATTGTGGTGAGCCTTGTCTATAGAAAAGCTGACTTGACTGCGGTTTATATCAGGTGGTAACACGGTGATGCCGAGGCGGCGACACTCAGCCACCGCACTAGCCACTTTCTCTGACTGACCGGCATTAGTAATCAGGAAAGCGGTAATATACTCTGCCGGGTAATTCGCCTTGAGGTAGGCGGTTTGATAGGCAATAAGGGCATAGCTCACAGCATGAGCCTTATTAAAGGCATAGCCGGCAAAAGGCTCAATGAGGGTAAAGACCTCACTAGCCACCTCAGTAGAGAATCCATTTTTCTTAGCTCGGGTAATGAAGTTGCGCCTTTCCTTCTTCATAACCTCAGGGATTTTCTTGCCCATTGCCTTGCGGAAGATGTCAGCCTGCCCGAGGGTGTAGCCAGCCAGAGCCTGCACAATAAGTAACACCTGCTCCTGGTATACAATCACCCCGTAGGTTTCCTCAAGGATACCGGACAAGGCAGGGTGGGGGTAGCGAATAGGCTCAATGCCGTGCTTGGCTTTAATGAAGGTGGGGATGTGCTCCATGGGTCCGGGGCGATACAGGGCTACCATAGCGGCAATATCACTGAAGGTGGTTGGCTTAAGCTCCTTAATGTAGCGGCGCATGCCAGCTCCCTCTAACTGGAACACGCCAGCGGTTTCCCCCGAGGCTAGCAGGTCAAAGGTCCTGGCATCGTCCATCGGGATACGGTACAGGTCAACATCAATGCTACAGTTCTGGTAGATGATTTCCCTCGCCTTGCCCAGAATAGTGAGGTTAGCCAGGCCGAGGAAGTCCATCTTCAACAGACCAATCCGAGCAATGTCGTCCATAGTGAACTGGGTCATAACCGTGGCTTCGCCATTACCCTTACTTACCCGTTGCAGTGGCACATATCTGGTGAGGGGCTCTTTAGCTATAACTACACCGGCGGCATGGGTGCTGGCATGGCGAGCAATGCCCTCTACCCTCTTAGCTGAGTCAACCAGATTGCGAACTACAGCCTCCTCAGAATAGATATTCCTGAGTTCACCATTCTCATCCAGGGCTCTTTCCAGGGTCATACCGGGGGCAAATGGCACCAGCCTGGCTACGCGGTCAACATCACTGTAGGGCATGCCCAGGGCTCGCCCCACATCCCTGAGGGCAGCCCTGGCACCCAGCGTGCCAAAGGTAATAATCTGGGCAACATGGTCTTGCCCGTATTTCTGCGATACATAGGAGATGACCTCGTCACGGCGGTCATCCTCAAAATCCAAATCAATATCAGGCAACTCCTGACGCTCCAGGTTGAGAAAGCGCTCAAAGACCAGCTTATTTTCAACAGGGTCAACCTCAGTAATACCCAGACAGCGAAGGACAATGCTGGCAGCAGCACTACCCCTAACCCCGAACAAAATGTCATGCTCTTTGACGAAGGAGATAATGTCCCAGACAACAAGGAAGTAGTTGGCAAACTGAGTCTGCTTTATTACCTCCAGCTCATAGTCAAGTCGTTCTTGTATTTCGGGGGTAAGGGCGGGGTAGTATTGATGCATATTGTCATGACAGAGGTCAGCCAGAAACTGGTCAGCAGTTTTGCCCTGGGGCAGCTCTATCTCAGGGAGATAAAGGCGGCCAAAGTCAAGCTCAAGGTTGCACATTTCAGCAATGCGCTCAGTGTTGTCTACAGCCTGAGGAATATCTTTGAATAGCTCCACCATCTCTGGCGGACTCTTGAGGTAGAAGAAGTCACCAGCCATCTTCATTCTCTTGTTGTCATAGATAGTAGAGTTGGTCCCGATACACAGTAGCAGGTCGTGGGTTGAGGCATCCTCCTGTTTGACATAGTGAACATCATTGGTGGCTACCAGTGGTATGCCCAACTCAGTGCTCATAGAGATAAGACCCTGGTTTATTTGCTCCAGCTCAGGGATGGGGTGTCTCTGTATTTCTAGGTAGAAATCGCCAAATGTTTGCTTATACCACAAGGCGGCCTGTTTTGCCTCCTCAAGGCGTCCGTCTAAAACGAGCCGGGGGACTTCACCACCGACACAGCCAGAAAGGGCAATAAGACCCTGATGATATTGCTGTAGAAGCTCCTTATCCACTCTCGGCTTGTAGTAGAAACCCTCAAGGTGTGCTTTGGTGGTAAGCTGGATTAAATTGTGGTATCCGGTCTTATTCCTAGCCAGCAGAACAAGGTGATAGTTTTTTTTGTCACTGGCATCGCGGCTGAAACGGCTATTGGGGGCGACATATACCTCGCAGCCGATGATGGGCTTTATACCTGCCTCCCTGGCTGCCAGATAGAACTGAATAACGCCATACATAACACCGTGGTCGGTTATAGCCAGGCTATCCATCCCCAGCCCTTTGGCTCGTTCAACCAGTTGGGGAATGCGGCACATGCCATCAAGTAAGCTATACTCGGTATGAATATGGAGGTGACTGAACATAATTCTTCCTGGCTCAGCGTTTGACTAATTATAGCATAGGGTTAGCTTTTGGGGGTATTTTTGAGGAGAGTGAAGGGATTTTTTGGTGACCTATCCCCCTGGCCTCCTTCCCTTAATCAGGGAAGGGGGGATGATTATTTTTTGAAGGGGCGTTAGCCCCTTCAAACTACCCTCAATATGCTATCTATAATTTTGTGGTTCTATAAAAGGGGGGAGGTAGGTTAATATTATGCTTTCTAGCCTTTACAGTGTAAAATGTTGGCGGAGATAAGAAATTGAGGACTCTTGCAATTGCGGCTAAATGGCTATTTATACTCTGTCTGCCTGTCCTGCTGCTGACAGCCAGCCTAGGCTGGGCAGTAAATAGCCACTGGCTGTATAACTATGGCTTCTATAAATATAGTGTCAACCAGACCCCCCAGTTGGCTGAGTTTGACCTTAAGGAAATAGCCAGTGAGCTAATTAGCTATTTCAACTCGGATGAGGAATATATTACTCTTACCGCAGTGAAGGATGGCAAGCCGTTTGAGCTGTTTACTGCCGAGGAGGTTATTCACTTCAGGGATGTCAAGGGGCTGATTTGGCTGGACTATTGGCTCTTATTGGGGGCGCTGATTTATGCCCTGGCTTATGCAGGGGTTAGTCTCTTCTGGCAGAGGAGAAGATATTGGCACCGGCTGGCGTGGGGGGTGGTTGGGGGCAGTAGTATTACCCTAATCCTGATGCTGGCTCTGGGGTCAGGCATATTACTCGGTTTTGACCAGCTATTTTATGATTTTCACTTGGTCTTCTTCAGTAATGAGTACTGGTCAGCCGAGGGCTATATGCTCCTTCTCTTTACACCAGACTTTTTCTATGATGCCGCTAAATTCTGTGCTGGTATAACCGCCGGGCTGGCTATAATTTTAGGCGGGATAGCAGGGTGGCATCTGCTATTTAGCAGAAGCAGTGTTACTTCATAGTTAGAGCCTTAAGGGGGGCTACCTACTTGGAAACGAGACCAATGGGGAGCACCCACCTGCCAAACTTATCCTGTAGAACGATTGCTGCTGAAGCATATACTGCAAGGGAACCACATATAATTCCCTCAATTCCAGCCACCTTAGCCGAGAGAGCACCAAAGAAATGAGCAGCAAGCAACCAGAACAATATGGTTAGACTAGCAAAGATAAGCACATGAATCCTAGAAATCTTGAATGTGCCAATAGTCATATAGGCGGTAAAGATACCCCAAAGAATACATGACCAGGCGAGGCCGGCACCTGATAGTGTAACCAGACCAAGCCACTCGGCAAGAAACATGAAGCTCAAGCCTATCCAGAACAAGCCATACGAGGTAAAGGCAGTCAATCCAAATGTATCGCCCCGACGCCCATCAATTATTCCAGCTATGACCTGGGCGAGACCTCCCCAGAAGAACCCCCAAAGTAGAGGTTCTACGTTACCTATCAAACCAATGTTATGTATCTGCAACAGAATGGTATTAAAGCCAAAGCCGGCAAGTCCCAATGCCCCCGGATGCCCCCATTTAACTTCCTCTGACAAAACAAAACCCCCTTTCAAATTTTTTTAATACCAATTATAAGGGATTAAAGAGCATTTTGTAAAATAGCGGCGCTAAGTAAGCCTTGTATCCTGGCTGGCACTATTCCCTTGCCAGCCTGCCCTGAGTCCCCAAGGGTTTCTTCTATGCTGTAGCTCTATTCTGTGCTCTGGCAACGTCGGTAGGAGCGGTGGTTTTAGGCGGGGTGGCTGGGGGTATCTATTGGTTACGAGAAGAAGGGCTGTATCTCAGGAAGACTGCTGATTCATCAGGTCTGAATACAAATTACGCAGTTCTGGTTCAAAAGTGACGCTACGCTCGCCAGAAGCTATTTCCTTTGCAGCGTTCAGATATTTGCCCTTGGAGGCCTCACCCAGTCCAATGTAGGATTCTATATCTCCTCGTGATAAAACAAATGTTCCCTTAGATTTCAATTTTCCGCATACAGTGTCTCTTACGTCACAATTGCTGGTATCATAACAGCATTTTTTCATGATTTTCTTCGTCTTCTTCTGTCTCTCTTCAGAGTCTGTTATATCTGAGAGGCGACTTGACAGTTCTTTCTCGGCTTTGGATTGACATCGTTCGACTAGCTGACTTAGGTCTGGGTCACTTCCAAGCTCAACTCCAGCACCCTTCCATAAATAGTCGACGTCAGTCATGGCTACAACACAAGGGCAAAAGTGCCGAAGTAGGTTCTTTATGCGCGCAAGCCTGTCCTTGCCACCAATCTCGACAAGTGCGATATCTTCTAACTCTAACTTGATTCCACATAGCTTCTCAATTAGTGCCCGATGCAAGTGGTAATCGCCTTCACCTTCTACAAGTATAATAGTCCCTGCGAAAAACAATTGAGCACTTCTTTGCAAATTAAGGATTGTAAGAATGTCCTTGTCACTCGCAAGAGTATCCCGGGTGATAGGAGTACTCACCATGCTAGTTTCTTCAATGCTTTGTGGTGGTTTCACAACCTTATGCACTCTCATTAGACCAGGGAGGCAATTGGCGGAAACGAGTAGGGGAGAATGGGTCGCATATATCACCTGATTTGAGGCCGATATAGCCTCTAATGCGTCACGCATTTGTTCCTGGGCTACAGGGTGGAGGAATAATTCAGGCTCCTCAATTAACAACGTGAAAGGGTGTCTTATTTTACTTTCAGGACTCTCACGAAGCCGTACCGCAAGCGCCCTAAGTAGACTCAAAAGCAACACTCTCTGGAGTCCATGTCCCTGCCTATAGTAAGGCTTCCACAATGTTCCGTCATTTATGAGCATTTCAATATTGCCAAGAATCTGTTTCATGGTTGGCATTTCCATCCTTAGGCGTGCTCGACTTGCTTGGAAAGTCTCCTGGAGGTAACACGTGATGGAAGCCTCGATTTCCCTTAGGGCTTCCAACCTGTTATCCACCTCTTTGGTTGGGTCAGCGGAATCTGGCACAACGTTAAGCAAAGTGTTAGCTTCTTGGTAAGCTTTCTCAATCAAGGGCTGCGCCTGAGTCTCGATTTGGTCAATGATTTGAGTAAGGATTTTCGTTAGAGCACTGCTGGTCTTACCGGAGACCTCATCCGCAACATCAGCCAGTGGCCGAACAGGGATGGATTCGGGAAGCAGTTGACGTAAGGCAGCATCGATGCCTGTTGGTATGTCGTAAACGTCAGATGCAGGTTGGCGTATTTCAATCTTGTCTAGTGTATACCCAACTGCGTGACCAATGCGGCGAACAGTAATACAATCTTCGTTATCAATGCGTTCTTCAATTCGTGGTTTGTGTCGGTCATCTAAGATGTGGAGATAATCTCTAACCCCTGCGAAGCGTCCTTCGATAACGAAGTCAGCATTGGGATTAAAGAAATCCTCCTTGGTTACATCTTTGCTGGTACCTTCCAAGAGGATTACTATCGAGTCGAGCACGTTTGTCTTACCGGAGTTATTCTTGCCAATGAGAACGCTCAAGGGCTGGAAAGGGAAGGTTTCCTCCCTGATTGAGCGAAAGTTAGTCACCTTTAGCTGCAAAAGGCTAAGCATATTTGCGCTCTCTTAAACTTAATTATACCACCTGCAACCTATTTAACCTACCCATCGCTTCTCTCTTCTCTCTAATTCCCAGTTTAGTCTTGTTTATGGCTTTTGTTAAGAGCTCAATGGACGGGACTACCCCTCAGGCTCCAGGAGCACAAAGCCACTTTCCTCGTCCTTGACACGCACCACGTTCACGCCGAGGATTTCGTAGAGGATAACCTCCGCCACCAGCCAAGTGGTAACGCCATGTCGCAGACATCCACTCATAGTTTGCCCTGACCGTCCGAGCGCGGCGTGGATATGAAGAATTGGCTTCCCGTCTTCATCAGGGGCAAGCACACCCACCCCCAGCACCTCGTGTGCGCCGTCGACGGGCAGAAGCATTGGCTGCGGTGGCATTTCCTCCGAGCGCCGCGGACCAACAACGACCTCGCCACCCCCAATTCCACCCACCAAGATAACCTGCCCGACAGATACTCCCTTCTCCTCGGCGAAACGCTCAACACAACCGGGCACCACATCGCCGTCCTCGAGCCGCATAATGAAAACTCGACCCATCTGTCCTTCACATGCCTTCATCATAAGCCTCCTCATTTTTCAGGGGGGAGAAATATTCCCTTCCCCGAGCAGAATCCAAACTATGCTTATTATCTCATCCTCACCCTGTTTAACCTATTTAGTGCCTCGTTCTTTTCCCTGATACCCAGTTTAGTCTTGTTTATGGCTTTGGTTAAAAGCTCAATTGACTGGTCGTAGGTCTTTCTATCAACCGGGTAGGGGATGCCATCCTTGCCGCCATGGGCGAAGCTGTAGCGGACAGGGTCGCGGTAGCTGGGGGCTACCCCATAGACCAGCTCAGAAATAAGGCTCAGGGCACGGATAGTCTTGGGGCCAACACCTCGTAGCCCCAGTAATTGCTCAAAGCCCTGCGGCTGGCGGTCATAGGTGCTCAGCAGAATTTTGCTCAGGCTCTCAGGGTGGAGGTCCTGAACGGTCAGGTAGTGGCGTGGCGGCAGGTCAAGAGTCTTTATTCTTTTTAGCTCAGCCAGGATATTCTGGGGCTTTTCATTAGCGGCGATGTCGGCAATAATGGTTCGGGCGGGGTCAGACTCACCAGCTACCAGGTTTAGTGCCTGTCCCTTTGCCTCAGACAGGATGGCAGAATGGGGCTCATTGACAAAGTCGGTTACCTTTTCCCCCAGCCAGTGGTAGCGACGGGCATAGCGAGCAGCCTCATTCATTCCCTGCTGAATGACTGCCCACGAGCCACGGCTGGTAAACAGAAAGGCGTGGTGGTAAAGCTGGTAGCCATCCTGAATGGCGGAGCTATCTACCTTGGCTGACATTCGGCTGGCATATACCAATGGCAGTGCGTCTAGTGAAATCAGGTTTCCCCAGTTTTCTATTTCTGACGGGGTTTGCCGTGAGGCTCTGCCCTTGCCTCCGGCTACAAATAAGCCCAGGTCTGTCTCCAGCCCCTTGAGCCCCTCCTTAAGGGCACCGCAAAGGGTAGTGGTAACGCCGCTGGAGTGCCAGTCATAGCCCAGGATACAACCAAAAGCCTGAAACCAGTAGGGGTGCGACAGCCGCCTCAGCATCTCTTCAGCGCCAAAGTCAGCTACTATGGCAATGGTGATTTGGCGAGCCAGCTTGACCATGCGGTCAAAAAGCTAGGGTGGAACCTTACCATAGTGGAGCGGCAGATTGGCGATACCGGTTCGGGCAGGAGTAATGGAGGCTGACATATCCCACCTCTATTAACCAGCCTTATAGCCCCTCAACGAGCTTATACATATTTTCATAGGCTTTGCCAAAATCGGGGCTACCTTCCTTAAGCCTACTTCTCAAGGCATTCATTCTGTCTACAAATTTATCCCTGTCCCTATTCCTTACTAAATCTCCCCACGTCTTCCCCATCCTCTGGAACAGCTCTTCAATTTCAGTCATATTGGGTAGATTCATTTGTAAAGAGGCATAAAGCTCAGCATCCTCTGAAATCACGCTTTCTACCAGCGTTAGTAACACCCTGTAGGTAATCCCGCCAACTGCTTTCATCTGGTCTAACTTATCAAGGCTTAGCAGGGTATCGGCGGAAACTATAGCAATAAAATGAGACAGCCCAAGAATGACCGCCATCATTTCATCATGCTCAAGGGGAGTCATTAGGGTGACTTTAGCTCCTCTAGTTTCCAGATACTCCCTGACTTTTTGAGCCAGAGTTCTCTCCCCATCACTGGTAGGTGTCAGCACAAAGTTGTGATTGGCGATACTTCTGGCACCGGGACCAAACACCGGGTGTGTACCCAGCACCAAACCAGTTTTTATATGCTTATGCATTATTTCTACCGGAAGCATCTTGATAGATGTAATGTCCATAATGACCTGCTCAGGGCGTATATAGGGGCAAATCTGCTCCACAACCGCCTCAAAATTGTCTATTGGCACAGATAGTAAAATGGCGTCAGCGCTTTTAACTGCTTCCGCATTAGTGGCGACCTCAACACCCAGTTGCTGCCTGGCTTCCTGCAACTTCCTCTCGTCTCTGCCGGTTATTACTACCTCTTTGCCCTCCTTCAGCAGAAAGCTGGCAAACCAGCGCCCCATTTTCCCTGAGCCACCAATTATGGCTATCTTCATGCTTCTTCCTTGTCAGTTTGGGACTATTTTAGCTCCATTCTCCAGTTTTTACCAGCAACCCTATCCCCCTGTGTCCCCCTTCCCCTTGTTAAGGGGAAGGGGGAGGAAATTTAAAAGAGGGGCTTAAGCCCCTCTTAACGCCTCGTTGTTTACTTTGGAGATATTTTGACGGTTCTTTCAATTTTCGCTGGTAGAGCGGGTTGGACAATATCTAGAACTTTCAGGTTAACGTTCAACCTTAACATCGGCTAAGGTGTATAATATGCTATCATCATCGAAGGGTTTAGAAATAGTTTCGCCAACTTCAGGGAGGCAACTATATGTCAACTACCAAAATCTTTATTATCTTTGGTGTTTGTGTAGCAATCGTAACAGCCCCCTTGATTATAACGTATGTCTGGTTTCCTATAATACTCGGACGCTATATTAGTATTGTAGAGAATATCATAGCCGGTTTAATAGGTGCTTATTTAGTTGCCCTGGCGTTGGACTTTACTCTACGCCATAGGCAGGAAAAGGCAGCTGAAAAAGTTGCAAGAGTAGGGTTGTCTGAAGCCTCACAGACAATCAACGCAATGATAGCCCTCTTTGCCAGTATGGTTAAAGCATCCTCAGAAGGTTTCACCCCATCAACGATGGAGGATTTATTTGGTAGTAAAGCTGCAGAATTAATATCTTTGCACTTGGCTCTGGGCAGCCGCGCTCCAGTAACTTCAAGTATCACATGGCAAGAACATATTTCCAGGGAAACTCATTCCCTCCTAGACAAACTCACCAACATTCAGGGCCGCTATCAGGCTTTTTTCTCTGAACGCGCCTTGGCTGCAATAGCGGCACTACGCAATAATCCCCTACTGAACGCTTTGCAACAAATCGCCCAAGCTGCGCAATTCGATGCACAAATGAACATTCAACGTCCAGTACTCAATATTCCGCTTGATAACCTAAAACCATTCATGAACGACATATTGATTTCTATCAAACAGGTAGAGCATTACGCGGAGGAACTAAAGACTGATGTTGTGCCTCACTTCCCGCAGCGTACCTTTGACGATGATGTCTCTCCTAAATTCGGCGATGCTCGATATGACGGACCGCTTGGGCCCTCTTTTTCTATAGGAAAGGAACTTCCTCGTATATCGCCACCACCGGTCTCTTAATAATTTGGTAGCAAAATAGAAAAATCCCCCGGAAACATATCCGATGGATTCCTTGTTTTCCTATGGTAGAGCGGGTTGGATTCGAACTTTAACGGGAGTTTAAGAGGGCGGTAGCCCTCTTTTATATATCCTTTCCCCCTCTCCCTGAGGGAGAGGGGGATACAGGGGGTGAGGGTTAAACCTGAAGCTAAAAATGAGGCTATTGAAAACGGCTACTTTGCTTTAGGATACGAACCCAGAACCTTTACAAACAGCGAAGAGTTTTTTAAGTTTTCCAAAGCTTCACTCGGCGCTTGGCTACCGCTCACCGAATGACTTCGAGAAATTAGTGCTTAGTCAGGAGAACAATGGGATACCCCGCCAGATTCTCCTAACCTTACCTGTCCAGTCATAGGGGTGCAGTTCAATTCTTGACAACTTCTATACACCAGCATAAAATCTCGCTACTAAATGCTTCGGGGGGGTAATATGCAAAATATTAAGCATGTCTGTCCGAACTGTGGGTATGAAGCCAAAGCCCCTGGTTTATGCCCGAGCTGCCAAACACGGTTGGTAGCTAGCTGTCCCGTGTGTGGCAACCCGGTAGTGGGGGAACACATTCACCCAGAAGACTGAGTTCTCGTCTTCAATTTGTTTTGGAGGTAGTAAATGGCGGATAAAAAAGTAGTTGTATATTCCACTCCCACCTGTCCTTATTGTAAGAGGGCTAAAGATTATCTTTCCCGTAAAGGGGTTACCTACACTGATATCAATGTGGCTCAGGATAGGGAAAAAGCTAACGAGATGATAGAGAAATCCGGGCAGATGGGCGTGCCTGTTATAACTATTGATAATGAAGTTATCGTGGGTTTTAACCAAGACCTTCTGGATAAAATGCTCGCAAAGTAGTTTGGCTAAAGTTATTTATGGTGGGGAAAGCCATGTATGATTTGATGATAATTGGTGGTGGCCCGGCTGGACTAACTGCTAGTGTCTATGCAGCGCGTAAGCAGCTCAAAACATTACTGATTAGCGTTGATATTGGTGGGCAGGTAAACAATACCTGGGGCGTTGAGAACTATATGGGCTACCAGTTTATTGAGGGGCCGGAACTTATGGATAAATTCCAGGAGCAGGTAAAGCAGTTCCCCATAGACCAGAAAATTGGATCTAAAGTATCTCAACTGAAGAAGATTAAGGATGGTTTTGAGGCTCAATCTGAATCAGGGGAGAAATATCAAGCTAAAACAGTAATTTATGCTGCCGGCAAGAGCCCCCGTAAGCTAGGTGTACCTGGCGAGACCGAGTTTACCGGTAAAGGGGTAACCTATTGTGCTATCTGCGATGGCCCTGTTTTCTCGGGACAAAGAGTAGCCGTAGTGGGTGGAGGCAACTCAGCCCTTGAGGCAGCACTGGATATGGTGAAAATTGCTGAGCATGTAGACCTGGTGTCACTAACCCCGTTAACCGGTGATGCTATTCTTGTTGATAAGCTATCAGCTGCTAAAAACCTTACCATATATACTGAATACCAAACAGAGAAGATTGAAGGGGAAAAATTGGTTAACGGGATACAGATAAAAGACCTGAAGAGTGGTAATAGTAAACAGCTTAAAGTTACCGGAGTTTTGATTGAAGTTGGGCTGGTGCCTAACTCCAGGTTGGTAAAAGGGCTGGTTAAGCTCAATAAGCGGGGAGAGGTGATCGTCACCTGCTCTAGTGAAACTGATATTCCGGGGTTCTACGCTGCTGGGGATGTGACCGACGTCCCCGAGAAGCAGATAGTTGTTGCTGCTGGCGAAGGCGCCAAGGCTGCCCTCCAGGCACACCGCTACCTGCAAAGGCTAGCAACATAACCTATTAACAGAGCCTTACTCTGCTATCATGCCTTAGATGCTAGTATTACTTCTTTTCTTCAGCTAGATATTTCTCCGGGTCCTGGTCAAAGGCTCTCTTGCAACCAGCGGCGCAGAAGTAGTACTTCTTTCCTTTGTATTCCGAGGTGGCTACTGCTTTACTATCCTCTATCTTCATCTTGCAAACCGGGTCAACTACTGTTGCCATCAGGACACCTCCTGTTTAACTATTTACCTAACTTCGTTGGCTTAAAACGCTTAAGACGCAGTGAGTTAGAGACTACGGTGATGGAACTGGCAGCCATAGCTGCCGCTGCTAGAATCGGATTCAGGAAACCGTAATCGCCTAAAATAAAGTGAAGCCCGGAGGGGACCCCAGTGTTACCAAAAGCAAAGTAAAGTACCCCGGCCGCTACCGGGATAAGAGCAGTATTGTAGGCAAAAGCCCAGAAGAGGTTCTGCTTAATGGTTCTCATAGTGCGTTTGCTGAGGGATACAGCGGTTACAATTCCCCCTAAATCACCGCTAATCAGCGTAATGTCTCCAGTTTCCATGGCGACATCGGTGCCGGTTCCAATAGCAATGCCCACATCAGCCTGGGCTAGAGCCGGGGCATCGTTTATCCCATCACCCACCATGGCGACCACCTTCCCCTCCTGCTGTAACTTCTTGACCTCCTCGGCTTTATGTTCTGGTAGCACCTCCGCTAGGACACGGTCAATGCCTACCTCACTGGCAATAGCCTCAGCAGTACGCTTGTTATCTCCGGTGAGCATCATCACCTCAATACCCATATTATGCAATGCCGCCACCGCCGCTTTGGCATTTGGCTTAAGGGTATCAGCTAAAGCAATAATGCCCGCTATATGATTATCTATACCCAGAAACATTACTGTCTTGCCCTTTGCTCGGAGCTTTTCGGCTTCTTCCCCCATTCCATTAAGAGAAAGCTTTTTTTCACTTATTAGCCTTAGGTTACCCAGAAGAAGCTTTTTACCTCCCACGGAAGCCTCAATACCCTGTCCCGGAATAGCATTAAAATCTTTAGCAGAAGCTATTTTCAGTTTCTTGTCTTCAGCAGCCCTAACTATAGCCTCACCGAGCGGGTGTTCCGAACCACGCTCCGCTGAAGCTGCCAGACGGAGCACCTCGTCCTGGGAAGAAGAAGGAATGGCGATAATATCAGTTACCTTGGGTTCGCCTTGAGTGATAGTGCCTGTTTTATCCAGCAACACCGCTCTTATTTTATGAGACCGCTCCAGTGTCTCCGCGCTCCGGATAAGGACGCCGTTCTCTGCCCCCTTACCAGTACCTACAATGATGGCCGTCGGTGTGGCCAACCCCATAGCGCATGGGCAGGCAATGATAAGCACTGCCACAAAGTTAAGCAGGGCATAGGTAAGAGTTGGAGATGGCCCGGCAAAGTACCATACGATAAAGGTGATGATGGCAATGCCAATTACTATCGGCACGAAGTAGCTGGCAATGATATCCGCCAGACGCTGAATTGGCGCTTTGCTGCCCTGGGCTTCGTCGACCAGACGGATAATTTGCGCCAAGGTAGTATCCTTACCTACCCGGGTCGCCTCAAACTTGAAGCTGCCGGTCTTATTAATGGAGGCGCCGATAACCTCATCACCCTTATTTTTCTCTACCGGGATGCTCTCGCCGGTAATCATGGACTCATCAATGCTGGAATGGCCCTCGCGGAGAATGCCATCCACCGGCACCCGCTCTCCCGGGCGTACCAGAATAAGGTCGCCAACCTGAACCTCCTCAACGGAAATTTCCACCTCCTTACCGTCGCGGATAACCAGGGCAGTCTTGGGGTTCAGTCCGATAAGCTTCTTTATCGCCTCTGAAGTCTGCCCTCTGGCTCTTGTTTCCAGAAAGCGCCCGAGCAGTATCAGGGCAATAATCATGGCTGAGGTATCAAAATAGAGGCCAAGCTTTACCTCAGCCGCAGCAAAGAGACCGGGAAAGAGAACCGCAACCACACTGTAGAAGTAGGCGGCTGAGGTACCCACGGCAACCAGTGTATTCATATCAGTGGTTTTGTGCCTTAACGCACCCCAGGCACCCCGGTAGAACCGCCACCCTGCCCAGAACTGCACCGGCGTGGCCAGCGCCCAGAGAAGGTATGGTCTCCCGGCGAAGGCGGGCACCCACATTAGAATCATAATCGACGCAGCCAGGACAGCTGAGAAGATAAAACGATTTCTTACGCTACGGAGTTCCCGCTGGGCGGCAATAGTTATGTCTTCTAATGTCTCTGCTTCCGAACCGAGTGTATAGCCAGCTTCTGCCACCGCCCGCCTCAAGTCAGCTATATCTACTCCCTCGGTATACTCCACGGTAGCCTTTTCTGAGGCCAGATTAACATTGGCAGAAACTACACCGGGCACACCTAAAAGAGCCTCCTCCACCCGAGCAACACAGGAGGCACAGGTCATCCCGCCTACTGGGAAGATGGATTTCTTCGTCGCTATCCCATAGCCTATCTTAGAGATTTTATCCTTGAGCTTGGTTAGGCTTACTTTGGAGGGGTCATAATCTACAGTAGCCTTTTCCGAGGCAAAGCTCACATTTGCCTGCTCCACCCCGGGTGTCTCAGTTAGACCCTTCTGGATGGTAGCCGCACAGGTAGTGCAGGTCATTCCGGTTATATGGATATGAGCCTTCTCGGTTCTTGGTGAGGTTGATTTTGTAGCCATAATCTCACTCTCCAGTTAAAACCGATTTTCTCACCCTTCATATCAGATAATATTATATTAATTATTATAAATTATATGACCTATGTCACGTATCTGAACAAGAGGATAAGGTACGTTTTATGTGCAATAATTTATCTCTCTGGCAATCTAATATCAAGATAATAAATGAGCCAGTAAAAAGTCAAGCGAAATGAAACTGATAAGAAACGGTTATATCCAAAACCTTTCAAAGGATATTTTTTAACAAAAATCCGAACATCTAAATGCTATAAACAATCAGCCAGTATGTAATCCACTGCACAATACATCTAATTGTTGAGTAACATCAGGCAAGAATCCAACAAACAGCTAAAAAGTGTAATCTAGGCAGATTGTTGGCAGTGCTAAACGATGTTTCCGGAAATTCTGTTGACGGCGACGACAATCTCTCCAGGTAACCGGAACAATCTGACCTTTTCTTTGCTTTTTACCGTATATCCTGCTTCCCTTAGGGATTGTTCCACGTAGATTGGTCTGCAATCAACGTATTTTGGCCATTTGTTGTGGATCCATTCATAAAGCCTCAAGAATATTGACTCCCCGTTCTCCTTGGACATACTGACAACTACAAGCCTGCCCTCCGGTTTAAGCACTCTCTTTATCTGTTCGAGCACCTTCGGAATCTCAGGAGTATCAAAGAGCTCAAGGGTAAAGCTCATAAATACGGCGTCAAAAGTGCTGTCATCAAATGGTAGACTCGCTGCATCCCCACATAATAGCTTGACTCTATCCTCAAGGCCTGCTTTTTCTAGCCTTTCCTTCGATATTTCCATCATGCCGGTGGAAAGATCGATGCCGTAGGCTTTCCCCTTTGGGCCTACGGATTCTGCTATCCGCTTCAGGCAGTGCCCCGTGCCAAAGCCAATCTCCAATACAGTTTCACCTTCTGAAACAGACAGGCGTTCCAAGGCCATTTCCGCATACTTTCGCTCGAACGCCCCCGTCAGGTAGTCATAATACCTGCTGATCCTGTCGTAGGATCGCTTAGCTTCCTCTTTGGTTCTGGGGACCGGAAGTATGTCCGGGGCCTTTGACTCGTTTTCTTTATTCATTTCTCCTGACCTAAGCCTACCATACCTCGGGATAGGCATAAAGAGCATGTAGCTTCGCCCACAGCGCGGCGAGACTTAACAAAATGAGTGTTTGTTACCTAAATCAGGTCAACATTCTGTAAAATTGTCACATTCAAGTGCTGTGGTACGAGATAAAACGACAGATTGTTCAACGTGACTCAACAATGAGTCTAGAAGTTGAATCCAATTGTAGCGCTCAAAGGCTTAACTCGGACTTTGCTTTGCTACGCTGACGATTAACTTTATGAACCGAACCAGTGCCCCAACTCCCAACCCAACTGCGATGATGATTAGAACAATGGTTACCACTACTGGCACAATATCGACGGCGGTGGCATTGGGAATCACACTGAAATCAAAGGGGAAT
>Ga0307378_10001499_pt1 | contig 37972 bp, 42 predicted proteins | sample UN1MG_FD_202238 | JGI IMG/M metagenome (GOLD analysis project Ga0307378, IMG submission 202238) | Soil microbial communities from Risofladan, Vaasa, Finland - UN-1 | ecosystem: Environmental > Terrestrial > Soil > Coastal area > Acid sulfate soil | place: Finland: Risofladan, Vaasa | collected...
ATCTTTGAATTCTTATCCTGCCATTTGCCGGCTATCAGCATCTTCATGATTCCTCTACCCCTTGAAAAATGCATTGGGGGGAAGGAGTAACCTTCCCCCCGCGATTGTCGCTACTTGTTCACAGTCTGAACGACGAATGGTTCGGGATTGACCAGCAGCTTGTACATCCATGGCTTGCGCCAGGAAACGTAGTCTTTTGTGCGGCAGATGTTGGTGGCGTAGCCGTAGGCGGGATTGGGCACGCCGAGAGTTGTATCGGCATCCTGGAACACGACCGTATCACCTGCATCTCCCGCGATGGACTCGGGTCTCGGGAAGGCGAACATTTCGGGCGGGAAGACACCGCTGCGGCCCATGTAAGTCTGGTCAGGCCCCTCGCCGTACTGGTTGGCGAACACGCAGTAGACGTGGTTATCGCCGCCGATTGTCCTGAAATAATGCCAATGGTTGGGATTTGGCCCGGTGGGTATCGGCCCCATGCTGTCGTCGAACTGCGCACGGGAGCCGTCGATAGGCACCGGCAGAGGGAACGACAGAGCGGAGGGCACGGCGACAATATCGGTCGCCCCGGCTGCCAGGCAGCGATGTGTTTCGGGGAAGAGCGCATCGTAGCCGATGAGGATTCCCACGCGGCCGAGCTCGATGTTGAAGTGCTTGATCTCGTCGCCGGCAGAGGCCCACTCTTTGTCGAGGTGATCCAGATGGGTTTTGCGATAGGTGCCCACCAGACCTTCGGGGCCGACCAGCACGGCCGAGTTGTATTTGGCCTCACCGTCCTGCTCGGGCAAGCCGACTACCAGGTAGACACTGTGCTTCTTGGCGATCTCAACGAGCTTGTCGGTCGTCGGACCGGGAACGGCTTCCGCAAAATCGCCGGCATTTGCCACCCCGCAAATCGCAAGCTCGGGGAAGACTATCAGGCCGGCCTTTTTCTGGCTGTTCTGCTCTATTACCAGCCTCTCGATAGCCGCAACGTTTGCTTCGATGTCACCGGCCGTCGGTTGGAACTGAGCTGCCGCCAGCACGGTCTGCGTGCCTTCCGGCAACGGATCGTAGTCGTACTGGTTGAAGAACCAGCCCGGCGTCATCATGTAGGTGTTCATAATGATCTTCTGGTAAAGCTCGGGCCGTCGGTCAAGGATCTTATTCTCGCCGGTGTCGGCGAAGAGGCGCTTGCGCACCCGCTCGATATCCACTTCACCGTAGGCAACGGTATTGTCGATATCTTTCCAGCTCTGAATGGAGCCGTCGGGGTTGAGAATGCAGCTTCCCCCGCCAAAGTAGGCGCCGCGCTCGATGCCCCAGCGATTAGCGGCGATGTAGTAAACGCCGTTTTCAAAAGCGCGCGAGAACCAGTTGTCGGTCGGGCAGACGATGCCGGGATAGGCAGTTGGATAAAGGATCACGTCGGCGCCCATGGCGGTGGCCACGCGGGCGGTCTCGATGAAATCGCAGTCCATGCAGATGAGGATCGCGAGGTTGCCGTACTCGGTGCCGATGACCTTGAAACCCAGGTCACCGTCGGCAGCCCAAAGAGGATCGCAGACCCACGAGTGGGTCTTGCGGTACTTATCGACATAACCGTCGGGGCCCACGAGGGCCGCCGTGTTGTAATAGACATTGTCGGCGGGATCGACTTCGGCGAGCCCGATGCAGATGTAAACCCCCTTCTCTTTGGCGAGCTCAGCGAATCTATCGGTGGTGGGGCCGGGAACCGGCTCAACCAGCGGAGCGATCTCCGCGCGGTCGTGGAAGCAGTAGCCTACAACGCTCATCTCGGGGGTGACGATCACTTTGGCTCCGTTGTCGGCCGCTTCGCTGCAGAGTGCGAGCAGCGCCTCGACATTATTGTCTTTCTCCAATATCGTGGGCTCGAACTGCACCGCGGCCACCTTGTACTTCACATTAGGCGGCATCTCAGCCTTTGCAGACAGGTTTGCCTTGACTTCTTCCTGCGGAGCGCAACCCGCAAGCAGCAGCAGCGCGCTGAGAGATGCCAAAGCCATTAGTGTCAGGATTTCACGTTTCATTACATCCTCCTATTTTTTCTCCCAACCAAACTTGTTACCGCCAGTCGGGAGCAAGCCGGGTTTACACCAGACCGGATTACTGGCCGGTAACTTTGCTGAGGGCACCTTCCAGGATTTTCAATCCCTTCTTCAACTGTTCGTCGGTGATCGTGATGGGCATCAGGAATCGCATTACATTGCCCCGGGTTCCCGCCGTGATCGTGATCAGGCCGTTCTTGAAGCACTCCTCAGCGATGCGGCCAGTTTCCTCCTTAGCGGGGGTCTTGGTCTTGCGGTTCTTCACGAGTTCGACCGCGGACATCGTGCCGAGTCCACGGACATCCCCGATGATTTCGAAACGCTGTTGCATTTCCCTAAGATGCTGAAGCAGTTCGCCGCCGATCCTGGTTGCGTGCGCGAGCGTGGTTCCATTCTCGAGGATGTCGAAGACGGCGAGGCTGGAGGCGCATGCCAGCGGGTTTCCGCAATAGGTGCCGCCGAGTCCGCCGGCCTGGGCGGAGTCCATTACCTCCGCTCTACCGACGACCGCGCTGATCGGCACGCCCGCCCCCATCGACTTGGCCATGGTGATCACATCGGGCTCGAGGTCGAAGTGCTCGCAAGCGAGCAGCGTTCCGGTCCGCCCGCAACCACTCTGCACCTCGTCGTCGACGAGGATGATGCCGTGCTCCCGGCACTTCTCGTGCAGGCAGCCGAGGTATTCCTTCGGCGGAACGACGAATCCGCCCTCACCGAGGACCGGCTCGACGACGACTGCGGCGATCCTGTCGGCCGGCGTGTGCGTGATGAAGAAGTCATCGAGGTATTCGACACAGTGCAGCCCGCACTCGGGATATTTCAGCCCGAAAGAGCACCTGTAGCAATAGGCGTAAGGGATCCTGTAGACCTCGGGAGCAAACGGGCCGAAGCCCGTCTTGTAGGGCATGAACTTGCTGGTCATCGTCATCGTCAACAGGGTGCGGCCGTGAAAGGCATCTTCGAAGACGATAATTCCCGGTCTCTTGGTATAGTGGCGGGACGCCTTGACGGCATTCTCGACCGCCTCGGCGCCGCTGTTGACCAGGAGCGCCTTCTTGGCGAAGTCGCCCGGAGCGATGCGACAGAGCCTGTCGCAGAGCTTCACGTAACCCTCATAGGCGATCACGTTGAAGCAGGTGTGAATATACATCTCGGCCTGGCGCTTGATGGCCTCGACAACCTCGGGGCGGCAGTGCCCGACGTTCTGGACACCGATGCCGCCGGCGAAATCGAGGTACTCGTTGCCATCTACGTCCCAGACCATGCTGCCTTCCGCGCGTTCCAGGAAAATCGGCGTGACGTGAAAGGGTCCTCGGGCAACCGACTTCATCCGCTGCTCCATCAGCGCACGGGACTTCGGACCCGGGATATCCGTTACGCGTTTCAACTCGATCATTGTTTTCTCCTCTGGCTGGCCTTCTGTTCTCCCAGGATGAATTTCGCCTGTTCCTCGCGGTCGCCGAAGCGTCCCCTCATGAGCAGGATGAAAACCGCGCCCAGGACAATCCAGGCGAGGATGATGATCCACTCATTGGGCCAGATGAGAGCCGAGGGGCTGCCGGGCATGTAGAGGCAGATGTAGAAGGCCACCAGCAAGACGGCGATTGTACCGACGAGTTTGGCGTTCTTGATCTTGTACGGCCGCTCGAGTGCCGGCTCCTTAATTCGCAGTGCGATGAACGAGACCACCACAAACATGTAGGCGATGACTGTGGCCAGGCCGCTGGCATCGACGATCCACACCAGAACCTGCCTACCGAAGAAGGGCGCGGTGGCTGACAGCGCGGTGATGAAGATTATTGCGTTCGACGGCGTGCGGTGCTCGGGGTGGATCCTGCCGAAGAACGGCGGAATCATCTTGGAGCGCCCCATGGCGAAGAGCAGGCGGCTGGCGCCGATGAGGAAGGCGTTCCAGCTGGTGAGGATGCCTGCGAGACCGCCGAGGATGAGAATCTTGGCTGCAATGTCGGAATTGAACACCGCCCCCATCGCATCCGCGGTAGGCAGGTAAGCGGTTGCGTGTCGCGCGGCCGAGAGACCGCGGCCGACGCTGAGCTGAACCAGGATGTACCAGGTGGCAGCCATGGCAACCGAGAAGAGGATCAGCCTGCCCACGGCCTTTGCCGGTATCTTCATCTCCTCGGCGGTCTGAGGAATGACGTCGAAGCCGATGAACATGAAGGGAGTCATGATGACGACGGCAAAGAAGCCGGACCAGCCTTTGAACAACGGCTCCATGTTGGCGTTGGAGCCCTGGAAGCCGCTGCCGAGGAACAAGGCGATGCCGACGAGAAAGATGCAGGCGACGCCTATGGTCTGGAAGATGGCCGACTGGCGGATGCCGATGTAGTTGACGAAGCCGATGAATAGAGCGCCGATGATGCCTACGGCGATCCAGACGATGTCGACATCCCAGCCGGCCACGCTGTATAGCTTGATGAATGTGGCGTCGGGGAAGAGGTAGCGTATGACGGTGGAGAGCGCCGCGGCCTCGAAGGCGGTGATGGCGACGTAGGCGAGGCAGAGGAACCACCCGCAAATCCATGAGAGCGTGGGATTGAGAGCCCTGAAACTGAATGCCAACTCCCCTCCTGCCCTCGGGATCGCGCTGGTTAATTCGGCATAGACCAACCCCACCAGGATTGCCATCAGGCCGCCGACCACGAACGCCAGAATGGAGCCGAGCGTGCCGCCCTTGTCGATCATCTCGCCGGAGAGCACAACCCAGCCCCAGCCAATCATCGCTCCGAAGGCCAGTGCCATCACGTCGTGCCTGGTCAGGATCTTCTTGAGCTGAGTCTTCGGATTAGCTGTCATTTAGACACATCCTTTCGGTGAGTTTGAATGTGTCTAGAAGTTCAGGGTCCAGATGAAGTACCAGGCCTTGTCGATGGGTACGCCCTCCACTTCCCAGTCGCAACGGATGACTCTGAGGCTGAAGATATCGGAAAAAGAGAGGACTACAGAGGGCAGCCAGAGTTCGCCCAGGCCAAACTGGTTGCCACCGTCCAAGTTCTCCTTGCTGTAACTGAGGTTGAACGCCAGCCCCTTGAAGAATGGATGGTCGAAGTCCTTGAGAATGTCGTAGTAGAACTCGACTTCGATAATGTTGCCCCTGAATATGTCGTTGGGGCCGTCGACATCGTGGTCGTAATCGATGTACTCGACGAACAACGAGCCATCGAAGAAGTTCAGGTTGGCATCGACTTCGTAGGCTTGGGAGTCTCGCTCGGGGAAGTCTTTGATCGTCGCTTTATAGAGGGAGGCGCCGATGGTAAAATCGACATTGTCTGCAAGTGTCACGGTGGGGTTGATACGGGCGACGAGGGCATCTCTCAAGCCGTAGTCGAATTCCTGCCCTGCTCCGTAGAACGCGCCGCCGCCTAATCCGTCTGAGCTCGGGTACCAACCGGCGGCGTAACCCACCTTGACATTCTCCCCTGCCTTGGCAGCGCCCTCGAAGACGAACCCGTAGTTGGAGTTGCACATGAATTCACGCCAGTAGGCTATCGGGCCGTACCAGGTGTGGTCCCAGACGATGCCTGTGGGCATGTAGTGCTTGCCGATCTTAAGATTGCCGTAGTCAGTCTTATAGTAGAAATAAGCCTCTTCGATGAAGTTGTTCTCGGGATAGGAGCCGAGCGGGCGATCCCTGAAGCGGTAGTCGAAGTGTACGCCCCAGTCGCCGTAATCGCCGTCTAAGAACAGGACCATCCAATAGATTTCGAATACGTTTTCGATGTCGTCCGGCAGCCAGTGCATGAATTCCAGGTAGCCGCTGACTTCGAACGGCAACACGGGAGCCTTCTTCTCCTCGTCATCCGCGTAGGCGAACGTGGAGAAGGAAAAAGCCAGAAAGGCAGCTAGTAATAACGGAACAAAATGATTTCGTTTCATCCAAATTCTCCTTTCCAAGCGGTATAAATTAGGATGTTCGGTGACTAACTGAATAACTTGCAGGATTCACATCATCTCACCCCCCTGTCTTGCGGCCTCCGGATTTGCCTGGGAGCCAGTAGTTTTGCGTATTCAAGAGACACATCTCCCCACCCGCCGCACAGACGGGTGCTTACTTCAGGGATGCGCCGAAAACAAGGGCAGAGGCAGTTCTAGAAGGTCGGAGGTGTGCTCACAAAGAGCACCTGCATCTCCTCCTCGTCGGAGAGGTTCTGGACGGTGTGCATCAAACTTGAGATAAAATAAAAGCGATCACCCTTGGAAATCTTATATTCTTTCCCGTCCACATACAGTAAGCCTTTGCCCTTCAATACCAAGCCGAACTCTTCTCCTTTGTGTGTATAAGGATCTCCAAGAGTCCCGCCCGGCTTTAAAACCACTAATATCGATTCCAGCTTGCGCTCGCTGTTAATGGGAACAAGCAATTTGTTGGTATACGTATTGTTCGCTGCGGGAATCAAGATGTAACTGTTTTCGCGGTAGACGATGTGAGCTTCGTCCTCTGGCTCGGAGAAGAACGATGCGAGGTTCTCGTTCATTACTCCCAGGATTTTACGTAGAGTCTTAACTGTTACGGAGCGTTTGTTATTCTCGATCAGACTCAGATGCGCTTTGGTAATGCCGGCCCGCTCGGCCAACTGATCCTGCGACAGGCGATATTTCTTCCGCAGAGTGTTGAGCTTGCGGCCGATATCGATCACGATCCCCTACCCCCGCATAATCTTCCCCTTCATAAAATCTATATCTATAGTTACCTGTTGTCAACTATATTATAACAAAATGGCGGCGTTGCGCCGTATCCTCCTGATAATCAATGAATTACAAAACCAGGAAATTTCTTCCCTGCAGACGGATTGGGTGGGTAATTTCAGGATATTGAGCGGTTGAACAGCTGGCTTGAGGGGACTGACGTTGAAGCGCGAAACAGCAAAAAGATAACAAGAGGAGAGTAATTCCCGGATTGTGTTGAAATTAAAGATGATAAATGGTACGCCCGGCAGGACTCGAACCTGCGACCCTCTGCTTAGAAGGCAGATGCTCTATCCGGCTGAGCTACGGGCGCACATGGTCGGGGCGAGAGGATTTGAACCTCCGGCCCCCTGCTCCCAAAGCAGGTGCGCTACCAGGCTGCGCTACGCCCCGAATCGCCAGAATTGTATGTACCGCCAGGCAAGGGTGTCAAGCCGAGCCGGATACTTCCGCCGCGGCTACCCCTGATTCTGCTCTGGCTTCTCTCCCCACCGGCAGAGATCGTAGAGCGGACACTCGAGGCACTTCGGCTTCCGGGCCGTACAAATGGTGCGGCCGAACTCCAGCAGGTTCATGTGCAGGCTGTAGCTCTTGCCCGGCGGCACCATCGGTGCCATCAGCCTGTAGGTCTTGACCGCATCGGCCTTCTCAGGCACGAGGCCGAGGCGGCGGGCAATGCGGTGCACGTGGGTGTCGACGGGAAAGACGTCGCGCCCGCAGGCAAACATCATCACCACGGCCATCGTCTTGACGCCGATGCCCTTGACTTTCGTGAACAGCGCGAACGCTTCCTCGGTCGGCATCTCGTGCAGGAAATCGAGGTGGAGGCGGCCGAATTCGGCGTCAATCCAGCGCAGCATGGCGATCAACCGCTCGCTCTTCTGGTTGCCGAGTCCCGCGGGGCGGATGGCGTCGGCCACCGCCTCCTGCGGCGCCTCCATCACTTCGTGCCAGGTGGGGAAGCGCTGGCGCAGGCGGCCGTAGGCGAAGTCGCGGTTGTTGTCATTGGTGCTCTGGCTCAGCAGGGTCCTGACCAGGGCGTTGAGTGGGTCGCTCTCGCCTTTCCAGCGTGGTTCCCCCTGCGTTTCCTCGAGGATTCGGGTGAGCGCTGCGGTTCTCTCTAGTTTGCTTCTCTGGCTTTCTTTCACTTGCTGAAATCTATCTCCAATAGCCCCGCGGGATCGCAGACGACGTCGTTGATCCGCAGCATCCAGTGTAGATGCGGACCGGTGACGCGCCCCGTGTCGCCCGAGAGGCCGATGATGTCGCCTGCGCCGATCCGCTGCCCCTGCTTCACCCAGATCTCCGAGAGGTGGAGGTAGCCGGTGAAAACGCCGAGGCCGTGGTCGACAATTACCGTGTTGCCGCTGAAGAAAAGGTTGCCGACGAGCGCCACGCGCCCTGAGTTGCTGCAGTGCACGGTCGTGCCCTTGGGCGAGGCGATGTCGGAGCCGCGGTGGAACGAGCGTTCCTCGCCGTTGAAGAACCTGCGCACGCCGAACAGCGCGCTCCAACGCCCTTCCGACGGCTTGAAGAACGGCCCGGACCACAAACGCTCATTTACACTCGAGGCGTAGGCTTCGTTGAGCATTTTTGAATCGCGCTGCGCGCGTTCGAGATCCTCCTTGCTGAGCTCCACGAAGCGCGGATCGACTGTGAGCTCTTGCGTCGGGAATTCCGTCGCGCCGACGTTCACCGTCTGCACTACCAGCGACTCCGAGCCGTCGACGAGTCGCAGACGCGCCTTTATATCGTAGGGTCCCGGCTTCTGGTTGCGGTCGACCGCCACCAGCGCGACGAATCCCTCCCCTTCCGGGCTGAACCTTACCGTGCGGCCGAAAAGTTCACCCTCCGCCGAGACCGCCGGGGAGGGGGGCGTCAGCACCAGCAGCAGGGGATCGCCCTGGCGCGGTCCGCGGCTGCGCACCTCCAACCCCGGATCCGAGGCCAGGCCGAGTGCGAGCAGCACGCTTATCACTGTCAGCGAAAAAATCAACCTTCTCATAACATGGCAAGGTTAGCAGATGGGGCGGGAAAAGAAAGTCCCGGAAATCGTGATTTTTGCAGCGAACACGAATGCTGGCCTTTGCCCTGCAGCTAGGCAGCGCAGAACATACCTTTATATATGGTTATCCTGGAGGGGTTTTCCATGATCGTCCTGAAAAGATCTTTGCTGTTGCTCCCCGTCGCGACGGGACTCTGCCCGGCGCCCTCTGCCGCCGGGGTGACGAGCAGGCCAAAATCATCGCTCCACCTGCCGGCCGCCATCGGCTTCACCTGATGAAACTAAACGACGATCCCGCCCTCGACACTCTCCTGCGCATCCAGAGCAGGACACCGATACGTAAAGCTCTCAGACAGGAACTTGGAAGAAACAGGGCGAAGCTACAATAGAGACCTGTGTATTGAGTAGAACCTGAATTATTGTACCAGCTCAGGGTGACTGCTACTCAACCAAGCCAATACTTCTTGCTTAAGACTCGACACTTCGTCAAATAGCTCTGACACCTCCACCTCCGATACCACCCCTACAGCATCGTATTCAGCCCTGTTGCGCATGCTGCGGCACTGGTCGAGGTAATCGGTGCGTTCTTTCTGAGACTCGCCAAGAAACTCGGGCAGGCAATTGATTGTCACGAAATGCGCTGGTGACCGTGTGGAGGTGCGAAAGCCACTTGCGCGAAGCACAATCTTGCATAACTGTAGCCCGGCGTTATAGGCAATATTGAACCGCCAATCCAAGCCCAGATCGACGTCGGAGCACTGAGCTATATCGCGCTCCACCACGTCAAGGATACTTCTTATCTCCTTGGCGGAAGCAGGTTCGCGTCTAAGATATCTCTTCCTGACAAATTCCTGAAAGCGTCTCATCATCACCTATGAGATATAGTTTATCTGCCTCGATTATTCGGCTCGCAAAATGATTACCGGTCAGTACCCTGTTGCGAAACTCTTCTTTTTGGTAAACCGATACGTTGACCTCCCGGCGCAATATCCCTTTTACCTTTGAAATTGCCCTCGATGCCGTTCGTGCAGAGAGGTCGCCAATGATCATTAAATCAATATCGCTGTCAATTCCGTCCGTCCCGGAAGCCACAGAACCGTAGATGAATGCTACTTCTATCTTCCCCTCTTGGTGCTCAAGGCTCTCTCGAAGCAGGTCGCCAAATCCCCTTGTCTTAAGGATTATACGCCGGATGTCATCGAAGATAGGTGAATCTCTATTTGCTTTGTAGGCCACCCGGTTGCCGTCTGTCCGGCTGTTGATCAATCCCAGCCTTTCCAGACGTTTCAGGTTCAGCTGAACAGACCTATGAGCCACTTCAACATTTTGTGCCAGCCTTCTTTGATGGTACTCCTCATCCGGGTGGAGCATAAATATTACCAGAAGGTCGGTTAAAACCCGGTTGGAAAACAACTCTTCTATGGCAGTCTTCTCCAAGGGCCGGTCTCCAGGCTAACAAATTTAGCCAATCGGCTAAAAAGTTTAGCCGATTCTGGCCGTAATGTCAAACAAGGAGGTCTAAAATCAGATGATGCGGCGACGATCTCAGTGCACGACGTGGTCGTCGCTGTCGTCGTCTTCCAGAAGGCGGCGCAGTTTCTCGGTGTCGATCACCCGCAGTTTCGGTTTGCGCCGCCGGCTGAGGAGAGCGCCGAACCATCGCCAGATCTTGTGCCGCTTGATGTAAAAGAAGCCGAAGACAAAGCCGCCGAGGTGGGCAACGTGTGAGATCTCGCCGCCCGGCCCGCCGAGCGAGGAGAAAAAGACGATCGCGCCGATGATCATCACGAAATACTTCGCCTTGATCGGAAAGAGTAAGCCCATGAGGATGACGCGCTCGGGGAAGAAGAGGCCGAAGGCAATGATGATGCCGTAGATCGCGCCCGAGGCGCCGATGGTCGGGATCCCCAGGCCCGGCTGGAGCATCGCCACCAGCAGCCCGGCGCCGATCCCGCAGAACAGGTAGTAGACGGCGAACTGGCGCGCGCCAAAGACCTTTTCGACGTCGCCGCCGAACATCCAGAGCGCCAGCATGTTGAACAGCACATGCATCGGCGAGGCGAGCGAGTGCAGGAACATGTAGGTGATTGGCATCCAGAGGGTCAGGTCTCCCCAGAATACCGCCGGCGTCATGCCGAGGTAGTAGACAATGTTGGCGACGACCTCCGTGCCGCCCTGCGAGCCGATCATCACCGGAATCACCGTGAACAGATAGATCGCGGCGTTGGCGATCAGCAGGGCCTTGACCACCGGCGTCAGCGGACCGCCGATTCTCACCTGCATCCTGCCCTGTCCCTGGGGCGTATACATCGATATCGCCTCTTAGTTACAATCCGCGGCACACGCAAAACCTCGACCGCCTACCGTGGTGTTCCACAGTATAGATGCAGCGATTTTCAAGTCAAGAAACGTGGCGGCGCGCTCAATTCCGGCCGGTGACACCTTTATATATAGGGGGGTCTCAGAAACCCCCTGGGCGGCCCCGCGAAAAAAAATAAAAAATTCACTCATCCCCTTGACATGCCCCAATCGCTGAAGTATTCTCCCGCTTCCTTGGATGCGGGAGCGCACTTCAAGTCCGGCAAAGGACGCTGTTGGCGGCGCGTTAACACCGCACGGTTCGAGAATGGCAGCCCATTCGCGTCACCGTCTTCCGCAGCCGGGTGACGGCGGATGGGTTTTGGTTTGACATGAGCAAAGCAAGCCGGTATAGTTTTTGCAACAACGTCATCAGGTGGAGTTTACCCTGCGGGCAGGCTGGCGTAGCTCAGTCGGTAGAGCAGCTGATTTGTAATCAGCCGGTCGGGGGTTCAAATCCCTCCGCCAGCTCCAGCGCTCCGGGGGGATGCCCGAGTGGACAAAGGGAGCAGACTGTAAATCTGTCGCCGCATGGCTACGAAGGTTCGAATCCTTCTCCCCCCACCATTCGAGCGGGAATAGCTCAGTTGGTAGAGCGTCAGCCTTCCAAGCTGAATGTCGCGGGTTCGAGCCCCGTTTCCCGCTCCAAGCCGAGCCCACGTAGCTCAGTCGGCAGAGCGCGTCCTTGGTAAGGACGAGGTCATCGGTTCAAATCCGATCGTGGGCTCCAGTATTAACGCAGCCGGCCCGGCGGACACAGGCTGAAGTAGTAATAAGGAAAACGGAGAATCAGGTATGGCCAAGGAAAAATTCGAGCGGACGAAGCCCCACTGCAACGTGGGCACGATCGGCCACGTTGACCACGGCAAGACGACGCTGACCGCAGCGATGACCAAGGTGCTGGCTGCGCGCGACAACAAGGTTTCCTACCGCGACTTCGACAGCATCGACAACGCCCCGGAGGAGCGCGAGCGCGGCATCACGATCGCCACGGCTCACGTGGAGTATGAGACGGCCAACCGCCACTACGCCCACGTCGACTGCCCCGGCCACGCCGACTACGTCAAGAACATGATCACCGGCGCGGCGCAGATGGACGGCGCGATCCTGGTGGTCAGCGCTGCCGACGGCCCGATGCCCCAGACGCGCGAGCACATCCTGCTGGCGCGCCAGGTGGGCGTGCCGGCGATCGTCGTCTACCTCAACAAGGTGGACATGGTTGACGATCCGGAGTTGCTCGACCTGGTGGAGTTGGAGGTGCGCGACCTGCTGAGCAGCTACGAGTTCCCCGGCGACGACATCCCCTTCATCCGCGGCAGCGCCCTGGAGGCGATGAACAACGCCACCGGCGCGCCTGACGACCCGGCGAGCAAGAGCATCTTCGAGCTGCTGGAGGCGATCGACAACTACATCCCGCAGCCGCAGCGCGACGTCGACCTACCGTTCCAGATGCCGATCGAGGACATCTTCAGCATCAGCGGTCGCGGCACCGTGGCCACCGGCCGCATCGAGCGCGGCCACGTCAAGGTCGGCGACGAGATGGAGATCGTCGGCATCCGCCCGACGGTCAAGCGGGTGGTCACCGGCGTGGAGATGTTCAAGAAGATTCTGGACGCGGGCGAGGCGGGCGACAACGTCGGCCTGCTGCTGCGCGGCACCGAGCGCAAGGAGATCGAGCGCGGCCAGGTGATCGCGGCCCCGGGCACGATCACGCCGCACGTGAAGTTCAAGGGCGAGGTCTACGTGCTGACCAAGGAGGAGGGCGGCCGCCACACGCCGTTCTTCAGCGGCTACCGTCCGCAGTTCTACTTCCGCACCACAGACGTCACCGGCAACTCGACGCTGCCCGAGGGCGTGGAGATGGTGATGCCCGGCGATAACGTGACGATCGAGGTGGAGCTCATCACCCCGATCGCGATGGAGAAGGGCCTGCGCTTTGCCATCCGCGAGGGCGGCCGCACCGTCGGCGCCGGAACCATCTCAGATATCATCGAGTAACCGAGCCATGGCTAAAGGAACGAAGAGAGAGATTATCACGCTTGCCTGCACGGAATGCGGCGACCGCAACTACACAACCACCAAGAACCGCCGCACCGCCAAAGGCAAGCTGGAACTGAAAAAATTCTGCAAGCGTTCGCGTAAGCACACGCTGCACCGAGAGATCAAGTGATACCGCTGGAGATTGACAGGGACGACAGGCCAGTAGCTCAATTTGGTAGAGCACCGGTCTCCAAAACCGGGGGTTGGGGGTTCGAGTCCCTCCTGGCCTGCCACTCCACGGCAGCGGGTGGGTAAACGGGAGCACGGAGCGATGTTCGGAAAGATCAGTCGTTATTACACAGAGGTCAAGGGTGAGCTGAAGAAGACTACCTGGCCCAAGTGGGACGAGGTGAAGAACACCACGATCGTTGTGATCATCACCGTGTTCATATTCGCCGGCTTCCTCTACCTCTCCGACTTGGTACTGTCCTTCTCGGTGGGAGCAATGAACGACTTTCTCACCGGCTTGATGAGATGACGGAAACTGAACAGCAGACAGCCAAGCGCTGGTACGTGGTGCACACTTACTCCGGCTTCGAGAAGAAGGTCAAGGAGAGCCTGGAGCAGCGCATCTCAGCGATGGGCTACGAGGACCGGATCGAGGAGATCATGATCCCGACCGAGGACGTCGTCGAGCGCCGCGGCAACAAGCGGGTTGTCACCGACAAGAAGCTGTTCCCAGGCTACCTGCTGATCAAGATGGAGATGGACGACCACCTTTGGCACTTCGTACGCAGCACGCCCAAGGTCACCGGCTTCGTCGGCAGCGGCAAAAACCCAACGCCGTTGAGCGAATCGGAGCTCGACCAGATCCTCAACCGGATGGAGGAAACGGCCGAAAAGCCAGCGCCGGCGACGATCTACGAGCCGGGCGACGTGGTGCGGATCATCGACGGGCCGTTTACCAACTTCCAGGGCCGTGTGGAGGATGTCAACATTGAGCGCAGCACCCTGCGGGTGCTCGTGACAATTTTCGGCCGCGCCACACCGGTCGAGCTAGAGTTCCTGCAGGTGGAAAAGGCTTGAGATAAATGGCTAAGAAGATCACTGGATACATCAAACTGCAGATTCCAGCCGGCAAGGCGACACCGTCGCCGCCGGTCGGCCCCGCGCTGGGGCAGCACGGACTCAACATCATGGATTTCTGCAAGGCGTTCAACGCCCGCACTTCCGACCAGGAGGGGATGATCATCCCGGTGGTGATCACGGTCTTTCACGACAAGACCTACAGCTTCATCACCAAGACGCCTCCTGCAGCGGTGCTGATCAAGAAGGCGGTTAACATCGCCAAAGGGAGTCCCGAGCCCAATCGCGAGAAAGTCGGCAAGTTGACCCAGGCCCAGCTTGAGGAGATCGCCCGGATCAAGATGCCCGACCTCAACGTCTACGACGTCGAGGCTGCCAAGAAGATTATTGCCGGCAGCGCGCGCAGCATGGGAATCCAGATAGAGGAGTAGAAGAAGCCCGATGGCAAGAAGAGGTAAAAAGGTCGCTGCTGTGCGGGACAAGGTTGAAAACCGCAATTACTCCGTCGAGGAGGCGGTCAACTTCCTCGTCGAGAACTCCTTCGCGAAGTTCGACGAGACGCTGGAGATCGCCATGCGCCTCGGCGTCAACCCGAAGTATGCCGACCAGATGGTTCGCGGCACAGTGATGCTGCCCAACGGCACGGGCGTCGAGAAGCGGGTGGTGGCCTTCGCCGCCGGCGAAGCCGCCAATGCGGCAAGGGACGCCGGCGCCGTGGAGGTCGGCGGCGAGGATCTCGCGAAGAAGATCGAGGAAGGATGGCTTGAGTTCGACGCTGCGGTAGCGACTCCGGAGATGATGCGCATCGTCGGCAAGCTGGGAAAGGTACTCGGCCCCCGCGGGCTGATGCCCAACCCGAAAACCGGAACGGTAACCAACGACGTCGGCACCGCCGTGGCCGAGATCAAGAAGGGCAAGGTGGAGTTCCGCGTCGACAAGGGCGGTATCGTCCACGCACCGCTGGGAAAAATCAGCTTCGGGACCGAGAAGCTGGTAACCAACGCCAGAGCCTTCGCCGAGGCGGTGATCAAGGCCAAGCCCCCGGCGGCTAAGGGCCGGTACCTGCGAAGCATCGCCTTGAGCAGCACTATGGGCCCCGGCCTCGACATCGAAACCGGCTCGCTCGAGGAACAGTGAGGACGGCACCATGAGGAAAGAAGAAAAGGTCAGGTTCGTCGAAGAGTGGTCGGAGGAGATCAAGAACGTGCCCTACGCGGTTCTGGTCGACTACCGAGGGCTGACCGTGGCCGAGGCGACCGATCTGCGCACCCGCATTCGCAACAGCGAAAGCACCTACAGGGTCGTGAAGAACAACCTGGCTCGCCGCGCCATCCCGGGCACCGGCCTCGAAAGCCTCGACGAGCACTTCGTCGGACCCTGCGCCGTGGCCTACAACGACCACGACCCGGTTACGCTCGCCAAAACCCTGGTTGACTTCAGTAAGGACAATCCGTCCCTGAAGATCAGGATCGGCGTGATCGACGGACACTTGATGGAGGCGCCCGAGATCGAGCAGCTCTCCAAGACTCCAGGTCGCGAAGAGCTGTTGAGCAAGCTGCTTTACCTGTTGCAGTACCCGATCCAGGGCCTCGCATCGGCCCTGAACAATATTGTTCGAAACCTAGCTGTCGCACTCAATCAGGTGGCAGCCCAGAAGAAATAAGAAAACCTACAGCCAGTTTTAAGTGGATGTAGCTGGAGGAGACGATGGCAGAGCTAACAAACGATCAGATCATCGAACACATCAAGAATATGAGCGTGCTCGATCTCAACAACCTTGTCAAGGCGATCGAGGATGAGTTCGGCGTCAGTGCAGCCGCCGCGGTTGCCTTCGGCGGAGTCGCCGGCGGCGCCGGCCCGGCAGCCGAGGCTGCCGAGGAACAGACAGAGTTCAACGTTATATTGACCAGCTTTGGTGACAAGAAGGTGCAGGTGATCAAGGCTGTGCGAGAGCTGACCAGCCTCGGGCTCAAGGAAGCCAAGGACGTGGTCGACAAGTGCCCGAGCCCGATCAAGGAAGGCGTCAACATGGAGGAGGCCGAAGCGGCCAAGGCCAAGCTGGAGGAGGCAGGAGCGCAAGTCGAGATCAAGTGATTTTATCTGCACCACAGCACGGATCATTTGAACGAGCCGACACGGGGGTCGTGAGGACCCCTTTCTACCTATTGCGTGCCCGCAGGTTCTTTGCACTCTGAATTTTAATGGCCAGGCGCCCGGGAAAGAGGGCACACCCCGGAACGCCGCGTTGAGAGACATAAATGGGCACGGCCCAGCCCCGCTTGAGGGCGGCCGAAGCCAACAAACTCTTGTTAGGAGAGACGTCGATGGCCAACGGAAAGAAACGCGAGAGGGTAAGCTTCGCCAAGATACCTTCCGTCATCCCCATCCCGAATCTGATCGAGATCCAGAAGGAGAGCTACACGCGCTTTCTGCAGATGGATCTGCTGTCGCACGAGCGCAGCGAAGCCGGGTTGCAGGGCGTCTTCAAGAACATCTTCCCTGTGACCGACTACCGCGAGAACTGCTCGCTGGAGTTCGTCTCCTACTCGATCGGAGACTGGAAGTGTGCCTGCGGACGCTTGATGGGGTTGGAGAAAACCCGATACACACACCCCAAAGACGGCAGGGCCCTGAGGCCGGTCGAGATGTGGGAGGAAGAGCACGAACTGACCGGTAAGAACAAGCCGGTCCCCCCACCGATCTGCGAAGTTTGCGGCACCGCGGTTGAGTTGAAGCACAAGTACAGCGTTGAGGAATGCATCGAGCGCGGCATGACCTTCGCCGCCCCGTTGCGCGTCACCATCCGCCTGGTCGTCTGGGACAAGGACGAGGAGACCCAGGTCAAGAGCATCAGGGACATCAAGGAACAGGATGTCTACTACGGCGACATCCCCCTGATGACCGACAACGGCACCTTCATTATCAACGGCACGGAGAGGGTAATCGTCTCCCAGCTGCACCGCAGCCCCGGCGTGTTCTTCCACTACAACCTTGCCAAGGAACTCCACTATGCCCAGATCATCCCCTACCGCGGCTCCTGGGTGGAGTTCGAAATCGACAAGAACAACATGCTCGGAGTGCGCATCGACCGCAAGCGCAAATTCCCAGCCACGATCCTCCTCAAAGCCCTCGGTCTGACCAAACCGGAACAGATCATCCGGCGCTTCTGCCCGATCACCAAGCTCGGGCGCGGCGGTGACACAAACCTCGTCCTCGGAATCGACGAAACCGCGATCGGCATGCGCACGGCAGCCGATATCACCGCGCCGGGCAAGAAAAAAGAAGTGCTCGTGTCGACCGAGCGCAAGCTGACCAAGGGGCTAATCCGCAAGCTGCAGAAGGCCGGATTGGAAATGTTCCCGGTCAACAGAGACGATCTCGAAGATGCGCGCGCCGTCGCCGACGTTATCGACCTGGAAACCGGCGAGATCCTCCTCGAGGCGAACGAAGAGGTCATGCCGAAGCTCGAGGAGATCATCGGGGCGGGCATCAAGAGCCTGGAGATATACATCCCCGAGCGCAACAAGATCAGTTCCGTCATCGCCGCCACGCTGAAAAAGGACAGCGTCCGCAGCGTCGAGGAAGCGCTGATGGAGATCTACCGCAGGCTGCGACCCGGCGACCCGCCGACCGTGGAGAGCGCACGCAAACTCTTCGAGACGATGTTCTTCAACCCGCAAGCTTACGACTTCTCCAGGGTCGGGCGCCTGAAGTTCAATAACAAGCTCAACACCGACGTCGACCTGGAGCAGAAGACACTCACCGCTGAGGACTTCCACGCGGTGATCGACTACCTGCTCAAGCTGCGCAACGGCGAGGGCCGCACCGACGATATCGACCACCTTGGCAACCGCCGCGTCCGCTGTGTCGGCGAGCTGCTGGAGAACCAGTTCCGCATCGGCCTGGTGCGCATGGAGCGAGCGATCAAGGAAAAGATGAGCGTCTACCCCGAGATCGCGACCGCTCTGCCGCACGACCTGATCAACGCCAAGCCGGTGCTCTCAGCCATCAAGGAGTTCTTCGGCTCCTCGCAGCTCAGCCAATTCATGGACCAGACCAATCCGCTGAGCGAGATCACCCACAAACGCCGCCTCAGCGCCCTCGGGCCCGGCGGCCTCAGCCGTGAGCGCGCGGGATTCGAGGTGCGCGACGTTCACCCCTCGCACTACGGCCGCATCTGCCCGATCGAGACACCCGAGGGCCCGAATATCGGCCTTATCTCCAGCCTCAGTTGCTACGCCAGGGTCAACGAATTCGGCTTCATCGAGACACCCTACCGCAGGGTAGAAGACGGGCAGGTGGTCGACTATCTGCGCGTCACCAATCCCGGCGGAAGCAAGTTCAAGCGCGGCGACGTGGTGAAGGCCAAGGAGTTCGAGGCCGAGACCAAGCGCTGCAAGGCCTCGAAAAAGAAGCCCCCGGCCAGCGAGCCCCACGCGTTCTATCTCAGCGCTTACGAGGAAGACAAATATTACATCGCCCAGGCCAATGCGACACTCGATGAGAAACTGCACCTAATGCACGAACGCGTCAACGCCCGCAAGGCCGGCGAGACCACTCTCGCCCCGCGCGAGGAAGTGTCTTTCATCGACGTCAGCCCCAAGCAGCTGGTCTCCGCGGCCGCCTCGCTGGTGCCCTTCCTTGAACATGACGACGCCAACCGAGCGCTGATGGGCTCAAACATGCAACGCCAGGCGGTCCCGCTGCTCACCACCGATGCCCCGTTCGTGGGCACCGGCATGGAGGAAACGATTGCGCGCGACAGCGCGGCGGTTGTCATCTGCCGCCGCGACGGCGTCGTCGATATCGTCGACGCGCAGCGCATAGTCGTCAAACCCGATGTGGCGAAGTCAGGCAACAGCCGCGAGGTCGGCGCCGATGTCTACACGCTGATCAAGTTCAAGCGCAGCAACCAGAACACCTGCATCAACCAGAAGCCCATCGTCAAGGAAGGCGACCGCGTGACCGCGGGCCAGGTGCTCGCCGACGGGCCCTGCACCAGCCACGGCGAGCTGGCGCTCGGGCGCAACATCATGGTCGCTTTCATGCCCTGGCGCGGCTACAACTTCGAGGACGCCATCCTCATCTCCGAGAAGCTGGTCAAGGAGGATCTCTACACCTCAATCCACATCGAGGAGTTCGAGGTCGAAGCGCGCGACACCAAGCTCGGCCCCGAGGAGATCACGCGCGACATCCCTAACCTCTCCGAGGATGTGCTGAAAAACCTCGACGACAGCGGCATCATCCGCATCGGCGCCCGGGTCAAACCCGGCGACATCCTCGTCGGCAAAGTCACCCCGAAGGGTGAAACTCAGCTCACACCTGAGGAGAAACTGCTGCGGGCGATATTCGGCGAGAAGGCCGGCGACGTGCGCGACGCCTCGCTCTACACACCCCCGGGTATCGAGGGTGTGGCCGTCGGCGTCTCGATCTTCAGCCGCAAGGGAATCGAGAAGGACGAGCGCACGCTCGAGATCGAAAGCGACGAGATCGATCGCCTCGAAAAAGACCTCGCCGATGAGATTCGAATCATTAACGACGAGCGCGCGCGCAAGATCGCCGAAATCGCCATCGACAAGGAACTCGCCGCCGATATCATCGACGACGACTCCGGCGATGTGGCGTTGGAGGCGGGGAACAAGCTGACCAAGGAATCGTTTGCCAAACTGGGCGACGCACTCTGCCGCGACATCACAATCGACCACAAAGATCAGGAGACGATCGACCAGATCAACGTCAAGACCGACAAGCAAATCGACGTGCTGCGCTCCCAGTTCGACGAGAAGACCAGCCAATTCGACAGCGGCGATGAGTTGCCGCCGGGCGTGCGTAAAAGCGTGAAAGTCTACATCGCGATGAAGCGCAAGCTGCAGGTGGGCGACAAGATGGCGGGACGCCACGGCAACAAGGGCGTCATTTCCCGCGTCCTGCCCGAGGAGGACATGCCTTACCTGCCCGACGGCACGCCGGTCGAAATCGTTCTAAACCCCCTCGGAGTCCCCAGCCGCATGAACGTCGGCCAGATCCTCGAAACACACCTCGGCTGGGCCGCGCTGGCGCTCGGGATCAACTACGCGGCGCCGGTGTTCGACGGGCCCAACGAGGACACCATCCGGGGCCAGCTCGAGAAGGCGGGGCTGCCGCTCGAAGGCAAAACCGTTCTCTACGACGGCCTCACGGGCAAGCCGTTCGAGGAGAAGGTGACCGTGGGCAGCATCTACATGCTGAAGCTGTTCCACATGGTCGACGACAAGATCCATGCCCGCTCGATCGGACCCTACAGCCTGATCACCCAGCAGCCTCTCGGAGGAAAGGCCCAGTTCGGCGGCCAGCGCTTCGGAGAGATGGAGGTGTGGGCGCTGGAAGCCTACGGCGCGGCCCACACGCTGCAGGAACTGCTCACTGCCAAGAGCGACGACGTCTACGGGCGCTCCAAGATCTACGAAGCGATTGTAAAAGGCCAAACCGCGCTGGAACCGGGTGTGCCCGAGAGCTGGAACGTGCTCGTGCGGGAGCTGCAGAGCCTCTGCCTCGACGTCGGGCTGCTCAAAAAAGAGCGGCACAGGCTCGACGAGCTGGTCGACAAGGCGCTCGAGGAAGAGGGCAGTAGCATTCCGGCAACACCAGAAGACGATCTCCGCTGATTGCAGCGGATAAGGAGGATAGATAGTGCTTTTCGATCTTCCACAGAAGAAACCAAAAGCGATGATAACTCGCGACTTCGACGTGGTCCGCCTCAGCCTGGCCAGCCCGGAGAAGATCCGCGAATGGAGCTGGGGCGAGGTCACCAAGCCCGAGACTATCAACTATCGCACGTTCAAGCCGGAGAAGGACGGGCTCTTCTGCGCCCGCATCTTCGGCCCCGTCAACGACTGGGAATGCCTCTGCGGCAAGTACAAGCGGATGAAGCACCGCGGCGTCATCTGCGAGAAGTGTGGCGTGGAGGTCACTCTCAGCAAGGTGCGCCGCGAGCGCATGGGGCACATCGAGCTCGCATCACCCGTGAGCCACGTGTGGTTCTTCAAGGGACTGCCGAGCCGCATTGGGCACCTGCTGGAAATCTCGCTGCGCGACCTCGAGAGGATTCTCTACTTCGAGGCCTACGTGGTCATCGATCCCGGCGACACCCAGTTGCAGCAGAAGCAAATCGTCACCGAGGAGGAATACCGCCGGCTGCGCGAGGAGCATCCAGAGCCGGGCGCCTTCGTAGCCAAGATGGGCGCGGAGGCGATCAAAGAGCTGCTGCTGCGGGTGCAGATCGACGAACTTGCGCTCGAACTGCGCCACCTGATGAAAGCAGCCACCAGCCAGCAGAAGCGCCAGAAGTACGCCAAGCGCCTCAAGGTCGTCGAGGCCTTCCGCAACAGCGGCAACCAGCCCGAGTGGATGATTCTCGACGTCATACCGGTCATCCCGCCCGAACTGCGCCCGCTGGTGCCGCTCGACGGCGGCCGCTTCGCCACCTCCGATCTCAACGACCTCTACCGCCGCGTGATCAACCGCAACAACCGACTCAAGAAGCTGATCGAGCTCAAGGCGCCGGGTGTCATCGTGCGCAACGAGAAGCGCATGCTGCAGGAGGCGGTGGACGCGCTGTTCGACAACGGCCGCCGCGGCCGCATCCTGCGTGGCGCCAACAACCGCCCGCTCAAGAGCCTCTCCGACACGCTCAAGGGCAAGTCCGGACGCTTCCGCCAGAACCTGCTTGGCAAGCGCGTTGACTATTCCGGCCGCAGCGTCATCGTCGTCGGCCCCGAGCTCAAGTTGCACGAGTGCGGCCTGCCGAAGAAAATGGCACTCGAACTGTTCAAGCCCTTCATCTACCACAAGTTGGAGCAGCGCGGCTACGTCCAGACGATCAAGGCCGCCAAGGAGATGGTGGAGGCCGAAGTGGAGGAGGTCTGGGACATCCTCGAAGAGGTGATCAAGGAGCATCCGGTGCTGCTCAACCGCGCGCCGACGCTGCACCGACTCGGCATCCAGGCTTTCCAACCGCTGCTCATCGAGGGCAAGGCGATCAAGATTCACCCCCTCGTCTGCACCGCCTTCAACGCCGACTTCGACGGCGACCAAATGGCGGTCCACGTGCCGCTCAGCCCCATCGCCCAGATGGAGGCGAAGGTGCTGATGATGAGCACCGAAAACATCCTCAGCCCTGCGAGCGGCGGCCCGATCGCCGTGCCCAGCCAAGACATCGTGCTCGGCTGCTACTACATCACCAGAATCCGCCCCGGCGCCAAGGGCGAGGGCAGGATATTCGGCTCGATCGATGACGTGCTGCTGGCCCACAGCCAGGATAAGGTGGGCACGCTCAGTCGCATCCGACTGCGTCATTCGGGCATGCTGATCGATCTCAACCAACAGACCGAAGACCAGAACATTCTTCAGGCCGAGGTCGTGGAGGTCGACAAGCACATCATCGAAACAACTGTCGGACGTTGCATCTTCAACGACGCGATGCCCCAGGAAGTCCCCTTCGTTAACGGAGTGCTCAAGCGCAGGGGCCTGTCGCAACTGGTCAACTGGAGTGTCCTCAACCTCGGTAATGACGCCACCGTCGCCCTGCTCGACAAGATCAAGCATCTCGGATTCGAGTACGCAACCATCGCCGGCGTCTCCATCGGTATCGAGGACATGGTTGTACCGTCGGAGAAGGAAGAGCTGGTGATGAAAGCCCGCCACCAGGTGATCGAGGTCGAGAAACAATACCAGGACGGCGCGATAACCAACGGCGAGCGCTACAACAAGATCATCGCCATCTGGAGCAACGTCACCGACGTTGTGGCCGACAAAATGTTCAAGGACATGTCGGCGCTTGACCACGCAGGAACGTTCAACCCGATCTACATGATGGCCGACAGCGGAGCCCGCGGCAGCAAACAGCAGATGAGGCAGCTTGCCGGCATGCGCGGCCTGATGGCCAAACCCTCCGGCGAGATCATCGAGACGCCGATCACAGCCAACTTCCGCGAAGGGCTGACGGTGCTGCAGTACTTTAACTCGACCCACGGAGCCCGCAAAGGCCTGGCCGATACGGCGCTAAAAACAGCCGACAGCGGCTACCTCACTCGCCGCCTCGTCGACGTCGCCCAGGACGTCATCGTTACCCATAACGACTGCGGCACGCTCAAAGGCATTAGCGCCAAGGCGATCGTCGAGAGCGGTGAGGTGATCGAGAGCCTGCGCGATCGTATCCTCGGCAGGGTCGCTCTGGAGGATGTCGTAGATCCTTATAGCGGCGACGTGATTGTGTCGCTCAACAGCGAAATTACCAACGAACTGGCCTCCAGGATCGAGAACGCCGGCATCCAGGAGGTAAAGATCCGTAGCGCGCTCACCTGCGAGACTCGCCGCGGCATCTGCCGCCTCTGCTACGGTCGCAATCTCGCCACCGGCCGCATGGTCGAGCTTGGCGAGGCGGTCGGCGTGATCGCCGCCCAGAGTATCGGCGAGCCCGGCACCCAGCTCACGATGCGCACCTTCCACATCGGAGGCACTGCCAGCCAGGTCGGCGAAGAGACCGCGATGGAAGCTAGCAACGACGGTGTGGTCAAATACATCAACCTCAATACCGTCCGGCGAGAGGACGGCATGAACACCGTGACCAACCGTGACGGCGAGATAGTGATCTGCGACAACGACGGTCGCGAGATCGAGCACTACAAGGTTGTCTATGCCGCCAGCCTGAAAGTCGAGGACGGCGAGAAAGTCAAGGCCGGTCAGACGCTGGTCGAGTGGGACCCCTACTCCTTCACGATTATCACCGACAAGGCCGGCGTGGCCAAATTCGACAGCATCGTCTGGAAGGAAGAAGTTGACGAGCGCACGGGCCTCAGCACGCGCGTCATCGACGAGAATCCCGACCCGACTGCTCAGCCACAAATCATCGTCCGCAGTGGCGGTAAGAAGACGCGCAAGTACCTCATGCCGCTCGGAGCGCACCTGCTGATCGATGACGGCCAGGAAGTTCGTGCCGGCGATGTGCTCTCCAAGATCCCGCGCGAGACTACCAAGACGAAAGACATCACGGGAGGTCTGCCGCGCGTTGTCGAGCTCTTCGAGGCCCGCAAACCGAAGGAACCGGCGGTGATGACCGAGATCAGGGGCTCCGTACGCTACGGCGAGATCAAGAAGGGATACCGCGAAGTGATCGTCGAGGCGCCCGACGGCGACCAGCGCACCTACCAGGTGCCGCGCCGCGAGCACATCACTGTGCAGGAAGCCGACCTGGTCCTGGCCGGCGACCAGCTCACCGACGGACCGAAGAATCCACACGACATCCTCGACGTGCTCGGCGAGAACGCTCTGCAGGACTACCTGGTAAACGAGATCCAGGAGGTCTACCGCTTGCAGGGCGTGCAGATCAACGACAAGCACATCGAAGTCATCATCCGACAGATGATGCGCTGGGTGAAGGTCGAGGAAGTGGGCGACACCGCGTTCCTCATCGATCAGCAGATCGACCGATTCGAATTCCAGAGCGAGAACGAGAAGGTCATCAGCAGCGACGGCAAGCCTGCTCGCGGCAAGCCGCAACTACTCGGCATCACAAAGGCCTCGCTCTCGACCGACAGCTGGATCTCCGCCGCCAGCTTCCAGGAGACCACCAGGGTGCTGACCGAAGCCTCAATAAGCGGCAAGTCGGACCACCTCCGCGGCCTCAAGGAGAACGTCATCGTCGGGCGGCTGATCCCCTCCGGAACAGGCATGGAGCACTACCGCCGGATCAAGCTGAACGAGGAGATGCCTCCCGAACCGAGCGCGGATGAGCTGTTCGAGCGCCGCATCGAGGAAATCCAGAGCAGCGGCGAACTGATTTTGCCGCCCACCCCGCCGGCTCCGCCGGCTTTGGGCGGCGAAGAGGATGATGAATAAAATGCACCGATTGGGCCTTGACAGCTTCTGGGCCCTATGATAGAACTCGGCGCCTTCGCGGGACTGAAGCCGCAAACCGGTGGCTATCAATCGGTTGCGCCGAACCCGGCGAGGCAGACACAGTAGAGGAGAAGTCGAAGTGCCGACGATCAACCAACTGGTACGCAAGGGTCGCAAGACGATCAAAGCGAAGACCTCCAGCCCGGCGTTGCAGGCCTGCCCTCAGCGCAGAGGAGTCTGCACGCGCGTCTACACATCGACCCCCAAGAAACCGAACTCCGCGCTTCGCAAGGTGGCACGCGTTAGGCTGACAAACGGGATCGAGGTGACAACCTACATCCCGGGGATCGGCCACAACCTGCAGGAGCACAGTATCGTGCTCATCCGCGGCGGCCGCGTTAAAGACTTGCCGGGAGTGAGGTACCACGTGATTCGCGGTCCTCTGGACGCCTCCGGAGTCGAGGATCGGCGCCAGAGTAGAAGTAAATACGGGGCCAAGCGCCCGAAGATCTAGGCTAACAGCTATGCCACGCAAACGTGAAGTACAGATTAGACCAATGGTATCGGATCCGGTCTACGGATCTCAGCTGGTGACCAAATTCATCAACAACATCATGGAGCGGGGCAAAAAGAGCCTGGCTGAAGCGATTTTCTACGACGCGATGAAGAAGATCGAGCAGCGGACCAAAGAAGAGCCGCTGCGGATATTCAAGACCGCCGTCGAAAACGTCAAGCCGACCCTGGAGGTCAAGAGCCGCCGTGTCGGCGGTTCCACCTACCAGGTCCCGATCGAGGTGGCGCCCCGGAGGCGGCAGAGCCTGGCAATTCGCTGGCTGCTGTCCAACGCCCAGGCGCGCAGCGAGAAGACGATGGCCGACCGCCTCGCCAACGAGCTGATCGACGCCTTCAACAACCGCGGTGCTGCGGTCAAGAAGAAGGAAGACACGCACCGCATGGCGGAAGCCAACAAAGCATTCGCGCACTACCGCTGGTAACAGGCGGTAGGGTGGCATGACCGCGCACTGCGGTCCGCTGCCGCAACCGGCGCAATATTGAAACCGCCCGCTCACCGGGCACTTGGGGCCGGATGGCTCCCCCGCAATCGGGGGAAAGCGCGGCCCACTGAGGCAAAATGCAGGGATTCCACTGCGCTCCGCAATAAGAGCCCTGCACATTAGGTAAGAAAGTATGGGTCGAGTAGTCCCAATTGAGCGTTGTCGCAACATCGGCATCATGGCCCACATCGATGCCGGGAAGACTACGACTACCGAGCGGATCCTCTACTATACCGGCCGCACCCACAAGATGGGCGAAGTGCACGAGGGCACTGCGGTGATGGATTGGATGGCTCAGGAGCAGGAACGCGGCATCACGATCACCAGCGCCGCCACCACCTGCTACTGGCGCGACTTCCGCGTCAACATCATCGACACGCCGGGTCATGTCGACTTCACCGCCGAAGTCGAGCGCAGCCTGCGCGTGCTCGACGGCGCCATCGCGGTTTTCGACGCCGTGGCCGGGGTCGAGCCGCAGAGCGAAACCGTCTGGCGCCAGGCCGACAAGTACCGCGTCCCCCGCCTCGCCTTCGTCAACAAGATGGACCGCACCGGCGCGGATTTCGACCGCACCGTCAAAATGATGCGCGAACGGCTCGCCGCCAATCCCGTCCCGGTTCAGCTACCGCTTACCGAGGGCGATAATAACGATGAGTTCGTCGGCATCATCGACCTGCTCGACATGAAAGCGGTGCGCTACCTGGCCGAAACACTCGGAGCCAAATTCGTCATCGAAGAGATACCCGACGCATATAAAGAGATCGCCGAAGAGGCGCACAGGCATCTGGTTGAAGCCGCCGCCGAAGCGCACGACGGCCTGATGGAAAAGTACCTCGAGGACACTGAGATAACCAAGGACGATCTTAAGGAAGCCCTGCGGGCCGGCACCATCGCAGTCAAGCTGGTGCCGGTGCTTTGCGGCTCCGCGTTCAAGAACAAGGGTGTTCAACGGCTGCTCGATGCGATTATCGACTACCTTCCCTCCCCCATCGATCTACCCCCCATTCTGGGAACGTCGACGGACGGCGAGAAGAAGATCACTCGCAATCCGAACGACGAGGAGCCGTTCTGCGGCCTCATCTTCAAGGTCATGAACGACCCATTCGTCGGCCAGCTGAGCTTCCTGCGCGTCTACAGTGGCAGCGTCAAGACCGGCCAGACGGTTCTCAACGCTAACAGGGGTAAAACGGCGAAGGTCGGGCGCCTGCTGCGCATGCACGCTAACAAGCGCGAGGAAATCCAGCAGATATTCTCCGGCGACATCGCCGCCGCAGTTGGCCTCAAACATGCCGGTACCGGCGAGACCATAACCGCGCCCAACGCGCCGCTCTTCCTCGAAAGCATCGTCTTCCCGGAGCCCGTGATCAGCGTCGCCATCGAGCCCAAAACCAAGGCCGACAGCGATAAGCTGAGCATCGCGCTCAACAAGCTGAGCAGCGAAGACCCGACCTTCCACATCAGCGTCGACGAAGGCTCCGGCCAGACGATCATCAGCGGCATGGGCGAGCTTCACCTCGAAATCCTTATCGACCGGCTGCTGCGCGAGTTCAACCTCGGAGCCAATATCGGCAAACCGCAGGTCACCTTCCACGAGACGATCACCAGACCGGCCATCGGCGAAGCAAAGTACGTCCGCCAGACCGGCGGCCGGGGGCAATACGGCCACGTCAAGCTCGAGCTGGAACCGGTGCCGGGCCACAAGGGATTCACCTTCATCAACAAGATCGTCGGCGGCGCCATACCCAAGGAGTTCATCTCCTCCTGCCAGAAGGGCGTCAAAGAGGCGATGAGCGGCGGCGCGCTGGCCGGCTATGAGATGGACGGCATCAAGGTCAGCCTCGTCGACGGCTCCTACCACGAAGTCGACTCCAGCGAGTTGTCGTTCAAAGTAGCGGCCTCGATGGCCTTCAAGGAAGCTGCAGCCAAGGCCAATCCGGTTCTGCTCGAACCGCTGATGCAGATAGAAGTTGTGCTGCCCGAGGAGTACCTCGGCGACATTATAGGCGACATAAATGCGCGGCGCGGCAAGATCACCCAGATGGACCACCGAATCGGAGCCCAGATCATCCGCGCACAGGTGCCGTTAGCCGAGATGTTCGGCTACGCCACCGACATGCGCTCCCTCACACAGGGGCGCGCCAATTACACAATGCAGTTTGATAGCTTCGTTGAAGTGCCTAAGAACATCCAACAGGAAATAATTGCCAGGGTGACAGGCCGCGACGCCGTCTGACCCGGCAAGTTGGAGGAGGAAGGTATGGCCAAGGAAAAATTCGAGCGGACGAAGCCCCACTGCAACGTGGGCACGATCGGCCACGTTGACCACGGCAAGACGACGCTGACCGCAGCGATGACCAAGGTGCTGGCTGCGCGCGACAACAAGGTTTCCTACCGCGACTTCGACAGCATCGACAACGCCCCGGAGGAGCGCGAGCGCGGCATCACGATCGCCACGGCTCACGTGGAGTATGAGACGGCCAACCGCCACTACGCCCACGTCGACTGCCCCGGCCACGCCGACTACGTCAAGAACATGATCACCGGCGCGGCGCAGATGGACGGCGCGATCCTGGTGGTCAGCGCTGCCGACGGCCCGATGCCCCAGACGCGCGAGCACATCCTGCTGGCGCGCCAGGTGGGCGTGCCGGCGATCGTCGTCTACCTCAACAAGGTGGACATGGTTGACGATCCGGAGTTGCTCGACCTGGTGGAGTTGGAGGTGCGCGACCTGCTGAGCAGCTACGAGTTCCCCGGCGACGACATCCCCTTCATCCGCGGCAGCGCCCTGGAGGCGATGAACAACGCCACCGGCGCGCCTGACGACCCGGCGAGCAAGAGCATCTTCGAGCTGCTGGAGGCGATCGACAACTACATCCCGCAGCCGCAGCGCGACGTCGACCTACCGTTCCAGATGCCGATCGAGGACATCTTCAGCATCAGCGGTCGCGGCACCGTGGCCACCGGCCGCATCGAGCGCGGCCACGTCAAGGTCGGCGACGAGATGGAGATCGTCGGCATCCGCCCGACGGTCAAGCGGGTGGTCACCGGCGTGGAGATGTTCAAGAAGATTCTGGACGCGGGCGAGGCGGGCGACAACGTCGGCCTGCTGCTGCGCGGCACCGAGCGCAAGGAGATCGAGCGCGGCCAGGTGATCGCGGCCCCGGGCACGATCACGCCGCACGTGAAGTTCAAGGGCGAGGTCTACGTGCTGACCAAGGAGGAGGGCGGCCGCCACACGCCGTTCTTCAGCGGCTACCGTCCGCAGTTCTACTTCCGCACCACAGACGTCACCGGCAACTCGACGCTGCCCGAGGGCGTGGAGATGGTGATGCCCGGCGATAACGTGACGATCGAGGTGGAGCTCATCACCCCGATCGCGATGGAGAAGGGCCTGCGCTTTGCCATCCGCGAGGGCGGCCGCACCGTCGGCGCCGGAACCATCTCAGATATCATCGAATGAGGGTGAAATGATCGGCGAAAGGATCAGGATTCGACTTAAGGCTTATGACTACCGGGTGCTCGACCAGAGCACAAGCGAGATAGTCGAAACAGCCCGTCGCACGGGGGCCAAAGTCGCAGGGCCCATTCCGCTGCCGACGGTTAAAAACAAATTCTGCGTACTGCGAAGCCCCCACGTCGACAAGAAGAGCCGGGAGCAGTTCGAAATCCGCACACACAAGCGCCTGCTCGACATCCTCGAGCCGACGCCACAGACCGTTGATGCGCTGATGAAGCTCGACCTGCCCGCAGGAGTCGACGTCGAGATCAAAGCTTCGGGAGCACAGCAGTAACCCAGAGGTGAGCAAACGCCATGAGGGGAATCATCGGCAAGAAAATCGGGATGACACAAGCGTTCGACGAGGACGGCAAAGTCAGCCCGGTCACAGTGATCCAGGCAGGCCCCTGCGTAGTCGTGCAGCGCAAGACAGCCGGGCGCGACGGCTACGAGGCGGTGCAGCTCGGCTTCGTCGAGCCGCGCAGCCACAGGAAGACCAGCATGGCCATCCGGGGTCACTTTGGCAGAGCCGGAGTTGAGCCGGTCAAGTACGTCCGCGAGTTCCGGCTTGAAAAGATTGAAGATGAGGTCGAGACCGGCCAGGAAGTCCGCGTCGACGTGCTGCGCGATGTCGAGAAGGTCGACATCACCGGCGTGAGCAAGGGCAAGGGCTTCCAGGGCGTCATCAAGCGCCACGGATTCCACGGCGGCCGCGCCACCCACGGCTCGATGTTCCATCGCGCCCCCGGCGGCATCAGCGGCAGCGCCGATCCGGCCCGCGTCTATCCCGGCACCAAGATGCCCGGAAGGATGGGGGGCGACAAGGTGACGGTACGAAACCTCCAGGTCGTGCGTATCATCGAAGATCAGAACCTGCTGCTGGTGCGAGGTGCCGTCCCCGGCGCCCGCAACGGCTACCTGCTGATCCGCGAATCGCGCGTGAGCAAGCGAAAGGCTGCCGGCAATGCCTAAGATCGAAGTGATAAATCTCAAGGGAGAGAAGGTGGGCAGCGTGGACCTGCCCGACGAGGTCTTCTCCGCCCCGGTGATGCAGCACCTGGTGTGGGAGTCTGTCAGGCATCATCTGGCCCGCAGGCGCGCCGGCACGGCAAGCACCAAGAGCCGTGGCGAGGTCAGCGGCGGCGGGCGCAAGCCCTGGCGTGCCAAGGGCACGGGCCGTGCGCGCGTAGGCTCGATCCGCAACCCGCTGTGGCGCGGCGGCGGCACCGCCCATGGTCCGAAACCACGAAGTTACGACTACCGCCTGCCGAAGAAGGTGCGCAGGGGCGCGCTGCGGTCGATCCTCAGCCAACGCCTCGCCAGCAACCGGCTGCGAGTGGTCGAGAACCTCGAGCCTGAAGAAATGAAAACAAGGGCGTTTGTGGAGACTGCACGCAAGCTGGGCTTAGAAAGCGCCGTGTTCGTGGACCGGCGCGAAAACAGCAAGCTCTGTGGCGCCACGCGCAACGTGCCGACGATGCTCGTCATCGACCATTTCGCCCTCAACCCATACGACCTGATGCGCTTCGAGAACATCGTCTTCTCGCGCGCGGCGGTCGAGAGCGTTAGCGAGGCCCTCAAGCCCCGCGCGCGTAAGCAAGGAGCCTAAGCCGTGAGTGAGGTATTCAGAGTCATTCGCCAGCCGTTCATCACGGAAAAGAGCTCCGCGCTCAAAGACGACGCCAACATCCTCTGCCTTGAGGTGGAGCGCAACGCCACCAAAACCGAAATCAAGCGCGCCGTCGAGCAGGTGTTCAAGGTGAAGGTCGAGTCGGTAAACATTCTCCGGCTCAAGGGAAAGGTGAAGCGGCGCGGCCGCCACGAGGGCAGCCGGCCGCTGCGCAAGAAGGCCTACGTCAGGCTCAAAGAGGGTGAAACTCCGCCCGAATTCTTCGAGTCAACGTAGGGCAGCAAGAAACGGGCCAGCGAGCGAAGCAATCTCTTGCAATCGCTATGCTGGTGTGGTAGAAAGCGACCTCTTGCGCCACGAAAGCGTTAAAAGACGCACGGATAAGGATTTATGGGAATCAAGAAGTACAAGCCGACGTCGCCCGGCAGGCGTTTTCAGACGGTTCTCGACTTCTCGGAGTTGACCACTGACACGCCGCACAAGCCCCTTGTCAAGGGCTTGAAACAGTCGGGTGGACGGAACAACAAGGGGCGGATCTCCGTGCGCTTCCGCGGTGGGGGGCACAAGCGGCGCTACCGCGAGATCGACTTCCGCCGTAACAAGCACGGAGTGCCCGCCAAGGTGGCGACGATCGAGTACGACCCCAATCGCAGCGCCAACATCGCCCTCCTCAATTACCTCGACGGGGAGAAGCGCTACATTCTCGCTCCCAAGGATCTGAAGGTCGGCAGCACGGTGGTCAGCGGACCCGACGTCGACATCACCGTCGGCAACTCGCTGCCCCTTGAGAAGATCCCGCTAGGCACGATGATACACAACGTCGAGCTGAAGAGCGGCAAGGGCGGCCAGCTAGTACGCAGCGCCGGAACCGCCGCACAGCTGATGAGCAAGGAAGGCCGCTATGCCGGCATCCGCCTGCCGAGCGGCGAAGTGCGCCTGGTGCTCCAGCACTGCTACGCGACCATCGGCCAGGTCGGAAATCTCGACCACCAGAACATCAGCATCGGCAAGGCCGGCCGCAAACGCTGGCAGGGACGGATGCCGCACAACCGCGGCGTCTCAATGAACCCCGTCGACCACCCGCTCGGCGGCGGCGAGGGCAAGAGCGCCGGCGGACGGCACCCCGTGAGCCCATGGGGCATGCCGACCAAGGGCTACAAGACCCGTCAGAACCGGCGGACCGACAAGTACATTGTCCGCCGTCGAGGCAAGAAGTGAGGACGCGATGACTAGGTCGATCAAGAAAGGCCCGTTCGTCGATGAGCATCTGCTCAACAAGGTGCTGACGCAGGAAGGATCCGAAAGCGGTGTGACCCGCACCTGGTCGCGCCGCTCGACCATCGTCCCGGAAATGGTTGGGAGGACGCTCGCGGTGCACAACGGCCGCAAGTTCATCCCGATCTTCATCACCGAAAACATGGTCGGGCACAAACTCGGAGAGTTTGCCTCGACCCGGACCTACCGCGGGCACGGCCAGCGGGGCAAGGTGCGGAAGGCATAGAGGGCTGACGATGATAGCTAAAGCAAAAGGGCGCTACCTGAGACACAGCCCGCAAAAGAGCAAACTTGTCCTCGACGAGATCAGGGGCAAGGGCGTCGAGCAGGCGTTCCTTTTCCTGCGCTTCTGCCCAAGGGCGGCCGCGCGCGACGTCGAGAAGATACTCAAGAGCGCTGTGGCCAACGCCCAGCACAAGGACAAGGATCTCGACACCGAGGACATGATCGTCAGCAAGGCCGACGTCGGCCCGGCTCCCGGCCTCAAGCGCTGGCGGGCCCGGGCGCGCGGGCGCGTCGCGCGGATTCTTAAGCGCGCGGCGCACATCAGCATCGAAGTCGACAAGGTTGAAACAGGCAAAGGCAACTAGGGAGGAATAGCGTGGGGCAAAAAGTACATCCTTACGGTTTCCGGCTCGGCTACACCAAGACGTGGCTCAGCCGCTGGTATGCCGAGAAGGAATACGCGGAGCTTCTTCACGAGGACCTGAAGCTGCGCGAACGGCTTAAATCAAGGCTTTACCACGCCGGAGTCTCCCAGATCGAGATAGAACGCGCTGCCAACAAGCTCAATATCAACATCTTCACTTCCAAGCCGGGCATCATCATCGGCAAGAAGGGTGCCGAGGTCGAGGCACTGCGCCGCACCATCGAGGGCCGCACGGGCCGGGAGGTCTTCATCAACATCAACGAAGTCTCCAAACCCGAGCTCGACGCGCAACTGGTCGCCGAGAACATCGCGATCCAGCTCGAGCGGCGCATCGCATTCCGCCGCGCCATGCGCAAGAGCGTCGACAGCGCCCAGCGCTTCGGCGCGCGCGGCATCAAGGCGATGTGTAGCGGCCGCCTCAACGGCGCCGAGATCGCCCGCAGCGAGTGGTACCTCGAGGGGCAGCTACCGCTGCATACCCTCCGTGCCGACATCGACTACGGCTTCGCCGAGGCGAAGACCACCTACGGCGTTATCGGAGTGAAGATCTGGATATATCACGGCGAGATCGAGCCCGGAAAATTCCACGCGTCGCGCGAGAGGCGCGGCTCGATGAAACGGAGCTGATCTGCGGAAGGATAGCTCAAAATGTTGATGCCGAAGAAGATCAAGCACCGCAAGATACAACGTGGCAAGCGCCGCGGCAAGGCGTGGCGCGGCAACACCGTGGCCTTCGGCGAGTACGGCCTCAAGACCACGGAGAACGCCTGGATGACCGCCCGCCAGATAGAGGCGGGACGTATCGCGATCACCCGCCACGTCAAGCGCGGCGGCAAGGTCTGGATCCGCGTGTTCCCCGACAAGCCGATCAGCCGCAAGCCCGCCGAGACCCGCATGGGCAAAGGCAAGGGCGCCCCGGAAGAGTGGGTAGCGGTGATCAGGGCCGGCAAGGTCCTCTACGAACTGGAGGGCGTGCCGGAGGATATCGCGCGCCGCGCGATGCAGCTGGCGGGCCACAAGATGCCGTTCCGCACGGCGTTCTGCACCCGCATTGAGGCAAAGGAGCGTTGACAATGCTGAAGGCGCGTGACCTGCGTGAAGAGACGCTTGAAGAGCTCAAAAAGAGAGTCTCGGACATGGAGGACCAGCTGATGAAGCTGCGCTTCCAGAAGGCTACCGGCCAGATCGACGACGTTCACAAGATTCGCAACGTCGGCAGGGATCTTGCCCGGGTGCTTACCGTGATAAACGAGAAACGCCGCTCCGCGGCGGCTCAGGAGGTCGACAATGCCTGACGCAAAGGCTGCTGCCGAGGCGACCGAGAAGGTCAGGGCCACCCGCGTCGGCACCGTCGTCAAGGCGGCGATGGACAAGACCGTCACGGTGTCGGTCGACAACCCGACGCAGCACCCGACATACAAAAAGATCGTGCGGCGCAGCAAGAAGTTCCTGGTCCACGACGAACACCAGGTTGCCGGAGTGGGCGACGTGGTCAGGATCGTCGAGTGCAGGCCGCGCAGCAAAAGCAAACGCTGGCGACTGCTGGAAATAGTCAGCAAGGCCAAGTGACGACAGGGAGAGATCAGCAATGATCCAGATGGGCACGCGGCTAGTGGTGGCCGACAACAGCGGGGCAAAGACGATCGCCTGTATTCTGCCCAAGGGCGGCGATGTCGGCCGCGTAGCCGGAATCGGCGACATCATCACCGCCTCCGTCAAGGAGGCGCAGCCCAACAGCCCCGTGCGCAAGGGACAGGTTGTCCACGCAGTCGTGGTGCGGACCAAGAAAGAGATCCGCCGCCGCGACGGCAGCTACATCCGGTTCGACCAGAACGCCGCAGTGCTGATCAAGGACGACAAGGAGCCGGTTGGCACCCGGGTTTTCGGGCCCGTCGCGCGCGAGCTGCGGGAGCGCAGTTTCACCAAAATAATCTCCCTTGCTCCAGAAGTGCTGTAAACGGAGACGGACGATGCGCAAAAGCAATGTAAGAAAAGGCGACACCGTGAAGGTCATTGCCGGCAAGGACAGCGGCAAGGGCGGCAAGGTCCTGCGCGTGCTGCGCAATAAGGGCCTCGCCATCGTCGAGCACGTCAACTTTATCAAGAAACATGTCCGTCCCAATCCCCAGCGCAACATCAAGGGCGGAATCATGGAGCGCGAGGCGCCGATGGAGATTTCCAACCTGCGGGTCGTGTGCGGGGAATGCGGCGCCGCCAAGGGATTCAACATCAACGAGCTCGAGAACGGTCGCAAGGTCCGGATCTGCAAAGCCTGTGGCGGCCAGGTCGGCAAGACGGCATAGAGGAGAGGCTGAAAATGACAGCCCGTTACATGAAAAAATATTTCGAAGAGGTGAAGCCGGCGCTGAGCAAGGAGTTTGGCTACACCTCACCGATGGCCGTGCCGCGCTTCACCAAGATCGTGATCAACATGGGGCTGGGCGAGGGCACTGCTAATCCGAAGGTAATCGAGAGCGCCACCAAGGAACTTGCCCAGATCGCCGGCCAGGCACCGATGGTGCGCAGAGCACGCAAGAGCATCGCCGCCTTCAAGCTGCGCGCGGGCATGGAGATCGGCTGCGCCGTCACCCTGCGCCGCGACAGAATGTTCGAGTTCTACGACAGGCTGGTCAACGTCGCCCTGCCTCGCGTGCGCGACTTCCGGGGCGTGCCCATCAAGGGTTTCGACGGCCGCGGCAACTACACCTTCGGCCTGCGCGACCAGCTGATATTCCCGGAAATTGATTACAGCAAGATCGATAAACTTAAGGGGTTGAGCGTCACCATCGTCACTACCGCAAGAACCGACGAGGAGGCGCACAGGCTTCTACAAATGATGGATTTCCCTTTCCGGCGGTGACGGAGCGGGAAGGACGGAGGAAGAGAGTTGGCTCGAAAGTCAATGATCGCCAAGGCGAAAAGGACTCCGAAATTCAAGGTGCGGGCTTACAACCGCTGCCAGATCTGCGGCAGGCCCAGGGCCTACCTTCGCAAGTTCGGGATCTGCCGTATCTGCTTCCGAAACCTGGCGCTGGAAGGGAAAGTTCCCGGCGTGATCAAGTCGAGCTGGTGAGGTGAGCCGATGATGACCGACCCGATAGCCGACATGCTTACTCGCATCCGCAACGGCGTGGCCGCACGCCACGACAAAGTTGCGATGCCGGCATCGAAGATAAAGCAGCGGATCGCCGAGATCCTGCTCGAGGAAGGCTACATCAACGGCCTTGAGCGGATCGCAGGCGGCGTGCAGGACAACCTGCAGTTGAAGTTGAAATACCACGCCGATAGCGGAGAGAGCCCGATTCACGGATTGCAGCGAGTCTCGCGGCCCGGCCGCAGGGTCTACGCTGGCAGCGACGAGATACCCGCCGTCCTTGGCGGGCTCGGGGTCTCGATAGTTTCGACCAGCAGGGGCGTGATGACCGGCAAGACCGCCAAGGCCTCCCACGTGGGTGGAGAGGTCCTCTGCAAGGTCTGGTAGGAGAGTCACTGATGTCGCGCATTGGAAAAAAACCAATAACGCTGCCGGAGGGCACGAGCGTCGTCTCCATTGTCGAGACGGAAGTGGTTGTCAAGGGCCCCAAGGGGCAGCTTACCAGCCCGCTGATGCCGGGAATCTCCGTCAAGCAGGAGGGCGCCGGGACGCTGATCGTCGATCGAGCTAACGAGGAGAAGCAAACCCGCGCCTATCACGGGCTCTGCCGCAGCCTGCTCAACAACGCGGTGGTCGGCGTCAGCGCCGGCTTCAAGAAGCAGTTGGAAATCCAGGGGATCGGCTACAGAGCGGCGGTCAAGGACATGGCCCTCGAGTTGCAGCTCGGCTACAGCCACCCGATCATCTACCCGATCCCAGAGGGAATCAGCATCAGCGTGGAAAAGAACACTCTGATTACCGTGGAAGGCATCGACAAGCAGCAAGTCGGCCAAGTTGCCGCCGAGATCCGTGCCATGCGGCCGCCCGAAGTCTACAAAGGCAAGGGCATCCGCTACGTCGGAGAGTACGTGCGGCGTAAGGTCGGCAAGGCTGCCGTCGGCGTTTCATGATGAGGTGGATGAGAGATGGCGAAGGATCGTAAGACAGCCAGGAGGCGCGTCCGCTATCGAGTTCGCAAGCGGATAATCGGTACGCCCGACCGCCCGCGCGTGGCGGTCAGCCGCAGCCTGCGCCAACTGCGGATGCAGGCCATAGACGACAGCAACGAGTCAACCCTGGCCTTCGTCTCCTCCCTCGACCCCGACGTTCGCAAGAAACTCAAGGGAAACGGGGGAAACGTCAAGGCTGCCGAAGAGATCGGCGCCAAGATGGCGAAGATTCTTAAGGACAAAGGCTACAAGGAGATAGTCTACGACCGGGGCGGATTCATCTACCACGGGCGAGTTAAGGCTGCCGCCGAGGCGATGCGCAAAGGCGGACTATCATTCTGAGGAATAGGTATAAGGATGTATACGAGGTCAGACCGAGGCAGGGAGAGAAGGCGCGAGCGCCCAAGTCGCACCGATAGCGATCTCATCGATACGGTAGTCCACATCAACCGCGTCACCAAGGTCGTCAAGGGCGGCAAGAACCTCAGCTTCGCGGCACTCGTGGTCGTCGGCGACGGCAAGGGCCGGGTGGGCTACGGTAAGGGCAAGGCGCGAGAGGTGCCATCGGCAATCCGCAAGGGTATCGAGGTCGCCAAGAAGAACATGTTCAGCGTTCCGCTGAAGGGTGCCACCATTCCCCATCAGGTGGTGGGCCGCTTCGGCGCCGGGCAGGTGCTGCTCAAGCCCGCCGGACCCGGCACCGGGGTCATCGCGGGCGGCGCCGT
>Ga0307378_10001500_pt1 | contig 37959 bp, 54 predicted proteins | sample UN1MG_FD_202238 | JGI IMG/M metagenome (GOLD analysis project Ga0307378, IMG submission 202238) | Soil microbial communities from Risofladan, Vaasa, Finland - UN-1 | ecosystem: Environmental > Terrestrial > Soil > Coastal area > Acid sulfate soil | place: Finland: Risofladan, Vaasa | collected...
GGATGCAGTGGATTTGTTTAAGAAGGGTAAGATAAGAGAAGCCAGAACATTAATATCTTCTCAAGCTAGGGTAGATGAAGTAGACGAAATTATTAAATGGGCGTATGACAATTTATCGTTGTGGTCGACTACCGATGAAGGGCAGGATCAGGCAATATTAGTAATTAGAAATGCACTAGTAAACCATAGTCAAGTTGCAGATGCAGAAATTAACTTAGCAGCAATGCTAGTAGAATTAACTCAAATTGAGGGATAATGAAAAATAAAGACATACATTTGCTAGCATTTTATGTTAGAGTGCCGAAGGATCCTAAAAAGACGCACATGAAAGACTTCGGCAAAGACGAGAGCAATTTTGCTTATAACGAAGAAGTGCATGTAACACTAGGTCTTAAAGATAAAGACTTACTACGAGCAAATGTTATTATAAACGTAAACCAAAAAAAAGTAATTAAGTGCAGTCTAAATCCAGATGCTGACTTTTTAGATTTGTATTCCTATTACAAGAAGAACTATCCACAATATTTAAACGTTTTAGAAAAGGGGTTATACGGTGAAGAGTCAACTACTGTCGAACAAGATAATACTGACTGACATTGACGGTGTTGTTTTAGATTGGGAATATGCATTTCATATATGGATGCAGGAACACGGATACGAGCCGCATGAAGATTGGAAAAAGTTCTACAGCGTAGAAAAAATTTACTCCATTACAAATGAAAAAGCATGGGAATATGTAAAGCAGTTTAACGGGTCGGCCGCAATAGGATTTTTGCCTCCTCTTAGAGATTCTATGCATTACATTAAAAGACTGCACGAAGAACACGGATTCCTGTTTCATGCTATCACAAGCGTAGGTACCGATACAAATGTTGTTAAACTTAGAGAAATGAACTTGAATAAACTCTTTGGTCCTACTACGTTTGAAAAAGTTGTTTGTTTATCGATGGGTATTTCTAAAACTGATGCACTGCAAGAATATGCAGAGATGGGATTTGCTGGACTTTGGATTGAGGATAAAGTCACAAATGCTGTAGCCGGTGCAGGGTTAGGGTTCCGCACGTTGTTAATGGAACACGGGCACAACATGGAATATCTCAATGTGCAATACACCATTGTAAAAAACTGGAAACAAATATACGAAATAGCAACTGGATAGGAATGTGGCTAAGATAATTTTAATTGTGGGCCTTTCTAAAAGTGGAAAAACAACATTAGCAGAAAAACTAATAGACGAATTAAAAAAGAAACATTTAGTACAGCATTTGAACGGCGATATTGTAAGACAAAAATTCAACCATTGGGATTTTTCAGTAGCAGGAAGAATAACTCAATCAGTCCGCATTAAAGACATGATAGACGAAGCACATGACTTTGTCGTTATAGACATAATTGCTCCACTAACAGAACAACGAAGAATAATTAATCCTAATTTTATTATTTGGATGAATACTATATCCCACGATGTTTATAATGGCGACGTACCGTTTGAAGACGTCGTTCATCCACGCTTGTTCAAAGTAAAGGACTACCGTAGAGCAGATATTAAATTCATTGCATCAATACTGCAAGACGAAGTTATGTATAGTGTTGAGTTCTATTCTTCGGTCTGATACATAGATAATATTTCCTTTACTGCTGGGTGACGTTGTATATCTCTATTACTAAAGAACACTCCGTCAATATGTTTTGGCTTATGAAAACCTACTTTGTTAGTAAAATCTTTTAAGCCGTTATTCTCGACAAACTTTCTATCGGTTTGATCGAGGTCGCCGGTTATTACAATTCTTGAACCATCGCCTAAACGTGTTAGAATCATTTTCATTTGGTTTATCGTGGAGTTTTGAGCTTCGTCAAATACTATCCACGCGTTCTTAAATGTTCTACCACGCATAAATGCTAGGGGGGATATTTCTATAATTTGTTCATCTATCATTCTAGCGACTTCTTTGGGACTATAATACTCAAGTATCACATCAAATAATGGTCTTGTCCATGGCTCCATCTTTCTAACTAAATCGCCCGGTAAGAAGCCGTGCTTCTCGTCCTCTACCCCTACTGCCGGCCTAGTTAAAATTAACTTCTCTACTGTACCTTCTCTATAATGCTTTAAACCAGCCAATACTGCAAGCAACGTTTTTCCGGTACCTGCCGGACCCGCTGCAAAAACAATAGATTTATTTTCGTCAGTTAACATCTCTATTAGAGTTTCCTGACTAAGTGATTTTGGTACTAAAAATACTGTTTTCTTCCTTTCGACAAAATCGTTAAAGTTTACGGTGTTGTCTGCTGCTAATTTTAAGCGTTGTTTTCCCATCTGTTTTTTTCTTGCTCTCAAAGCTGACCTCCTACTATATTGTCAAGCAATAATATTTAAATACATTTGTCAAAATAATATACGATCATATCTGATCCCAAAGCGCCAGCTAAATATCCCTTCTGTTCCTCTATCTTAATCCCTGCAGAATTATAAATACTTAACTATGGAAAGCATAAAAGAGTTACTTGACAATACCAAAGCTATAACCCTCTCAGATACTATGCAGCAACAACTGATGAATTTTGAACGGGTATTAGACCATCTAAACCTCTATGTGTTTAAAAATTGGATGGATGGTGAATTAGTAAAAGGACCTGAGGTTAAGAAATATTGGGTTACTTGCACATTTATGTGGCCCCATTCTAAAATGCCAGATCCCGTCGGCGGAGAAAAGTTATTAAATTACGGCTGCAAAGTTTTGTATAGAGTAGGAAAAATTAAGACTCCGGTCGAAATTACATCCTATGAAGATTTTCAGCCTGCAACAAAATATCCTAAGATGATTAAAAAGAAGATTTGGTTGGTTGAAGTAACTATGCCACAAAAATTAATTACAGACATCCTACGAGGTAGCTTGGATGTTGAAGATGAAACAATTGACGTAAGTAATTTAGATGCAGCAATAGAGAAAGACGTCGATGATGAAATTTATCAAAATCAGAACGATAACATGGAGAACGATGCAGAGTCAGGAATGCCAGTCGCTCCGCCAAATTCACCAGGACAGCAAGGACAATTTTAATATGAAACGAGCATTAAGAGAAGGCCTACAAAATGCTGACTTAAAAGACACAGTTTCTGATCGTGTCCACATTGATGAATTTAAAAGCAAGATGGGCAGGGATGAAGATATTGTAGTTGTTAGTTTTAAAACTATGAATAAAGAACCCGGACTTGATCTTTCCGATTTCTTCGAAAAAGGATATGAGTTTGTATTAGACGCCGATGTTAGTAGCGGCGACATTGGCGGCGACGGCGACTACCTTGTGTTTGTTGAGTTAGAGCGCAGTCCTAAAGTTGTCGAGCAAATCTTAAAGATTACAAGAGAAATGAGTAACCTAACAGATATAGATGTTGAAGATTTGAGATTCCGTTATGGTAAGAGTATCAAAAAGTATCCTATTACGAAAGAAGAATTAGAACAGAAAATACCTCTAACACCCGAGGAATATTTGCAAAGATATCCTAATACCGATGATATTGATGCAATGAAAACAATGGCCCAACTTCCGGTAGAATCAAAAGCTCCAATTAATGATTGGACAGACGGATGGCGGATACTGAGCGGAACCAAATAATGTTTACTAAACAACGTGGGATGATTCAAATTTATTTGATTGTGGCCCTTATTGTTGGTGCTGCTGGTGTTAGTGGATATTTTTATGTTCTAAGTTTGCGTAGTGATTTAAAGGTTGCTGAAGCTAATCAAATTAAAATGCAAGAAGCACAAGAAGCACAAGCAAAGAAAATTAAAAAGCTAGACGACGATATGAAGCAAGCAGCAAAGGTTAGAATAGAATTGTTTAGAGAATTGTCTGATGCAAGTAAAGAACGCGCAGAACTAGCTAAAACATTTACCCAAAATAAATTAGGAAAGAAGAGAGATTTTAGTTCCATAGCTGTAAGGAAGCCTGGGCTAGTGGAAAACATTGTTAATAACGCGACACGAGATGCTCTTCGATGCAATGAAATTGCAACTGGATCTCCGTTAACTGCAGACGAACGTGCTGGCAAAGTTAAAAATTCTGTATGCGGGAATATGTTAAAGGTTGAGCCATGAAAATAATTGCTGCAATTTTAATGACATTATTTTTGGCTGGATGCGGCGGAATAGATCACGTTTTTACCAAACCAGAAATAGTTGATAAACCTCCACTGCTACTTCCGGAGCCAGAACCAGCACAACAAATTGCAATGGAATGGTACATCATTACCAAAGATAATTTTGAAGATAAAGTAAGAGAAATGGAAAAACGGGGCGGCTCAGTTGTCCTATTTGCATTAACCGGTGAAGGTTACCAAGTTTTAAGTTTGAATACTGCAGAACTTAGACGGTATATTAGACAACAGCGAGCAATCATTGCCGCATTAAAACAATACTACGAGAGAAAGCAACTAGATCAAAAGTAATAGATTTGACTAGAAACGGTATTGGCTTTATAATTCATTAATGAAGGACTATTACCAAATTTTGGGTTTGTCTGATACCGCTACGGCTGAAGACATCAAAAAAGCTTACCGAAAATTGGCTATGACGCATCATCCAGATAGAGAAACGGGCAACGAAACAAAGTTCAAGGAAATTAATGAAGCACACGATACATTGAGCGACATCAGTAAGAAATCCAAGTACGATATGCAACGGAAGCACGGGACTAGCTCTGGTTCTTATCAAATACATGGCGCAAATTTTGGAGACCTTCGAGATGAAATGATGGACGCGTTATTTAGGCGATTTACTGAGGAAAAAGTATCTAGACATAAACCTAAAAATAAAGATATTTTATTAACTATTCAAATTGAACTGAAAGAGTTATTAGAACCGAAAACAAAAGTTCTATCTTATAAGACCAGCAAACATACAGAGAAACAAATAGAAGTACATTATCCCAAATCACTTAGCAATCCCCCGAGGACAAAATATCCCGGCTTAGGAGATGATGCAATTAACAATATTCCGACAGGAGATTTACTTGTTGAATTTAGAATTTCAATGCCAAACGGCTTCTGGTTAGAGCAATCTAATGTACTTTGTTCTAAAATTGATATTTCGGTGTGGGATGCATTAACTGGATCTATAGTTCAATTTAAAAATTATGACGACAGCACATACGATGTAATGATTCCGGTGGGCACACAATTTGGTACTGGGCTTTCATTAAAAGGTAAAGGCGTTAAAGTATCTGATAAACACCGAGGAGATCTGAAATTGCTGGTGCAGATTACAATACCTAAGGATTTAAACGAAAAACAACTGGCAATGATCAAAGAAATAAACTCCCCACAATTCAAGGATGAATAAATATTATGACAATGAAACTAACATCTAAAACATTAGCGTTCACAACCAAGCCTATCAGCTTTAAATTCCCTGTTGCTAATAAAATTGTAGCTGATAACATGTTTAAATTTATGAAAAAGAATGGAGGCATTGGGTTAGCAGCAAACCAAGTCGGTCTCAGAGAACAAGTATTTGTAATGGAAGTTGCTGGTGTGCGTCGTAATGTTTTTAATCCTAGCATAAAAGAATTTTCAGAGCAAACAGCCGTAGAAGAAGAAGGCTGTTTGAGTTATCCAGATCGTACGGCTCCTGTACACAGGTCGACTAGTGTTACAGTTCAATATTTCAATGCTTCAGGAGAAATAAAAGAAGAACTATTACACGGACTAGCTGCTAGGTGTTTTCAACACGAGTATGATCATTTGTTTGGAATTACAATGCTTTGGCGTGCAGATCAGTATAAACGACAGCAGCAAGCAATAGTTGAATCAACCCCATCGGAGATAATAGAATGATACAGCCAAATCCAGAAACACAGTCAATCATCGACAGTGCATTTGATTATGCTCGATATTATCAACACGAATATTTTACTGTCGAACATTTATTATTGGGGTTACTGTCAAACAAAAATTTTAAGTTATTCCTTAAAGAGTTTGGCACCGACTCCGAAGGATTGGAAACTGACATCAAGCTTTATTTAGAAGGGCAGGCCAAGTATTCTAAGTATACACTCGAATACCTGCCTAAGAAGACTAACACAATAGATAGAGTGTTTAATCGAGCATTTGCACAAGTATTGTTTAACGGTAGAGCTAAAGTACTTCCCATCGATCTATTTTTAAGCTTAATGGGTGAAGACAAAACCTATGCCTTGTACTTTTGCCAGAAGTATGGCATTGACAAGGCCGATATTGTAAAACATTTTCACGAAAACCAATTAAGCGGAAAAGAGAATATGACGGGATCAAAAGCCGACGTGGTGTTAGACGAATATTGCACTAACATTACCGCCTTAGCGAAGGATGGCAAAATTGATCCTGTAATTGGACGTGAGTTAGAACTACATGAGATTGTCCAAACATTGGGAAGAAAGAATAAGAGTAATGTCCTACTAGTTGGCGATCCCGGAGTAGGTAAGACTGCAATTGTCGAAGGACTTGCATTAGAAATTTTAGCTGATCGTGTTCCAGACTACCTTAAAGGGTTTGAACTCTTTAACTTGGATGTAGGATCGTTGTTAGCGGGAAGTAAGTACAGAGGTGAGTTTGAAGAAAAACTAAAAGACGTACTAAAAGCTCTTACCTCCAAAGGTAAATGCATTCTTTTCGTAGACGAAGCTCACCAAATGCGCGGCGCAGGATCAGGATCTGGTAGCAGTGTGGACTTTGCCAATATGATCAAGCCTGCATTAACGAGAGGACAGATCAAAGTAATTGCTAGCACTACTTGGGAAGAATATGTCGGTAGCTTTGAAAAAGACCGTGCGCTAATGCGTAGATTTTATAGACTAACAATTGACGAGCCCGATAGAGATACAACTAGAAAAATTCTTCTTAGTCTGAAACCAATCTACGAGAAATTCCACGGTGGAAAAATTGAAAAGGCTGCGATTGATGCAGCGGTGGACTTTAGCATTAGATATATTCAGGACAAGAAACTACCGGATAAAGCAATTGACATGATTGACATGGCCTGTGCTAAGGAAAAGATTAAGAATGCTAACTTTACTGTTAGGAAAGCCGATATCTTAGAAATTATTAGTAAGCAAACCAAAATTCCATTAGATCAGCTAACAACAAAGGCGGATACTGTTACTGTTACTATTGAGGAAAGTATTAAGTCTAAGTTATACGGGCAGGATCATGTTGTAGATAAAGTCCTAGACAAGATCTACATTGCAAAAGCTGGATTAAAGACAATCGGCAAACCGTTAGCTAACTTCTTATTCTTGGGCCCGACGGGCGTAGGTAAAACAGAATTATCTAAATTGCTGGCCGCGCAATTAAGCATGAAGCTGTTGAAATATGACATGAGCGAATATCAAGAAAAGCATACCGTTGCTAAACTAATTGGTGCTCCTCCAGGATATGTAGGATATGATGACGGTAACTTAGGTGGCGGACTGCTAATTAGCGATATTGAAAAGAATCCGCATAGTGTTATATTATTTGACGAGATCGAAAAGGCACATCCAGATGTAGTTAACATCTTGCTACAAATTATGGATGAAGGTATAGTAACAGCAAGCAATGGTAAGAAAGCAGATTGTCGAAATTGCATGGTTATTTTAACCAGTAATTTAGGTGCAGAAGCATCTGAGAAAAATGCAATTGGTTTTGGGTCTTTAAATAAGACCGGAGAGTATGAGAAAGAAGTCAATAATTTCTTTAAGCCGGAATTTAGAAATAGGTTAGATGGAATTATTAGATTTGATACGCTTGACACGTTGTCGATTAAGAAAGTAGTAAATAAATTTATCAACGAGCTTAACGAGCTACTGTCGCAACGTAATCTTAAAATTCGCTGCACAGAAAATGCAATTGATGCGCTGGCTGAACAAGGGTACGATGATAAAATGGGAGCGCGACCACTTGCAAGAATTATTAATGAAAAGCTAAAGACTCCGTTGAGTAAAAAGATTCTGTTCGAGAAGATTCCGAATAAATCTATTATCTTAGTGGACTTCGATAAGAAAGAAGATAAATTTACATTTACTATAGTACAAAATGACGACACCATTCATACAGAAAGCGAGAAAAATACTTCGACAGAAGACTCTACAATTATTTGAAGTTAAGAGTACTAACCGACTTTTATTCAACAAGTATTTGTATAGGATTTCATTTCAGGTGCACGGCGCGTTTCTGCTTGGCTCGTATAGGCGCAGACGATTTGGCAATGACTTCAGTCTGCCTAACTGTCTGGCAGAAATTGAAAGCATGATCGATTTCAGAAAAAGCATAAGACAAAAGTTTTCCGCTGCGTACGGTGACTCGAAAGAAGAATATGATACTATTATTAATTTGGCGCGATTGTTAGGATTAGTTAGTAATTGTAAAACATCCATTTATAGATCTACAGTACATTGCTTTTTTGAAAATGAAGAAGAATGTTTAACTCTCTTAAAGAAACTGCCAAGCATCTTTAAGGGCAGGATAATTTCTATTACAGAACCTGGGGCAGCGGCCATTGAACCAAATACTCTGCTTGTTAAAAATACCCGTGATTACAAATATCTTGCTCATTCACATTGGCAACTTTGGTCACGTTTCGAAATTCAAGCTCTTAGAAATTTCATTACAAACTGTGACTGCGAAGCCACCCGACATACTAAACACAAAACTGACCCGGTAGAATCAAACCTAATCGGCGGCGATTGGATAGAGGGTATGCGGATAAGAATAAAAGATGACACCACATTGTCATGGTTTCAACTTGTTGTTGGCGGGAAGTGGAAAATTTATACGTTAGTACAAAAGGATTAAATAAGAAGAAGAAAGGAATACTTCCAGATGAAGAAAGAATCAAAAGTAAGTCCGCTGTTAGATCCATCAATTAATCCTTCAGTACCACAACCAACGCTAGCAAATAAACAGGTTCACGTTTACATAGCTATCCCATGTTACGGCGGGCAAATTTTTGAAGCTTGTTTTATGAGTTTATTGAAGTTTGCTGTAGTTGCCCAAAAATGGGGAATAAATTGGACAGTAGACACAATGGTAAACGAAAGTTTAATCCCCAGAGGTCGAAACAACTTAGTATCAAAGTTCCTTTTTAACGAAAGCGCCACCCACCTAATGTTTATTGATGCAGACATTAGATGGAAGCCAGAGTATATTCCGCTAATGCTACAAACTAAGAAGGATTTGATTTGTGGCTTATATCCAATGAAGTGTGTTCCGCCTAGATTTGTTATTAATTCAATTCCAAATCCTTCTAGAGAAGGTCCGTTGGAAGAAGTTAGTACGGCAGGGACTGGATTCATGTTAATCGAACGTCACGTAATAACAGATATGATTGCAAAGATGCCAGAACTAAAATACAATGACAACATTGGTATCGGTAAGCAGTACGAGCCACACATGTATGACTTGTTTGACACTATGATCGACGAACACAAAAACTATCTAAGTGAGGATTGGACATTTTGCTATAGATGGCGTAAAATGGGCAATAAGGTATGGGTGCATAAGGAAGTTATCCTAGATCACCAAGGCACATATTCATTCTTAGGTGAAGACGCAATCAAACACCACAAAGATTTAGCTGAGAAATTTAATGCAGCACAGGCCGCAAATGCCGCTAATGCCGGAGTACCTGTTTCTAACGTAACAGTGGATGCTGGTAAGGTTACAAAGCTATTAGATACGACCCCGAACTTCAAAACGGACAAACAACCTAGAAAAGAATAAATATAGTGTAATATTACACTATAATGAAAATAGCCGAGGCCACAAATAAAATTGCTGTAATGACCTTCGGTAGGATGAATCCTCCTACTGTAGCGCATAAGCATCTGTTCGACAAAATGCAAAAGCTAGCTGGACAAACTAACGCAGATGTACATCTATTCCTAAGCCAAACACAAGATGCTAAAAAGAATCCGTTGGGATTTAAGTCGAAGAAGTATTTCGTACAAAACCTATTAGGTACAAAGAGCGTAGTAGACAAGCCTGAGGTGAAAACACCCGTGGATGCGTTAAATTGGCTCACTGCACAAGGATACGAACAAGTATATTTTGTAGTAGGCAGTGACAGAATAAAAACGTTCCAAGATATTATTAATTCTTACAACGGTAAGCCTACTAAAGAAGGGATTATTCCTTTCAATTTTCCCGGCGGAGTGAAGATGGTTAGTGCCGGAGAACGTGATCCCGACAGTGATGCTATGTCGGGGATGAGTGCATCAAAACTTAGAGATTTAGCAGTGCAAGGAAATTTTAAATCATTTGCTAGCGGTGTGCCTAGTAAAGATAATAACCTTAAAAAGAAAATGTATGACGAATTACGACGTAAAATGGGAGTAACAGACATGACCGAAGGTGATGATAGAATTGTACCGCAAGGCGGAACCGGCAGTTGGACGCAAGATACGCTAATAAGAAATGTAGTAAAGGAAATGCACATTCTAACTACAATGTTAGAGCGTGGTGATGCAAGCAACGTCTATCATCATTTGACAAAGGGTTCGATTGTCAATAAAATAAAAGCTCTTGCCGACATTCAAAATAAGGAATAATTATGGAAATCAATCCAGTATATGTAATTGAATTTGATTTGATGTGTAACAAAACCAAAGTAGATGTACATCCTACACCGCGCTATAGAATCTATGTAGATAACGACTTAATGGCCGAACGGGACTATGTGTGGGACAATGCGACACAATTCATCCGAGAACGATGCGAAGTACGCCTAGAAAAGGGTGAACACAAGGTGAAAATAGAAGATTTAGACAGCAAAGGCACTGCAATTTATTCACTTGTGAACACGACAGTAGATAAACAGCCACTTGCTATAGATGATGCAGGAAAGTTTGAAATTTTATAAATATTAAATAAGGTCTTAAAACAATGGATGATATTAAGAGATCTCTTAAAGTTCTACTAGAATATTCCCAACCAAAAGCGCCTAGTGGGCAAGTTAAGGGTAAAGAAAAAGCTAAAAACACCGGCAAGGGCCACCCGTTTAGAGGTAGACTAGTTGGTGAAGAAGACGTCGTCGAAACCCCACGCAACATTCCAGTGGATACTCGGGCAGACGTCATCCAAGAAATGCACATGTTAATTGATAACTTTAAAGAATCTATTTTTCTTCTTCATGGCAGCAAAAAAGAAAGAATTGTATTTCTTAACGCACTTGAAAAACTTGACATGTTAGTACACCAATTGAGGACCGATGAATGAATCCTGAAATAATCCGTAAATTTGTAAACCTATTCGAAGGTAAAAAGAAATCTTTAAACGAAGGTTACGAAGGTAAAATATTAACTATCCTCGACCAACATCATATTGATGCACATTTTGAAAACGGTTCTTTAGTAGTATATGACCAAATTGACGTTAATAGAGTAGAAGACGTCTTAATGAATCATCCAGGAATTCAAATGCCTGAAGTTCGCGTCGAAGATGAAAGTGCTCCCCAGGATTACGACGATAGCATGGATGGTGATTTTGATTCCGGTATGGCGTCGGCAGGATTAGGAACCGATGAAGATTATGGCGACTACGGTAGCAGTGGCTATGAAGAGTCTGTTGAAAAGACAGATAAATCCAACGCATATATACAAGGTTACAAAGATGGCTTTAAACGTAAACCTCAGGACTACGGCATGAAGAATCGAGAATACCAGACTGGTTATGAAGATGGCAAGAAAGAGCATGATGACCACGGCATGCATGAGACTAGAAAACTAGGAAGCTTTAATTCCGACGGCAGTTACAATACATCCGACGACGAAGCTATAGACTTCGATGAATTAGACTTCGATGAATCCATGAAAACCAAAGTCACAATGACTAAAGAACAAAAGAAGGCATTAAAAGCTTACGAATTTGCGCTGCGCCAAGAAGATCGCTATATGGGTAGCGTCTTTGCTAACGCTTATGGGCAGCGCCAGCACGAAGCGAAAGTCTCAGCCGCCCATGCTGAGTGCAAGCGGCTCGGCATGACGCACGAATACGGCACGTTGCGCGGTGACCTAATTACGAAAGCGAAACGTTATGAGTCCGACGAAGATGAGAAAGTAGAAGAAGCTCCTGAACTACTTAAAGATTACGAATTTAATGATCCACAAATGTGGGATCGTGCAGTTCAGGCAAGAGGGTTGCAAACTCGGGTTGCAGCCGACGTAGAAAATGGACCAAGTCCAGATGACATATGGAATTATGCGTATGCTCAAGATGAGCACGGAGACTTATACGGACATTGGGGACCGGATGAAGCAAAAAGTGATCCCGATTCCAACAATCCGGAATATTCTGGAGTGCTATTTAAAAATTCAGACGACTATTTAAACTACATTCACAATTCCGATGCGTTTGACAAAGACGATGGACAGTTTGGTAACCTTAATATGGAAGCAAAGCACAGGAACAATATTGAACAAGTAATCGAAACTATTGAACACGATGGTTCCCAAGTTTACAAAGTAAAAACAGCAGAAGGTAGAACTACACTGTCGATTAGACACCCGGATGGTAAAGAATCAATTAGAGACATTGCTGTCGAAGACGGAGTAGAGGAAGATTTAGTTCGTTCTATGCACAGACAGTGGAATGACTATGTTAAAGAAGTTGATGTTAATAAGCCTACTAGCTATAGACAATTATCCGACGCTGGACCAAAATATGCCCCAGGAAACTCTGAGGTATGGTATTGGAAACAAGAATACAGTAGAGATTTTATGATGGGGCCAAGTTGGATAGAAGAAAAGAGACCCGAACTAATGCCTTCGGCAGAAACTATTGGCAAAACACATTCGATGATCGGAACCCTTAATACTTCCGATTTAGAAGACATTTATATGATGATGCAAGGCGAAAATTGGAGCCCGCAGGGTGAGGCACGAGGAATGATCGAACGGTCGGGCACAGGCCACACCTCAATGAGTATGGGTGATGCTGTACGAGTTGGTACTGCCCTTTACATTGTCGATAGCTTTGGATTTAAACGTCTTGGTGAAGACGTAACAGAAAAAATGTCCGAATCGAGGGGCTCGGACGGTCGCGCCCTACGCGCCATGGGCCACGCATGGGCGATAAACGCCCCGCCGAAGGCGGGCGTGTATTCGAGGTCAGCAAGCGTTGGTTATCCAAATGATTTTGCAATAATTGATAAGCATGAAATTGTAGCTGGGCCATTCAAAAACATTGCAGACGCAACAAAAGCTAAGATTGAGGTTGGTTATGGAAAAATTGTTCCTTTAAATAAAATTTCTCCAGAAATGTTAATCAATTTTGGTATTTCGTTGGATCATAATCAAAGACCCGTAGGCGAGGCTACCTTTGGTACAAAATATAAGCATACCCCAGCCGAATTGGCGCAGATAAAAGGATGGGAAAATGCTATGGATCTCAAATTTAAAAATCCGTATGACCATTCTCAACCAGAATTAAGAGATGCCTATATAAAAGGATACATGGCTGCTCGACGAAAACAGAAACGAATTGGATTTGGGCGTATTGCAGATCTTCCTAACCGTAAACTTACGAGAGAAGGTAACCTTAACACACAAGAGGCCAAGAAACCTGCCGCAAAAAATTCTAATACAGAGTCACTAAAACTCGTAATTGACGGTAGTGATGTTGGTTTTGAGGGTGAAGATTATTACTACGACGGTGATAATATTATAGCAAATGATCGAAGAATCGCTGGCAAGATCCTTAGAGCAATTAATACTAGTGGGCTATTTTCAAAGCAGGCAGTGGTTGTTAAAAACGGCGAACAGCCTGTAATTGGATTTGATGCGTTAGCCGATGCGCGTTCAGTATTTCAAGATACTATTGGGACAGACGAGTTTCCAATGGACGTAGAAATTAAAACTGATAGCACCAATAAATTCTATATCTATACAAACGGTAAACGTAATGTCCGAACGTTTGATAAATTTCCACATGCAAAACGCTATATTAAAAAGCTAGATCAACAACTTCAGGACCAATCAGGTCCTGAAAGAATGGAAGTATAATGTTCATAAATGATTTAGTTGAAGCAGGTAATGTTGGACACGCTATGGAATTCGAATGGACCACTGAGATTGATTCCGAAAACTACAGGAACTTGAATTCACTGGCAAAATATAATAACGGAATTTTTAAAAGCTACAAACAACAACAATTCCTACAAAGAAAATGGGGATGGACTTTACCATCTTTTAATTCTCAACACGCGCAGCAAAATCTAAACCAACAATATTCTGGTTCACTACGAGATGACGAAGCAATGTTACTAAGTAACTTTGGTGTTACTATTGTTCCAGGACAACGAGTAATTTCACCAAGCGGTTATATGCGTTGGAGTCAGTATGGCGGAAGAGGAAATCGACCAATACAATGGATGTTCGTATTAGATGAATATGGCGTAGCAGCAAAATATAAACTAAAATTTAAGGGTGACATGAAGTCAGGTACTAGCGTTGACGCTGCTGGAACCAAATTAGAATGGGAACGAGATGTTACTTCGGCCCAACCTATGATTGATGCATTAAGTCAAGGTCAAGCTGCTGACGCACAACAAAAACAACAAGCCGCAGCTAATAGAATTCCTAGTAAACATTTAGGAAATATAGGTGATAGAATAAAAGGACAGGCGGTTGACGTATTAATGTCGTTTGGCCCACGTTCCGGTCAATTTGGTGATTACTATATCAATAAACTAGTAACTCCTAATGGGGAAGAATTACTTTACTTCGGAAACAAAATGGGAAACAAGGGAGATAAACTTGTTATCTCATTTACTGTTGGTAAGCATGATATTGATAGTAAGACACAAGAACCTATTACATTAATTAAGCGTCCTAAAAAACTAGCAACACCTGCAGCAGTACCAGCAGCACCAGCAGGCGAACCAAAAATGCTGACGCCTGCAGAATTACGACAAAAGGATTTTGATTCTGGTACAACTAGAGAATCAGTATATGATTCTAAAAAACAATATGGTGTTCGATATAAAATGTTCGCAGGTAAAGAAGGACGTCTTACTACTAAGGAAGCCTGGTTTTCTAGTCCTCAAGCATTAGAAAAAGCTGTTGCAAGAATTCAAAACATGGGAAATTTTTATGAGATTGACGGTTATTCATATCCGCAGGGATTGAGTGATGAAAAGGATGGCGAACGAATAAAAGAACAAAAGAAGAAGAATAAAAAACATGATTTAAAATCAGAGTTCAACCAAAAAATGGACGCTCTTGGTTATCTTCGTGATTTGCGTCTATCTGGTTTAAGGATGAATAAAAGTGAACAGTCCCAGTGGATTGATCTTGAGCGATGGTACGATTCATTAAAAACCAAAACCAATGAAGATAGGACCGTTTGGGTTAAAGGTCCAGGTGGCTCTTTAAAGAAAAAGGTTATTCCGGACACCGATGCACAAAAGGCCAGTAAACTTAAAACAATGCAACGCCAGCAACAAAAAGCAGAAGAAGAATTTGATTATAAGCGTATGGCTCCTATTGAAGATAATGAATTAGATTGGGGTAGGTTACAAAAAATATTTACAACTGGCGAATATCCTGGTCCAGGTGGAGAAATTATTGATATTGTTTCGAGAAAAGATACTACTCTTACAATTAATGGTAAGCGAGTGGCAGGCAAAAAATTAGGAGTTTATTTTGCATTTGATCCAACAGAATTTGGATTGCCTGGACAGACTGAAGCTATGTCAGATCAAATTGATATTACAGTTTATAGAGATCCACAAAAACCTAATAGATTAAAGGCAACATATGGATGATCTAGAAAAACTTAAAGAGCTTGCTGGTATTACTGGTAAAGAAACTGTAGAAGATAACCTTGGACAACGTGCAAGTGATGCACATCAAAAACGTATTACTGAACGTGAACAAAATATTAAGCCAGGTACTAATGAATGGTTTAATTTGTGGTTCTCACAAAAACAACAATTAAATTTACCCACCGGATTCAGAGGTAGGACGAAGAAGCGATAATAAATCTAGATACTTGTATCGGTATCTATTATTCATTTGTACATTTATTCCTTTAACTACATTATTGTATTCGATAACATTTGGAATATATTCTGATCCCATGTATTCTTCTCGATTTTCTAAATCAGTATAATAAGAAGAATATATTTGATATTTTTCTTCGCCCTTAAGCACAAATTTCATTCTATCCTTAAACGCATTTATAATTTCATCCCTCATTAAATACGAATAAATCTGTTCTGGCATATATGAAAAATAATTGTATACTCCAGCTATGTTATTGAACAACATAAATCTAGTATTTGCGTATCCGGGCCCCTCGGTAAAATGAACATACCAATCATCAATTTGATGTCCGCCATGTGTATCAAATTTATACATTATTTCACGTCCTGCGGGCCGCAAGGAATTAAAATCACCCGGAATTGCTCGCACTATAACTTGGTCACCATTACCACAAATAGGAAAACCACCAGCATTAGCAATTTGAAGAATTAGATATGCATGAAGTAATAAGGTAACACTTGAAACTTGAGATGTTTTGATAAAATCTTTTATTTTATTGGATTTAAATAATTTTTCTACATCTACCTTATATACTTGATACGGAATATTCCGTTCTTTGCAAAATTTATAAGCGTATCCAATATCATGTTCATTATAGCCATTATCTAGTATAGCAATCTTTATATCAATATTAGCTTCTAAAAATGTCCGCACCATAAACTCGCTATCAATCCCACCACTAAACGCTAGTACCAATTCTTTATTAGTATCATTTCTAATTGCGTGGCATGCAGCAAGACAAGATTCTTTAAATCCAAGATCGACCTTACATCGTTCAATCTCTACATAAAATTGATCGGTAATTGATTTCCTTTGGCTAAACGGAACAGAATTGTATCCAAATTTGAGGTAATTTTTATAAGTGTAATTGAACATAGAATTGCGCTACCTAAGTTAATTTGTAATAACTATTGATATATGATACAATTTCATATATAATACTTATTCCATAGGAGATACCATGAGCAAAAGTTTTAACCCAGACCAAAAAGCCAAACTGACTACATTAATAAACGAAGGCATTCAAGTACTATCAGAAATTGAAGACTTAAATGGCAGTTTAAATGATACAGTGAAAGCTGTTGCGGAAGAACTAGAAATTAAACCAAGCATTCTTAAAAAGGCAATTAAGATCGCACAGAAAAGCCAGTATACACAACATAGTCAAGACAACGACACATTACACGATATTCTCACAGTAACCGGAAAAATTAATAATTAATGAGTTACGTTGATGCATATATAGATCGCGAGCACGATCGAATTCATGTTGTTGAACGAAAGGATGGTAATCGTGAATTTAAAGAATTTCCTACGAACTATATCTTTTATTACGATGATGCGGCAGGCAAACACACAACCATTTTTGGAACGCCGGTGGCCAGATTTGCTAGTAAAAGCATCAGAGAATTTAAAAAAGAGACAAAACTCCATAGTAACAAACGAACCTGGGAGACAGATATAAATCCTGTGTTTCGGTGCCTGGAAGAAAATTATCTAGGCGTTAATTCACCTAAGCTTCATACAGCATTCTTTGACATTGAGGTAGACTTTGATCCTGAACGTGGATATAGTAGTCCAGAGGATCCATTTAATTCTATCACTGCTATTAGTATCTATTTCGATTGGTTGGATCAATTAGTTACATTAGTCAAACCACCAAAGACATTAACTCTAGCAGAAGCAGAAGAAATAGCATCTGGTTTTGAAAACACATTTGTTTTTGAAGATGAAAAAGATCTATTAAATACATTTCTAAATCTAATAGAAGATGCTGACGTATTAAGTGGGTGGAATTCAGAAGGTTATGATATACCATATTGCGTAATGCGTGTAAACAAAATAATGAGCAAGGATGATACTAGACGTTTTTGCTTGTGGGGACAATATCCTAAGAAACGAACATTTGAACGATATGGAGTAGAGCATTTAACATTCGATTTAATTGGTCGAGTACATTTAGATTACATGCAAGTCTATCGTAAATTCACATATGAAGAAAGACATTCTTGGGCGTTAGACGCTATTGGTGAATATGAACTTAATGAACGTAAAGTAGCGTATGAAGGAACATTAGATCAACTATACAATAATGACTTTAGAAAATTTATTGATTATAACAGACAAGATGCAATAATTTTACATAAACTAGATAAGAAATTACGTTTTATGGATCTAGCTAACGAACTTGCACATGATAACACAGTATTGTTACCAACCGTGATGGGAGCAGTAGCAGTAACAGACCAGGCAATTATCAATGAGGCCCACCAATTAGGTTTTGTAGTTCCTAGTAGAAAACGACATGGTTTCAATGACGATAAAGATGAAGGACACGAAATTGGGGTTGCTGGTGCATATGTTGTTAATCCTAAAAAAGGAATGCATGATTGGATCGGATCTATCGATATAAAAAGTCTATATCCTAGTACGATTAGAGCTTTGAATATGGGTCCAGAAACTATTGTCGGACAATTAAAACCAATAATGACCAATCAATATTTAACAGAAAAACAAAGAGTTGGATTAAAGGGATCCACAGGATGGGACGGATTGTTTGGCAGTTTAGAATATACTGCGGTAATGAATAAGGATGTTGGTACAGAAATTACAATTGATTGGGAAGATGGTGAATCTTCGACTCATTCGGCATCTGAAATTTGGAACATTATATTTGATAGTAATAGGCCTTGGATTCTTAGTGGAAATGGAACTATTTTCTCATATGAGAAGCAAGGCATTATTCCAGGATTGCTAGCTAAATGGTATGTAGAACGACAGGTATTACAAAAAAAGGCCGGTTCAGCAAATACGGCTGAAGAAATTAGTTTTTGGGATAAAAGGCAACATGTTAAAAAAATTAACCTAAATAGTTTATACGGTGCATTACTAAATCCAGGTTGTAGATTCTTTGATGAACGTATTGGACAAAGTGTAACTCTTAGTGGTCGAATAATTGCCAAGCATATGGCTGAGGAATTAAATGAAGCGATGACTGGAGTTAAAGATGCCATTGGAGAAGCAATTATATATGGCGATACAGATAGTTGTTATTTTAGTATTTGGCCAAAAATTAAAGATGAAGTAAACTTAGGTAAGATGGAATGGAATAAAGATATTTGTGTAGAAATATATGACCAATTAGCTGAAACTGTAAATGAGAGTTTTCCAAAATGCATGGCTGAGAATTTTCATTGCTCACCAAATTTAGGAAAGTTAATTAGTGGCGGTAGAGAATTAATTGCCTTAAAAGGATTGTTTATTAAAAAGAAACGCTACGGGGTATTAATTTATGATTTAGATGGAAAACGATTAGATAAGATGTCGGCACAAGAAGCTAAAGCTAAAGGCATAGTGCCAGGTGTCGGAAAAATTAAAGCAATGGGATTAGATCTTAAACGATCAGATACTCCAAAGGTTGTGCAAGATTTTTTAAGTACGTTATTGGTGGAGGTACTTCGAGGTGGTCAAAAAGATGAAATAGTAGATATGATTAGAAAGTTTAAAATTGAATTTACTGAACGTCCTGGTTGGGAAAAAGGTACTCCTAAACGTGTCAACAATTTAACTAAGTATACTAAGGAAGAAGAACGCTTAGGTAAAGCAAATCTTCCAGGTCATGTTAGAGCATCTATGAATTGGAACAATTTGAGGCGCATGAATAATGATAATTACAGTATGAAAATAGTTGATGGTATGAAAGTTATTGTATGTAAGCTAAAGAATAATCCAATCGGATTTACTAGCGTAGCATATCCGACTGATGAAGTACATTTGCCGTCGTGGTATAAACAGTTACCGTTTGATGATGCTGATATGGAAGATACAATTATAGATCAAAAAGTAAATAACTTATTGGGAGTCCTTGGTTGGGAATTATCTAAATCAACTCAAATAAAGAGCACATTTAATACGTTGTTTAGTTTTGAGGATGATGAATGAAAATTGAGAATATAGAAACGCAACAACTACTTAAAATGGTTGAAGTAATAATAGACTATCGAAATAAGTTACAAATTAACAGCACAAATTTAGCTGACTTAATTGCATTTATTAGTATGATTTCAGATGATCGAGAAAGCCAAGAAAAAATATTAAATGAAATGTTAAAATTAGATAGTATTTTATCTAAGGCACAGATGCATTATAGTAATCTAATAGAAGAAATGATTACAAAATCTAGAACATTATATAATATTAGAAATAACTCAGCCCATCAATCATATGCTCCGTGGATGAATGAAATATTAGAAAATGATGTTGATGCCTTTAATCATGTAATGTCAGTAATTGAACACAAGGTTGATCATCGATTTCCAGTATTAAATGTAGATAGTCATAGTAAAAAATTAGGAATAGCTATGTCACCTGGTGACCCGTATTACATAATTTCAAAGCCAGATGAATTTAATGAACAAAATGAATATAATGATGGTCTTTTTAAATCGTTAAAAAATTATACTACAAAAGGTAGATTCCTAGAAGCATCATCGAAACTTCCGCAAGATCAATTTGGTTTAATTCTATCAACCCAAAATTTCAATTCCATAGGCGTAAGCGTATTATCAACCCACCTAATTCAATGTTACAAACTTCTTAGACCGGGCGGTATTTTATTAATTTCGTTTATTGATGTATTGAGTGAGGGCGGATTTGAAATGCTAGCACGTTATAAAAATGGTGCAGCATCCCCACAAATAAGTTGTTTAACTAAAAATTATTTTTTCGAATACCTATTAAAACCAATTAAAGATCGCGCGCCGTTTATAATACATGATGAACAAACATTTTTAACACACACCGTTTTATCACTTAGAAAACCTGGAGAATTGAAGACCGTTAAAAATAGAAAAACGATTGGCGCAATTAAAACCGTTACGAACTAGACTTTTCCGTTGTAATACTGTATAATTTCAAGTTAGGAGAACATTTATGAAAGACCACTTACAGGATTTAGTAGATCATATTCACGCATTAGGAACAGTAGATTTTATCAAAATAATTGGCGGGGCAAAAGAAACTAAGTTTGCTGCAATGGCTGAGGACAATTCAGTTATTATTGCAGGCAAATTTAAGAAGGCCGTGTCAGAATTTGATGGAACCTTTGGGATGCCAAATTTAACCAAACTTAGTGTAATTTTGGGAATTCCGGAATACGATGAGAATTCAACTATTACGGTAGAAACTGCAAAACGTAATGGTGAGACAGTTCCAACGTGTTTGCATTTTAAGAATGAAGCAGGTGATTTTAAAAATGATTATAGGTTTATGTCAACAGAAATCGTTAATGAAAAACTTAAAACTGTAAAGTTTAAAGGTGTTACTTGGAATGTAGAAGTTGAACCGACGGTTTCGAGCGTTAATAGATTCAAATTTCAAAGCCAGGCGAATAATGAAGAACCATTATTTACAGTGAAAACTGAAAATAAAAATCTCATGTTTTACTTTGGTGATGTTAGTAGCCACGCCGGTAACTTTGTATTTGAGGCTAAGGTCACTGGCGTTTTAAGTAAAGGTTGGCAATGGCCAGTTGCTCCTGTGATTGGAATTTTAAATCTAGTTGGCGATAAGGTTATGAAATTTAGTGATCAAGGTGCATTGTTAATTACAGTTGACAGCGGAGTTGCTGAATACGAATATATTCTCCCAGCACAAAGTAAATAATGGAAAACGAATTTACCACATTCAATAAGAATCATGCCATCTTTTTACCAGCTATAAGTAGCTTCTATGCTACTTTTATTGGTAAACAAAGATTTGGTGAATATATTGCGCATTCACGTATTCCTAAATCATTTAAACATGGCGTCGAAAGTATCAATTTTCTTAATAAGGATGAAGGTATTTTTTATTATCCATATGCGTTATACAGTGCGGGCCACGCCAAATTAGACCTAAATAAGGTAGAACACAAAGAAGATATGATTCGAAATAGAGATCGAAGCTCAAGCCTATTAGTAGGCGATAGTGGGGGATTTCAAATCGGGAAAGGAGTGTGGGAAGGTGATTGGACTGATTCCAATTGTCCCAAGGCTAGCAAACAACGTGAAACAGTTCTCCATTGGTTAGAAGGAATATCTGATTATGCTATGTGTTTAGATATTCCTGTGTGGACTAGGTACACAGAAAAAGCTAGAAAAACAACAAAAGTAAAAACATATCAGGATGCAGTTAACGGAACAAAAATTAACAATGAATACTTTATAAAGAACAGACACGGTAATACTAAGTTCCTAAATGTTCTTCAAGGTGAAAATCATACTGAAGCGGAAGATTGGTATGAACAAATGAAACAATATTGTGATCCTAAAAAATATAAAACTAATCACTTTAATGGATGGGCAATGGGTGGACAAAATATGTGTGATTTGCACCTAGCTCTTAAACGAGTAATTACATTAAAATTTGATGGGTTGCTAGAAAAAGGTGTGCATGATTGGATGCACTTTTTAGGAACCAGTAGATTAGAGTGGGCAATGGCATTATCAGATATTCAACGTGCTGTTCGTAAATATCATAATTCGAATTTTACTATTAGTTATGATTGTGCCAGTCCATTTTTAGCTACAGCAAACGGTAGAATTTATACTAGTTTAGATTTAAATCCGGGTGAGAAATGGATATATAGAATGGAATTTGGACCCGATAATAAAAAATATGCGACCGACAATAGAAAATTTAGCCAAGCATTATTAGAAGATTTAAAACGTAAAAAAACAACAATTGATAATTTTATTGATAGTCCAGTCACAGAAGATTTATTGATTAGTGATGTTTGTATATACAAGGAAGGCGACGTAAATAAAATTGGTAAAGAAGGTAAAACAAGTTGGGATAGTTTTAGTTATGCGATCCAGATGGCTCATAATGTTTGGATGCACTTGATGGCGGTGAGACTTGCTAATGAATTATATGATAGCGGAACATACCCAACAATGTTGGTTGAAGATAGCATTAGTCAACTAATGATGAAAGACTTAATTACTGAGGCAATTAGAATTGATAGTAAACCAAAAGCATTAAAGTTTTTAGATGATCATAGTAAATTTTGGATGCGTTTGGTTGGTACTAGAGGATTTAGCGGTAAAAAGGCCATGAATGCAACGACCCAATTTAACAACCTTTTTGAAATTATAGAATAAATTTGCAATTTGAATTATAATCTGTTAATATAAGGACATACGTTATGATTGACGATCAAATACATCAGGCTCAATTAGATAATATTAATCACACAGTCGACGGGGCGATGAAAAGAATTTGGATAACTTTCCAAAAAGAAGGCATCCATAAATTTCCAGAAGCGTTAGAAGATCCAAATCTTGAAGATGTGTCCTTTTTAGGATATCCACATAGACATATTTTTCATTTTAGAGTTTGGATCACTGTTCAACACAATGATAGAGAAATTGAATTTATTCAATTTAAACGATGGGTAGAAGGTCTTTACCTTAACAAGGCATTAGATCTAAATAACAAAAGCTGTGAAATGATTTCCGATGATTTATTTAAAATGATTTCTTCTAAATATTATGGGCGGGAAATATGGATAGAGATTAGTGAAGATGGTGAGAATGGTAGTTTCGTAAAATATAACGATCCACGGATTAGATAAAAAGGAAATATAATGGCACAACCACTTTGGTTAAAAAAATATTTAATAATGAAACCGGAAGTTAAGAAGATTTACTCTGACTTAGAGGATTATTTAAATTTTTGTAGGATGGAACTTCTTCCATTTAATCCAGGAGATATGTACAATAACAAGAACAATACCTGGAAGCAATACACGAAAGAACAATCCAAACGTAGACGATGAAAACCCTCAAAGATTTTATTGCTGAAGTTGAAGCTGAACACGTGGATGGTACATATGCAGCATTATATCCAGACGATGATACTAAGTCTAATGTAGCAGAATTAATAGGATCATTGGAACTTGGTGATTCTGCAAAGATTGATGACATCCATTGTACGGTTGCATATAGTCGTAAACCAATTGCTGATGCTGGAGAATTTTCTACCTCTGTTAACATAGTTGCAAGAGTAATTGGGTATGAAGTTTTGAAACATGATACTAATACCCTTGTTTTAACTTTAGAGAGCAAAGAAATTACTGATCTCTTTAATAAGTTTTTAAGCAAAGGGGCAACCTGGGATCATGAAAATTTTAAACCACACCTATCAATAGGATATAATTATCCGCATAATGATTTATCTAATATTATACTTCTAGCTCCAAAATTTAAAACAGTAACATTTAATAAGCTTATTATATCTCCGTTAGAATTAGATTGGAAAGAAACTAGATGACATTATACGTTGTAGATTTAGAGGCGGTAGAAACTCGTTATACTGGACAATGGAAGAAACACCTTCCAAAGCTATTGCAGAAGAACGGTATTAAAGCTGTGGTAATTTCAGGTGTTGATGATATTCCAAAAGCAACAACTCCGGGCGCATTTTTGAACTTTGGCGGTACTAATGTTTATAAAGCATCACAAGTCGAAACAATTAGTCGACTATTTTGTGCGGGGAAAATAAAAAAAGGCGATCAATTTTTATTTACTGATGCTTGGCATCCGGGCATTATCAATCTCAAATATATGAGTGAATTATTAGGCATTTCTGTTAATATTCATGCGCTCTGGCATGCAGGAAGCTATGATTCTGCCGATTTTTTAGGTAGGATTATAGGAGATGCTCCTTGGGTGCGCAACTTTGAAAAATCATTGTTTCATGCAATTAATTTTAATTACTTTGCATCAACTTTTCACATTGAATTGTTTAGCCAAATTTTATTTAGATCGACACCAATCCAGATGTCAAAAACTTTTGGGGTTGACAAAATAGTAAGATCAGGATGGCCGTTTGAGTTTTTAAAAGCAGAAATATTGTCTGGACCAAAACAAAAGAAAAAGGATCTTATTGTATTCCCACATAGAATAGCAATAGAAAAACAAGTAGCTATTTTTAAAAACTTAGCTAAAGAGTTACCAGAATATGAATTTGTTATCTGCCAGGAAAAGCAGTTAACAAAGAAAGAATACCATAAAATTCTCAAACAAGCCAAATTGGTATTTTCAGCAAACCTACAAGAAACATTAGGTATTGGCTGTTATGAAGGGTTACTTGCTGATGCTAATGTTTTGGTTCCTCATAGGTTAAGTTATAAAGAAATGTATGTAAAAGATTCATTTGTTTATCCATCAGAATGGTCATCAAGTTATCAATTATATGATAGAAATAAAATTCAACTAATAGAAACTATTAGAGATTTAGTATCTAATTATGATGATTACGCTATTGATCGAGAATTAACAGAACATCACTTAACAGAATTTTATTTCTCCTCTAATAAGTTGATTGAAAATATTAAAGAATGGCAATAATCTTAATTCAAAAAGATATTACCGAAATAACTAACGGGGTAATAGTTCATGGTTGTAACGCTAAGGGCGTTATGGGTTCTGGTGTGGCTAAAGCTATAAAGAAAAAATGGCCGGGTGCATACATGGCTTATAGAACTGTATATATTGAAGATGGCTTATTTCTTGGGGATACAATTTGGTATCAAGCTAACGAAAATTTGTTTGTTGTTAATGCGATCACACAAGAAACTTACGGTACAGATGGTAAGGTTTACGCTAACATTGACGCAATCGACAATGTCCTATATAATATTATTAGTGCTGTACGAGGAACCGATTTACAAAACAAAATTTACATGCCGATGATTGGTTGTGGATTGGGTGGATTAGATTGGAATGACGCAGTTGAACCCGTTGTTAGAGATTTATTAGCTCACGAATCCGATGACGTTGATATACGGGTTTGTAGTTTATCGTTATACAATTTTAATACAGGAAAATATGAAAACATCAGATAAAATAAGAGCAAGACTTAAACGGTTAGAGAAACGATATTTTAGTAACGACAATATTTCTGAGGTATTACTCCCAGGAGATGAACAACGGATTATTAATGAAGTTGCAGCAGAAATGGAAAATGTATTCCAAGCGTTAGTGATTGATACCAAGAATGATCATAATACTAAAGAAACTGCAATGCGTGTGGCTAAGATGTTTGTTACAGAAATATTTGCTGGACGATATCAAGATGCTCCGGCTATAACGGCATTTCCAAATGATTTAGAATACGACCAATTATATGTGACTGGACCTATTACAATAAGAAGTACATGCGCCCATCATATAATGCCTATTGTAGGTAAAGCTTACGTTGGTGTATTTCCGGGACGTAAGGTAATTGGCCTAAGTAAGTTTAATAGAATTGCAGATTGGATTACAAGCCGTCCACAAATACAAGAAGAAATGACAATGCAATTAGCCGATGCTATAGAAAGTGAAACCGAGGCTGATGGCATTGCTGTATTAATTCAAGCAGAACACTTTTGTATGACGCATCGGGGAGTACGGGAACATCAAAGTGACATGACTACGAGTGTGCTTCGAGGTACAATGCGTGACACACCAGAACTTAGACAAGAATTTTTTAATATTATTGCTAGGATGAAATAATGAATGAATCGGCCCCTTGGCGCAATCCACGTAACATAATTGTTGATATATGCGTAAACAATGCCAAAGGATGGGATGATAATTCTATCCGAAGTTTTGTACGGCAAGGATATACAATTTATAAAATACGCAAGCATTTTCTAACAATATCAGGAAAAGGAACATTTGGCGAGCAGGCTGGTAGTAATAGCGATACTATAAGCTACTATAGAATTAAATTTCCTTACTCTGAGCAAGGTAAACAGATGATTACATGGATGATGATGCAAATAGGAACCGATTTTCAGATATTGGATACTACCCACAGGAAAGAGATATGTTTCGAAGATTCCTAAACTGGTTGGAGCAACATGATCGTAAACGAGTTATTTTAGATCGTCAAGGCGAATCACCATATTTAGAACGGTACTATATCTTTATTAAAGATCGAGTACATTGCCCATTCAATATTTTCTTGCATAAATTCCTACGATCAGATCCAGACGATTTGCACGACCATCCATGGCCATATATGACAATAGTATTAAAAGGTGGATATTGGGAATGGATACCTAAGACCGCTTGGAATCCGATTACTGGTTACGATATAATTATTGGGGAGCAACGACTATGGCGTGGGCCTGGACATTTTAGACTATGCAAAGCAACGTCACTTCATAGAATTGAATTAAATCCTGATGTTAGTGATTGTTGGACTTTGTTTATACCTGGCAAACGAAAAAGAGAATGGGGATTTTTAACACACAGAAATTGGAAAAACCAAAAATGGGTGGATAATGAAACTTACATTTCAGAAGAATCAAACGTATGACTACTAAATTAGAAATTGTAACTTGGCCCCAGGCTAATTCATATATTGCTGAGATTGCTAGACAAATGCATATTGGTAGTTGGAGGCCTGATTATATTGTTGGTGTTACTAGAGGGGGTGCAATTCCAGCAACGATGTTAAGTCATTATCTCGATGTTCCTTTAGAGACATTACGAATTTGTTTACGTGAGCATGAAGGATTAGAATCAAATACTTGGATGGCAGAGGAAGCATTTGGATATGTTAAGGAAGAAAATCGTTTATTCCCAACCCAATATACTGAAGCAAGACTTAGAAAAAATATTTTAATAGTTGATGATATTAATGACACTGGAGCAACATTGCAATGGATTAAGGATGATTGGATGACCAGTTGTTTTAAAGACAATATTGCTTGGCAATGGATTTGGGGTGGCACTGTTAGATTTGCAACATTAATTAATAACACGGCCTCAAATTTTGATGTTAATTATAGCGCGTTGGATATTAACAAATTAGAGAACGATGTTTGGTTTAGATTTCCATGGGAACAATGGTGGTAATGTCTAAAATTTATTTAGAATGTGATTCTGATACCGCTGATATTTTATATACCAAATTGATCGAAGATAATCATGTTTTAAAAATACGGCATCTTGGTCCGGAGACTGTCAGAATTATATTAACAGATCTGAGTAAAGATGAGTTTGAACGTTATAAAGCATTTATTTTACTAGCTGGATTGAATGTTTATTTTCCTCTTAATGAGCCGAAATATGAATGATTTAGAAAAAGCATTAGCACATAAAATAGTTCCGTGGACTGAAATACAACACCGGACTAAAAACTATTGGGTGTTTAAAGATGGTTACCCGGTAAATCCTGGTCATCAATTATTTGTTCCAACTAATAATAATGATATGGCATGTTTGATGGAATGCTATGAAGCAGCTTATAAATTTGGATTCATGTTAATGTCGAGCGATAAATGTAATGGATTTAATGTAGGACAAAATATAAGTCCAGCTGCTGGTCAAACTGTAAATTATCCACATGTACATATGATTCCTAGATTTAATGGTGACATGGATGACCCGACAGGCGGTATCAGGAATGTTGTTCCTAACATGGGAAATTATAAGAACCCACATAAATTATTAAATGATGAGGATCATAAACAATTAAAAGAAACATTTAGATTACTTTCAAAATTGTGGGCAGATCCAAAAATGATGGATGAATCGGCAACCCCGTTAATCAGACTTGAACGTGTATTACATAAATTAGGATCACAAAAACATGCCCGTTTACGATCTTAAATGTAAAAATTGCAATATGATTTTCGAAGCCTTAGTTAAAATATCAGAATTCGAAAATAGCGAAGTACCTTGTCCTAACTGTTCTAAAACTGATTTAGAAAAATTAGTTAGTAGCGCAAGCTTTAAATTAAAAGGAACCGGATGGTATGAAACAGACTTTAAACAAAAACCTCAAAAGCAAAAAAAGAAAAAAGAAAGCAGTCCAACAACACCAAATCCCAACGCTGCCGGTGCCGGCACTGGCACCAGAACGGACGATAACTGATTTTACTATGGGTGTTACTAACTCCTCACGTTTACTATCAATCAATGCTCCTTCTAATAAAGAGATAGTAAGAATTACAAATGATGGTGATGTAATTTGGTATGGAAAACCTTCAGAAGCAATAAAGACATTAACAACTTGTTTTCATTTATCAGTTGAGGCGATGGCTGGTGTTAATAAGGGCGCTAGAAAAAAATACCAATATCATGCCTATAAAAATATCTTAAAGAAATCTCAATCAATGACTAAGAAACAATTAATATCAGATTTAACAAGAATCGTTAAAGAACACGAAGAAAAAATAATTATGGACACGTTAACTAACGTGGATAAATAATTAACTAGGAGTATAATATGAATTGGTTTAATAAATTATTTTCGAACAAAGAAATTAAGCTAGAAGCTAAGGTTAAAGAATTAGAAGAAAAATTAGAGGAAAAATCAAAACCAACTGCTAAAGAAGAAGCTACTAAAAAAGGTGAACCATATGTTAATATCTTAGAAATGGAAATTTCCAAAGGTAGCACTGGATTGGGGAGTTTTGAATTAGACTGGAATTCATATTTTATTGCCTATCTCAGAGAGCACGGTTATGAAGGTAGAACTGATGAATTGATTATTGATCGTTGGTTTACTGATGTATGTAGAAATGTTGTATTAGAAACATACGAACAACATGCTGCTAATAATACAGATTACGTTACCCGTAAAAAATTAGACGATGGACGAACTGAAATTGGTTAACTAGTTTTTGACTTAGTTCTAATTAACTGCTATTATAATTCAACTATGAAATATCTATTGGTCGATACCGCAAATACATTTTTTAGAGCACGTTATATTTCGGGTCGACATTCTACTTTGGATGAGCGCACTGGAATGGCTATCCATATTACATTAACCTCTATTTCCAAACTTTGGAGAGAACAAGATCCAGAACATGTTGTTTTTTGTTTGGAAGGTACAAGTTGGAGGCGAGGAACATATCCGCCATATAAGAAAAACAGAGATGTAGCCAAAGTTGCACTGACTCCAGCTGAGGTAAAAGAAGATCAAGCATATTGGGATGCATTCAATCAACTAAGTGAATACCTAAACAATAAAACAAATTGTTCAGTTCTCCATAGTCCCAACGCTGAGGCGGATGACCTCATTGCCCGATTCATTGCACTTCATCCTCATGACGAACATGTAATACTGAGCAGTGATTCAGATATGTTACAATTAATTGCTGAAAATGTTACTGTATATAACGGCATCACCGGAGAGTTACATTCCCTCAAAGGAGTGTTTAATGGTGGAAGTAAACCAGCAATAGATAAGAAAACTAAACTACCAAAAGAGGCACCAAATCCTGCGTGGTTATTATTTGAAAAATGCATGAGGGGTGATTCTAGCGACAATGTGTTTAGTGCATATCCTAGAGTGAATGTTAAAAGATTGAAAGAAGCATTTAATGATCGTGAGAAAAAAGGATATAGTTGGAATAATGTTATGTTGCAACGTTGGACTGATCATAATAAAAAAGAACACAAGGTAGTAGATGATTATGAACGGAATAAAGTTTTGATTGATTTGACTGCACAACCTGACAAAATTAAAAAAGAAATAGATACAGATATTATTTCTCAGTTAAATAGAAAAACAATTTCACAAGTAGGAACACATTTTATTGTGTTTTGTGGAAAACACGAGTTAGTAAAGTTATTAGATTTTACTGATTCTTATGTCTCGATTCTGAATCGACCATACAAGGTGAAATAATGAATTATAGCATTTACGACAAAATGTCATCATTAATAACAAAACCAAAACGTCCTAAGTTATCAACATTTGTATCTTCGGCGGATTTATTTACCTATGTCTATCCGAGAGGAAATATGGATCTTCATTCTTTCTTACATTTAATCGGAGTGGGAAAGGACGGACCTTGGATTGCCGGTGGAGCAGCATTAGCATGGTATAAGGGAGAAACGATTGATTCCTTAACGGACGTTGATATATTTTTTGCTAATAAGGATAATTTTGATTGGGTTGACAAAATTTTTAATGATGTATTAACGAATCCCAATGATAAATTAGACGATTTTAGTAAATTATTTTCAAAAGATGTGTTGGTAGGTACCAACCCGTATATTCATAGATCACACAATGCAACTACAATTAGATTTAGCATTCAAACAAAAATATATACGATACAATTAATTAAAGCTAGGTTTCATGACAATATTCAATCAGTAATTGATAGTTTTGATATTAGTGTTTGTAAAGTAGCGACTGACGGTAAACATTTTTATTTAGGAGAAAATACTGCACACGATATAAACAATAAAATATTAAGGTATGAAGGTGAATTTAAAATGAATTCATTACCTAGAATTTTAAAATACCAAACCTATGGTTATAAACCCACAGACGAATTAGTTCAACGAATGAGAGATAGTGAGAGTTTATATACCGAAATTGATATTGAGGATGTAAATGGATATAACAACATCGCCTAACGAATATAAAGAAAGAACTTGGAGCCTGTTCTCCAAGAAGCCTATGCTAATGTATTCTAAAAAGCATGATCAATATATTGTCCTTTGGAATGGCATTATAATGACTAGGAATGATGCAATTTATATTTTGTTTCATGCATTTCATCGAGTCTTTCCAGGACAAAAAGTTAAACAGAAACTATTAGATGACTATATGCGCTGTCTACGCAGTGGCGTATTTAAAGAATTTACCGATGAAGCGGGCGAAAGATTTATGGAAAATAGGTGCCGATTGTCTGACATGGTGGTGGAAGATATGACTAAGATTGAAGTCGCTAATAATATGAGAAATACTCGATTTCAATATTTAATAAAAATATTTTCTGCACTTCTTTATGATTACGAGAATAACGGAACAACTTTTAAACAGGCTATGGATTGGTTAGATTTAGGGCAGGCAAACGAATATGATTAGAGATGTTAACATAGTCGGAAGTACCTTTTTCGTATCCTCGACTCAAATGCCAATATATGCTATTGGTGAGAACCAAGTTCGATATAATAATCGAAAAAATGCATTAGAGCAATGGGTTGCATCGAATAACAGCTGGCAAGAAATTGCTGGCGCGGTAGACATTCGTATCAATCCAGAAATTGATGCATTATTAAATTGGGTTCGAGAAAAACAACAAGAAGAATTTAAACTAACAAACATATATAAAAAATATCCAGAACTTCGTAAAATGAAAGAACAGCATGATATAATGCTTGCACTTATAAAGGAATATGTAGATGAGCCTAATCGCTAAAACAGTAGTAAAGAATAAATTTTGGATCGTGGAAGAAGATGGCATTAAGGTCGCTACTATTCAAAAAAGCCCCGGCGGTGTTGCGTTTGTAAAAGATGCTAATAGAGAACTTTTTCCTAGCATTAAAAACCTAGGTAGTACTCACAATATTATCTTTGATAAAATTGAAAAGAAAAAGAAAACCTTAGAAAAGAAAGAGCATGTTTCTGAAATTAACGGATATCCAACGAATACTACACCATACAATGTTCTTCACAATGTACAGAACAATAGTTACATTTATACAAAGAAACCTAAAAGCAAAAGTTATTTTTGTGCGGGATATTATATCGTACAATTTTCAGTCACCTGGGTGCGAGGATTTTGTCCTAAACTCATTACGCTTGAACGATACAAATTTAAAGGTCCGTTTAAGACAAAAACAGAAATGCAAGCAGTTTTACAAAAGACAGTTAATGAACCCGATATTGACTAAGTTTAATACAAAGGTTCAAACCCTTAGTCAAAGTGGCGGGAAACAACTTCTATTAAGTGCTAGAGAAGCCCGAGATCTACAATCAGAAATTTTCGTCCTTCTTCGACAAATTGCTACATTAGAAGCTAATTTACGCAGGGCTGAATCGGGTGAAGTTCCTGCTTCTATATCTGCCGACGGTGGCAAGTTTTAACATAAATACTATGTTATGAGTAGACCCAAGCCCACCGTCATTTTAGAGAAAGTAAATAAGACAACCTACAAATGTGATCAGGTACTGCATAGTGATGGCATTTGGGCTGTGTACTTTAACGGCAAACCTATTAACTTAAAAACTAGTAATCTACTAGTTAACTATCCAGGACCTAAATATAAAAAGGTTAGTTTTAGTAATAAAGGTCATGCTATTAACCTAGCTAAAAAATTAAATGAAACTTTTCAAACAGATAAATTTACCGTTGTGTTCTTGACTCAAGGAGAACAGGTATTCCCAACCAAGAATTAAAGGCAATTAAAAAGAAAAGATTGACCAGAGAAATGTGTGTGCAGTATAACGCCCAGGGCGGCGATTGCGACACAAAGGTCTTTTCTAATTCAATATGGCAGCATCCAGATGCTTGGACTTTGCAACTAAGAAAAAATGGACGTAAGATACTTGATCAGATGGGGATGAAAAGTTATCTAATCAAGTTAACCCATCAAGATTTTACATCAAACGTTTATTTAAAATTATACAAATGTCTCGAAGGACCATTTTATATTAATACTCCACAATTGTGGCTTTATTTAGAAAAAGACTATATTATGATGACATTACTTGATAACGATTTAAAGAAAATTATCAGGAACTGTTCGGATAAGTGATGATCATAATAGCATGACAACCGTTAACACTAGATTGGTTTGGATCAATCTCCCATCCAAATTTTGGGAAGAAACCGATGATGGTACGAAGCAAGAGAAATTATCAATAATTGCTATTGTAGCATTTTTCAAAAAATATACACCGATGGCCGAAATCCATTTGTTACACGATCATCCTCAAATTGAGAAGGAACTTCGACATTGGTTGAGAGCGAATTCTATTCAATTACCTGGTGCGGTAATTCCGGTGGTAATTCCAAACGATGCAGACTTTTTAGTATTCCAATTAAAATGGTTTGATTATATAAAATTTATTACCTATACTGATATTAATCCCTCGGTAATCACTACTGACTAATATAACATTTGACTTTGGAAAAGCTTTAACGTAAAATAATTAAATATGAGACCATATACTCAAGGGCTTTTGGACGGTATGTGTGGCGTCTATTCGGTTATCAACGCAATGCACGCCATTGATCATATGCCTGAAAAACGAGCAGAAACAATGTTTCGGATAACAATTAAAAAGTTTTCTAGCATATTTCCCACAGCATTCTATGACGGGATTAAATTCGATGAACTTCTTACAATTACACGCTGGATTGCAAAAAAATATGTCAAAAATAAGCTAAAATGTTACAAACCTGTTAGAAAAAAAGTCGATATTAGAGGTTGGTTCGATATACTGGAACAAGTATTAGATAAAGATAAAACTGCCGTTATTATCGGCCTAGGATATCCGGAAGATCATTGGAGCGTCTGTGTCGCTGTAGAACGCAAAGGAAATGGACGTTATCTTGTACTGTCAGATTCATATTTTGGTTTAAAGAGATTTAGAGAATCCAAATTCTCTATGTTTAAGAAAAAAGACAAAATTCAAATTGACCCATTCGAAACTATTGTAATTGGAAAATAACATGAATACGGAAAAAGAAAATATGATGCGAACATTAGCCGATAAACCTAGGCTTGCATCAGCTTGGTGTAGTATAGGAATCCACCGATGGCAGCGTTGGAGAAGTTATAAAGAAGATATAATTGAAACTGATAAGCTTGGATATTCTGTAATCCAACAACTTCGAGAATGTGATGATTGTGGATTGAAACAATTATCATATACTAACGCTAGTCACAAAAAAATCACCTAATCTAAATCAATGACTTATAAGACCCCCAACATAAGTCATTGATTTTATTAATGTTAATTGGGCTTGACACTAACTTCAAACTCCAGTAAAATACTAGGGTATTAAACGTTAACCTACTAGGAGAATAAACGTATGGCTCAAGCACAAGAATCCACCCGCACAGTAAATCCCAAAGAAGCTGAGGCGGCAATTATGACTTGTTTTAAGTCGAAGCGTCCGCTGTTTCTGTGGGGACCTCCGGGAATCGGTAAAAGCGAAGTGGTAGACACTATTACTACGCGCCTCGAAGGCTTTATGATTGACCTGCGTTTGGGTCAAATGGAGCCGACGGATTTGCGTGGAATTCCGTACTTTAACAAAGAGCTGGGGCTCATGGACTGGGCACCGCCCATCGACCTTCCTTCGGAAGAACTTGCTGCAAAATATCCGATCATTGTATTGTTCCTCGACGAGATGAACGCGGCAGCGCCGTCGGTGCAAGCGGCTGCCTACCAGCTTATTCTTAACCGTCGTATCGGAAAATACTTTCTCCCCAAAAACGTTGTTATTGTTGCAGCGGGTAACAGGGAATCGGATCGAGGCGTTACTTATCGCATGCCTAGTCCGCTTGCCAACCGTTTTGTTCACCTCGAAATGAGGCACGATTTTGATTGCTGGCAGGAATGGGCAATTCATCATCGCATCAACAACGACGTTATTGGTTACCTCAGCCACAATAAACAAGATTTGTTCGACTTCAAAGCGACGTCGGCGAGCCGGGCGTTTGCTACTCCGCGTTCGTGGGTCTTTGTAAGTGACCTCATTGACGACGGTGTCGGCTACGATGTCCTGACCAATCTGGTTGCTGGTACTGTTGGCGAGGGCCTTGCTGTTAAGTTCATGGCGCACCGGAAATTGGTCGAAGACCTTCCGATGCCGATGGACATTCTTGAGGGCAAGGTTACGGAACTCAAAGTCAAGGAGATCAGCGCAATGTATTCGCTTACGATTTCCATGTGCTACGAACTGAAGGATGCCAGGGAGAAAAAGGTCTCCGACGACAAGTGGCACAAAATGATCGATTGCTTCTTCGCGTTCATGATGAAGAATTTCCAAAAGGAAATCGTGGTTATGGGCGCGCGTACTGCGCTCACCACGTATGACCTTCCGATTAACCCGAAGAAGATGAAGTCCTTCGACGAGTTCCACAAACTGTACGGCAAATACATTATTGCCGCTAACCAGTAAACGGTTTAGGCTAGTTGGGATGGCGTCCTAGTCGCCGGCAGTACCCAACTAGCCTTTCTTATTAAGGAGACAAAATGAACCGCAAATCAAAATATATTGTTGTAAAACACGAAGGTTTTGAGATGCCGATTGTCTTTTCTGACCTAATGCAGCATACGCAGGCGGCGGGCCTGCGCGAGGTTATTGGTGCAGGTTTTTGCTATGTCGAAGCTGGCGAATATGTTTGTTATGGTGAAAGCATTGGTCTACATGTTAAAAGCCGAGGCGAAACAGATGCATCGGTACTGAATGAAATGCTTGGAATGATCCGTGAAGAATAATATGAATAAAGACAAACCAATGACCGCTGATGAATTTCTAAGTTATTGGTTGGATCCAATTGACGATGAAGGTCCTCACATGTCTGCGTTGGATGCATTTGAGGAATCTCTTTTTGAGCATGAATCCCAATATTATAGTGAGTGCGCGATGTTTGGTGATGCCGGTCCAGGACAAGGATTGCACGTTTCTAATGGACAACGCGAACTTGAAAATGTTCGTCGTCAAATTAACCGTATCAAAACCTTAAAAGGTGAACTGCATGGCAATGACTAAAAACGAACGTCGATTTTATTGGGCAGTTCAAGACTCATTATTTCTTACCATGACCTATTTGGCTGTGGTTGATGGTATTGGTTGGGCTAACGTTGTTCTCAATGTGTACCTTTGGATAATGATCGTGTCAATGGGTCTTATTGCATTGGGTACCTGGGCGCATAATTTTCTAGTAGCACAAGGTCATCGGGACAAAAACGAACTAACAGTGCTTGATCAACTTCGAGCAAAAGGAGTATCAGTGCCCCCACTGCTTATGGCTTTTGTTGACGCTATTGTTTTCGGTGCTGCATTATCAGTCGGTTGGTATTGGACCGCTGCCGCCGCATTTAGCATGATTATTTTTGAAATTGTCGTATTTGATAAACGTGCTGTCGCTGCCGCTGTGGCGCGTAAAAATGAATTTGAGATGATGGCTGAAAAAAACTAAACAAATCAATGACTTACAAAACCAGTACCGATGTAAGTCATTGATTTACAACAGGATATTTGGTTGACACTATACCAGATCCACCATATAATACTGTTATAACCAATTAAGGACTTATATGAGCCAAGACACCACAGCAAACAAAAAGATCAAGCTCAACACCTTGTCCGATACGTTTGATGCAAAGTTGGACGAGAAAGTGCGCGAGCAAATTGTTACTGCGCGAATCAGTATGTTACTGAAAATGCCCTTCCTGGGCAATATTGCTACCCGACTTATTCTTGTACCTGCCGATAAATGGCTGCCTACTGCGGCGGTTGATGGTCGGCATTTGTTTTACAATTCCAAATTTTTCCAAATGCTTTCGTTGCCGCAAACCATTTTCGTAATCGGCCACGAAATTCTCCACGTTATTTACGAGCACATGGATCGTCGCGCACACCGCGATCCTGGGTTGTGGAATATTGCGGCTGACTTTGCTATTAACGGTGATTTGGTTGAGCACCGAATCGGTGAAAAAGTAACACAATTTCCAATCTGTCTTGATCCGAAATATACCGGTCGAACGGCAGAAGACATTTATAATGAGCTGTATGAAAACGCCGACAAAATTAATATCCAGGAATTGTTAGATCAATTGTTGGATGAGCATTTAGATCCCGACGGCGAAGATCCGAGTAAGGGCAAGGGTGGAAACGGTAATGATGATGGTGATGGTGCGGGTAGGCCAGTTCTTAGTCCTGAGGAGCGCCGTAAGGTGCGCGACGAGATTAAAGAAGCAATTATGCAGGCATACCAGGCGGCAGGGGCAGGTAATCTTCCGGCGGGTGTAAAGCGATTGCTCGACGAGATGATGGAGCCGAAAATGAACTGGCGTGAATTGTTGCGCCAGCAAATTGAAAGCACGTTCAAAAACGATTTTACCTGGATGCGGCCTTCACGTCGAGGCTGGCAC
>Ga0307378_10001501_pt1 | contig 37951 bp, 32 predicted proteins | sample UN1MG_FD_202238 | JGI IMG/M metagenome (GOLD analysis project Ga0307378, IMG submission 202238) | Soil microbial communities from Risofladan, Vaasa, Finland - UN-1 | ecosystem: Environmental > Terrestrial > Soil > Coastal area > Acid sulfate soil | place: Finland: Risofladan, Vaasa | collected...
CCAATTGTCCTCTCCTTCTTTTGTGAAGGTAATCGTCCCCTCTTCGGTCTTAAAGACGATTCTCTCAACGTCATCCGATGAGAGATCGACCAGCTTATCTCCGCGTTCCTCTTTCCCCACATCTTTTACATCGAAGAGGAGAATAAATGCCAAAAGACAAAGGAAAACGACAAGAAGGATAAAAGTGGCCTTAAACTTCATAGGGATCTTCTCCTTGCCCAGATTATTGTCCCTGTCACTAGGACGGCTAAAGGAAGGATGATGAGAGAGACAAAAAAGATCATTCTCCCTTGAGAGGGTGTGAGCTGGATCGTCTTTGGCGAAGCGGTATTAGGCTGGATAGATATGAGGTCTGCCTCTTCTGTCAACCAGGCCGCAGTGTTGAGAAAAAAGTTGCCGTTCCCTGAGGTGTAGTAATATTGGTTGGAGACGAATCCCGAATCGCCGAACACAGCCAACCGGCCTTCGGGCCTGGGTTTATCCTCTTGAATCTCCTCTCCTCTTTCTTCCTTATCTTTGTCTTGAGCCATCTCCTCTTTGACTTCTGCTCCTGATTCAGCTTCGGTCTTTTCGCTCTCTGCGGATTCTTCCTCAGCTTCGTCGTCTTTATATTCGATCGTAGCAACCACAGCGAGAGAGATGGGGCCGGCTTTGTCCTTCTCCTCATTGAATGCCACCTGCTGTTCTTCCAGTTGTCTCTCAGACCAAGAATTTTGACTGGTTCTGGCCAACACGGTGATGCTTATGCCTTCTGGTTTCTCTTCCGTTGTATCCACAGAACGGGCAAAGGGAAAGAACGTGGCATAACGGAATTTGCTCGTGATATCGTGGTATTCATATTCGCTCACCACGGGCATAAAGTAGTCGCCTCCCATCAGCCTCGAGACAGTATCCACGATCACATCGTCTTCGAGTTTTACTCCGAATTCGGCGAGGAATGGGCTAAGGCCTGGGGCTGTTTGCGGGTCGACCATGAAGAATACGCGTCCGCCTTTTTGAAGAAAATTGCGGATGGTCTCTATCTCGTCAGGAAAAAGATCCTTCTTAGGGCCCGGGATGATAAGGAGGTCGACGTCACCGGGAAAGGTATCGGGCAGTGCCAGACTCAATTTTTTCACATCGTAGGCGAGCTTTTCCAGCTCGGCTTTTGCCTGAGAATAACCGCCATCCTCTAAATTCTCGATACTCCCTTCTCCATGACCCTCGAGAAAATAAATGGTTTTCTTTTTTTCTCTCGAGATCTTGATGATCGCGTTCGTGATGTCTTCCTCGCTCGTGGAGGTGATACGGCTTTCCTTGTCCCCGCTTTCGAAGATGGAGGTGCCATCCTCTGTGACTTCATATCTTTTGACCAACCCGGGATTCTTATCGGGATCTATGAATTCGTACTTGATCTTGGAGGTGTGATAGGTGTAGTTATCCATCAAGTATTGCATCGTGTTCCGTTGGTAATTGCCTTCGAGGAAGAAGCTTTTGATCCTGACCTCGTTCTCCAGATTCTTGAGCACGGTCACGGATTGGTCAGAAAGACTGTGAACCTTTGCCTCGGTGAAGTCGAACCTGTGGTGGTACCTGGAGAATATGTAGTTGATGAGCACAAGAATTCCGATGACGAGGATGACCATCATAAACAGATTGCTCGAGTAGAGGAAGGATTTGCGCTTCAAACCCTGCTTGAGGAGAGAGAGATTCAGGTAGATGTACACGAGGATCGACAGGATGCCCAAAACCAGAAAAATGTAGGGGATCGTTTTTTTGTAGGGCCAGATTCGGATGAGCACAAATGCTGCAAAAATAAGAGTTATGCCGATATAGTTCAAATTTTTCTTGATGTTGTCCATTGACTATCTCCATCTCCGTGATTGGATCACAGAATGAGTGAGGAATAATCCAAAGAATATGAGACTCAAGTAATAAACAATATCTGTGGTGTCCAGAATACCGCGGGTCATGTCGTCAAAATGTTGGAAGAACGAGAGATAGTTCAAAACACTTCTCCAAATTCCTCCGGCAAATTGAGAGGCCCAGTTGAGCACGAAGAAAAGAAGGAAGAAACCAAATCCAAGGGCTGCTGCGACGATCTGGTTTTCGGTGAGAGAAGAAAAGAAAATACCGAGAGCCATGAATGCAGCTCCCATCAGGAAAAGACCGAGATAGCCGCTGAGGAGCGGTAGAACTTCTGGATTACCGAAAGCAAAGACGAACACCGAGAGAAGGCTGTTCAGAAAAAGCATGACCAAAAGGACGACCAGGGACGCAAAATACTTTCCCAGGATGATCTGGCTTATGGAAACGGGGGAGGTGTAGAGGAGCTCATCTGTTTTGCTCTTTGTCTCTTCGGCAAAAAGCCGCATCGTCAGGATAGGGACTAGAAAAAGCAAGATGATGCTGATGTTATGGAACAGGGGAGAGTAGACCATCTGATTGATGTTCAGCTGTTGGTAGTACTGAGGATTTCTCGCCATCTGCATGGACTGCAGGTTGAACCATTGGATGAGTGTGTAGAAGAAAAAGCCTGTCACGATCAAAAACACTGTGATGGCAACATAGGCGATGGGGGAGGTGAAGTATGTCTTGATTTCTTTTTTGCAGATTGCCCAGATGTTGTTCATTGTTCCGTACCTCCTGAGATAGCTTTGAGGTAGAGGTCTTCGATATTCATTCCCAGTGATTTCATTTCGATGAGCCCCAAATCATTGTCCACGACATACCTGGTGATCACATCTCTGATGTCTTTATCTGTTCCCCATTCGATCTTGAATCCGTCATCTTGCCGGGACACGTTCTCAACTCCTGGGAAGCTCCTGAAAATGGGCATCAGTTCCTCTCCCGCTTTCTTTAGCCTGATGAAGACGCCGTCTCTATCTGAGAGGGAGGAGGTGAGTTCCCTTAGAGAACCTGACGCTTTGAGTTGTCCATCACTGATGATGACCACCCCATCACAAATCTGAGTGACTTCTGCCAGGATATGAGTCGATAGCATGATGGTGTGCTCACCCTTGAGCGAGCTTATGAGCCGTCTGATCTCGATGATTTGAGCCGGGTCGAGGCCAATGGTTGGCTCGTCCAGTATCAGTATTTGCGGGTCATGGATCAGCGCTTGTGCAATACCAACACGTTGCTTAAAGCCACGCGAAATATTCCGGATGAGGCGATGTTTCACAAGATCCAGTCCGCTTATTTCGATGGATCTTCCGACGGCCTCCTTTTTTTTATCCGGGGGGATCTGTTTGATGTCAGCGACAAACTTCAAATATTCCTCGACGGTCATGTCAGTATAGAGGGGGACCACTTCGGGAAGGTAACCGGTGATCTTTTTAACGTCGTTGGTCTGTTCGAAGACATCGTATCCGGAAACCGTGGCTTTGCCGTCTGTGGCTGGAAGATACCCCGTAAGGATCCTCATAGTTGTCGTTTTTCCTGCAGCATTGGGACCGAGGAGTCCCCAGATCTTTCCCTTCTCGACTCTAAAGCTGAGGTCTCGAACGGCTAAGAGATCTCCGAATTTTTTTGTGAGGTGTTCCACTTCAATCATTCATGACCTCCTTATCTTTTTTATAACGTAAAACATAAAACAAAAAATATTGGGATGGTCTCCCAAAACGGTCCGTTCGGGGAACGGACCCTACATTGTAAAACGTAAAACGTAAAATATTGGGATGGTCTCCCAAAATGGTCCGTTCCGGGAACGGACCCTACATCCGCTCCGGCAGGGGAATCCCCATAAGCGACAGCGCTTGTTTCAAGATTTCTTTGATATAGAAAATCGTCAAAATGCGGATCTTCTTGATCTCCGGATCTTTCTCTGCGAGGATTGAATACTTGTGATAATAGGTATTGAATTTTTGACTCAGGTTAAAGGCGAATTTTGCCAGATGGGAAGTTTCCAGAGACCGGATCGTGTGAAGGATCTCTTCATCGAGTTGTGATGCATAGAGGACGATCTCCCAAAAGTCAGAAAGCTCATTTTCAGAGAGTGCAGAGATGGACCATTCTTTTTCCTGCAGGTGCTCCAGGATATCCTCGACGCGGAGATCCTCTCTCTCCTCAAGCTTGCGGAATATACTGTTGATCCGGACACACGTGTACTGCAGGTAAGGTCCGGTCTCGCCTTCAAAGCTCAAAGCATCCTCGAAATCGAAGACGATTAAGGAATTCCGAGCAAATTTGAGCATGAAATACCTCAAAGCGCCGATGGCGATCTGGTGGGCGATATCGATTTTTTGATCCTGAGAAAGGTCCGGATTCCTTTTGTGAACCTCATGGAGGGCCTTTTCTTCCAGCCGGTCGAGTAGATCATCGGCTTTCACTCCCAATCCCTTTCTTCCTGAAACTTCGAGGAAATCCTTGTCCTTATCTTCTTCAGAAACAATCACATCCAGTTCTTTCAAGCTATTCGGCGACAGAGCCACCATTTCGTAGGAAAAATGAATGGATTTTTCTGCCTGTTTAGAAAACTGCAAAGATTTGAGCCCTTGGACTACCACCTGCTGCAGATAGGATTGACGGGTGTCGATCACGTTATAGACAAGGGTTCCTTTCCCAAATTCCGGCGTATCATAGCTGGGCTTTGACGTTGTGATCCATATGATCTTTTCACCCTCTTCGATGAAGGGTTCATAGTGAAAATCTTTGTCCAGAAGACCGAATTTCCAGAGCTGGTAGGCGATATCCTTGCCCACATAGGTGACTGTCCGGTCAGACCTGACGATGACTTTCTCCCGGTCTGCTTCCTCTTCGAGCCTCATCACCCAGCAGCCTTTATTTACACCCTCATCCATGAATTCTATCGCCTTCTTCTCCTTTAAAAGGGAAAAAGCTCTATCCCAAAATTTTAATGCCAGTATGCTGCTCTCACAGGGGAGGAGGTCGTAGCTGACATCGAGTCTTTTCATTGTGTTGAGGTGGGCTCTGATGATCCTTCGTGAGATGTGGTCTGCTATATGAATTTCCGGGGCAGTTCCCTCTTCGATCTTTTTTAGGATCTCGGACCGTCTTTTCTGTGCCTCAGGGTGTTCTTCTAAATAGGCGGATACACGAGCGTAGAGGTCCCAGCAGTAGTAATCGAATTTTCCTTCGATCCGTTCGAGATCCTCCAGGCTTTTTTTCTCCAAGTCCATAAATCCAAAGACCACATCCACAACTTGGACTCCAGTGTCGTCGATATAATTTTGGATCTCGACCTTCTCGCCTTTGTGAATTAAGCAGCGCCCTAGTGTATCTCCAAGGCAGGCATTGCGCAGATGTCCGATATGCGCAGCTTTGTTGGGATTGATATTGGTATGCTCGATGATGATCTTATTTTCTTCAGGGGCCAAGCTCGTTCGTCCGACCTGCCGAAGTCCCCGGAGGAAAAATTCAGGTTTTTTCAAATACAGGTTGATAAAACCAGCTCCGGCAACCTCTGCTTTTTCAACGCCCTCGAGAGGGGAGAGGAGGGACAGGACTTCTTGGGCAAGTTCTCTGGGATTGCGTTTGAGTTTCTTTGCAAGCTGGAAAGGGAAGGCCAGTGCCAGGTCTCCCATTTTTATACTGGGCGTGGTATCGATATCCAACTCAGTCTGGTCTATGGGATACATCTCGCCGATTATTTTGTATATATTTTCCTTTAAGTCCGCTTTAAATTTGATCATTTCAAGTCTCTCATTATATCAAATTTCGTTTTTGGAACAATACTTATTGAGTGCAATAGTAAGAATTTCCAATGTTGAGATAGTATTTATGCCATTACAGCGTTGGGGAATTTTCTAAAATCGGAATTTATGTTGCATTGATAGAGATTATGTGGTAGTTAAATATTCTAAATTATTCGTAAGAAATTTCGACATTTATTCGAAATACCCTAGGCTTAAGTTGGTTTATTCACGAGTTGAGGTTGCTGCAAAGGCGAGGCAGTGGCCCACGAAGCTGTAGTGAACTACTGCGAGTGGGCTACAACGAAGTCTTTGTAGTGAGATCGGCTCGCCCAAAGGGTAAAAAATGCCGATAATAAAAATTTAGAGTTTTTAGACTAATTGGATCGGCAGTTTTTATGAATAAACCAACTGGAACAGGAATTTTATGAAGACTACAAAACTCTATACATCTCAAAAAAAACTCGGGGCAAAAATGATCGAGTTCTTCGGTTGGGATCTGCCGGTCGAGTTTTCGGGCATAATCGGAGAACACATGGCCGTCCGAACGAAAGCGGGCCTATTTGACGTCAGTCATATGGGTGAGGTCCTGATTTCAGGAAAACAAGCCCTGGATTTTGTCCAGTATTTGACTCCGAATAATGCCGCCCGCCTGACACCGGATAAGGCGCAGTATACTGCCTTAACAACTCCAAAAGGGACTTTTATCGACGACATGCTGGTCTATTGTCTGGATGAGGAAAAGTATCTCTGTGTCGTCAATGCAGCCAATTCGGATAAAGACTACGAATGGATACTCAGCCACAAGGGCGATTTTGATGTCTCTGTCGAGAACCAAAGTGATAGTTATACACAACTGGCTCTCCAGGGCCGGGAAGCAGAAGCCATCCTGCAACCCCTTACAGGAATAAATTTGGAGGAGATGAAGACCTTTAGGACCGCAAGAGGGAGTGTCGCTGGTGTTGGTGCCCTGGTCTCACGTACAGGTTATACAGGAGAAGATGGCTTTGAAATATATACACAGTCCGAGAATCCTGCAAAGATCTGGGATGCTCTTCTGGAAGAGGGAGAGGCACGCGGCCTTCTCCCCATCGGGCTTGGTGCGAGGGATACTCTCCGGTTGGAAGCTACCTTGATGCTCTATGGGAATGATATTGACGAGACGACAACTGTTCTGGAAGCGGGATTGGGTTGGCTTGTGAAGTTCAAAAAGGGCGATTTTTTAGGACGCGAGGCATTGCTCAAGCAAAAGGAAGAGGGACTGCACCGCAAGATCGTTGGTTTCAAGATCCTGGGACGGGGAATTGCCAGGCCTCACTATTCCGTGTTTGTAAATGGCGAGAAAGTTTCGGAAGTGAACTCAGGATCGTATTCTCCCTATCTCAAAAAGAGCATAGGATTGACCTATCTCCCCATCGAACACACAGAAGAGGGTACAGAGCTTGATGTGGAGATCCGAGGAAGTCTTGTCAAAGCAAAAGTGATTCCTCTTCCATTCTATAAACGCGACTACTGATTGATTTTAGGAACCGTTAACTGTAAACGGTCAAGTGGAATTAACTGGCTTGATTTTAAACATATATTGGCTTTTTACATGAATTTTTTTTACATTATACTTTTCACGTTTTACGGTAAAGGTGAGGAGGAGAGAGATGTATCCTGAAGAATATCACTATACGAAGGATCATGAATGGATCAAAGTCGAAAATGATGAAGCGGTTGTGGGGATCACAGATTTTGCACAGAAACAGCTGGGAGATGTGGTCTATGTGGAATTGCCGCAAGTCGGTGCTGTTTTTGAGTCCCATCAATCGCTCGGTGTCATCGAATCCGTGAAAGCTGTCTCGGACATTTATTCCCCAATTTCTGGCGAAGTTGTTGCCGCCAATGAGGAATTGGATGGGTCTCCTGAGATGGTGAACGAAGACCCCCACGGGAAAGGCTGGATCGTTCGGCTGAAGTTGAAAGATGAAACCGAGATCGAGAAATTGATGTCTGCAACCGAATATGAGAATTTTTTGGAGGGTCTGGAAGACTAGAAATCCAGAATATTATGCATTTAGACAGGTAGGTTCGAAACATGAGTTATATATCGTTAAGTGATAAAGATAAAAAGGACATGCTGAATAGAATCGGACTCTCTTCGCTCAAAGAACTTTTTCTCACGATTCCTGAAGATGTCAAATTAAACAGAGACCTCAACATCCCTGGCTCAAAAACAGAATCAGAGCTTATCTCTTATTTTGAGAGCCTGAGCAAGAAGAACACGGGAAGTGATTACCTTTCTTTTTTGGGTGGTGGAGCCTATCCGCACATCATTCCCTTTCTGGTCGACTATCTCAGCAGCCGGGGGGAATTCGTCAGTCCCTATACGCCTTACCAGCCAGAAGTGAGTCAAGGAACTCTTCAGGTTATTTTTGAATTCCAGACTTTGATCTGCCAGTTGACTGGTATGGACATTGCAAATGCGTCCATGTATGAAGGAGCCTCGGGCGCAGCTGAGGCAGTGTTAATGGGCCATAGACTCAAAGGTAAGCCCAAAGTTCTTTTAGCGGGTCCTGTTCATCCCCAATACCAAGAAGTGATAAACACCTACACAAAAAATCTGGGGATTCTGGTGGAAGACGTCCCGTATACAGATGATGGTTCCGCGGATCTCGATGAGCTGGAACAAAAAATGGATGACCAAACATCTGCAATCGTTACCCAGTCCCCCAACTTTTTTGGAGTGATCGAAGACCTCGAAAAAATTTCGGGAATTGCCCACAAAAATGAAGCGTTATCTGTAGTCGTCATATCTGAACCTGTTTCTCTAGGCCTTTTGGAACCACCCGGAAGCCTGGGAGCTGATATCGTCACAGGAGAAGCCCAATCTTTCGGGATTCCGCTGAGTTATGGAGGTCCATACTTGGGATTTATGGCGTGTAACCAGGAATTTATTCGTCAGTTTCCTGGTCGAATTGCCGGAGAGACTGTGGATGTTGAAGACAGAAGAGGATACGTCCTGACATTATCTACGAGGGAACAGCATATCAGGCGGGAGAAAGCCACATCCAATATCTGCACAAACCAGGCTTTGTGCGCTCTGAGGGCTACCATTTTCCTGGAAACGTTGGGGAAGGACGGCATCAGGGAGCTGGCCTTGCAGAATATCCAAAAGGCGAATTACGCACTTGAAGAATGCTGCAAAATCGCTGGTGTTCAAAAAAAGTTCAGCAGGGCCATTTTTAATGAATTTGTTTTAGAGTTTGGTAAACCTGCTGCTTCGGTGAATCAATTTTTGTTGGACAAAGGCATCATCGGAGGGCTTGATCTGGATCCATTCTTCCCAGAGCTAAAAAATTGTGCTCTTTTCTGCGTGACAGAGACACACACCAAAGACAAGATCGATCGATTGGTCAAAGGAATAGAGGAGGCAATGTAATGCCTGTTCCCCAGACGGGCCATTCATTTGTGAGAGAATCATGATAAGAGAACTTTTAATTTTTGAGATGAGCGATGAGGGGAAAAAGGCCTATCGTTTGCCCGAGCTTGATGTGCCTGAAAACAAGGATGTCCTTAAAGGGATACGAACGAGAGAGGGGGTAGAGGATTTTCCGCAGGTAGCCGAGATTGAAGTTGTTAGGCATTTTACGCGCCTGTCGCGAACAAATTTCTGTATAGATGTGGGACTATATCCCCTCGGTTCTTGCACGATGAAGTACAACCCCAAGGTCAACGAAAAAATTGCAGCTTTCTCTGGATTTTCACACGCACATCCTTTCGCGCCCCATGAGCTTGTCCAAGGGAACTTAGAAATTCTCAAAACAGCAGAGGAATATCTGATTGAAATAGCGGGTATGGATTCATTCTCTCTGCAGCCCTCAGCGGGTGCGCAGGGAGAGCTTGTCGGAATGATGCTCATCCGGGCCTATCTCGAGGATAAAGGAAATCCCCGAAAAATCGTTCTGATTCCGGATTCGGCGCACGGGACAAATCCATCCAGTGCACATCTCTGCGGTTACCGTGTGCAAGAGATAAAATCCAATGAGCGCGGCACTGTTGATGTGGAAGACCTTGCTCGAGTAATGACGGATGACGTGGCTGCGTTGATGATAACTAATCCGAATACCCTGGGTGTCTTTGAATCCGATATCATAAAGATATGTGAGATAGTCCATGGCAAGGGAGGCCTTGTGTACATGGATGGTGCCAACATGAATGCTCTCGTAGGAGAGTGCCGTCCTGGAGACATGGGAGTGGATGTGATCCACATCAATTTGCACAAGACGTTCTCAACTCCTCATGGTGGAGGAGGTCCGGGAGCAGGACCTGTGGGCGTGAAAAAGGTGCTCGAGCCCTACCTCCCCATCCCGGTGATCGAGAGAAAAGAGGATTCTTCTCTTTATTTTAATCTCGACAGGCCGAAGAGTATCGGAAGGGTCCGGAGTTTCTACGGGAACTTCCTTGTTGTGGTTAGAGCGCTGGCTTATATCCTTTCTTTGGGCCCCAATGGACTGAGAGAGGTCGCCGAGATCGCTGTGTTGAATGCCAATTATATCCGGAAAAGCCTGGAAGGGGAGTATCATCTCAAGTACAAAACTCCCACACTCCATGAGTGTGTCTTTTCGGACAAATTCCAGAAAGAGTACGGTGTGCAGAACATCGATATCGCCAAAAGACTGATCGATTTTGGAGTGCATCCTCCGACGATGTCCTTCCCTCTTATTGTGGCAGGAGCTTTGATGATCGAGCCCACTGAAACAGAGAGCAAACGAGATTTGGACCTCTTCATCGAGGCTATGAAACAGATTGCGAGGGAAGCTCGGGATAATCCAGAGATTCTGAAGGAGGCACCCCGCACAGCATATGTCCGTCGGCTGAATGAAACCCAAGCTGCACGGAATCCAATTCTTCGCTGGACACCCAAAGAAAGTGATCTTTCTAAAGATCAATAGAGAACTTATGCAAAAACAAAGACAGCTGAATCATGTAATGTGAAAAAATGTCGATCCAAAAATTAATAATGGACCTCCAGAAATTCTGGGCTGCCCAAGGATGTTATCTGGCTCAATCCTACGACCTTGAAGTGGGGGCAGGGACCATGACTCCGGACACTTTTTTTAGAGTGCTGGATAAAAAAGCTTGGAGAGTGGCCTATGTGCAGCCTTCACGGAGGCCTACCGATGGAAGGTTCGGATTAAATCCTCATCGTGTTCAGAAGCATTTTCAATATCAGGTTATCATGAAACCATCGCCTGCAAATATCCAGGATCTGTATTTGAAGAGCCTGACCTCTTTGGGCATATCTCTTGAGGATCACGACCTGCGGTTCGACGAAGACAATTGGGAATCCCCGACGATAGGGGCCTGGGGAGTCGGGTGGCAGGTGTTATTGGATGGATTGGAGATCACACAGTTCACATATTTTCAACAAGCCGGCGGGATCGATACATTCCCTGTTCCCGTTGAGATCACTTACGGATTGGAACGACTGGAAATGTTTCTTGAAGGCAAGGACAACCTGTATAACCTCAATTGGTCTGAAGACGTGACGTACAGGGATCTGAGATTTGTCGAGGAGAGGGAGTTTTCAGAGTACAATTTTAATCAAGCAGATGTGAAACTCCTTAAAAAATCCTTCGACATGAACATCAGGGAAGGACAAAAAATGATCGATAAAGATCTGCTCCTCCCGGGATACGACATCAGTCTCAAATGCTCCCATCTTTTTAATCTCTTGGATTCAAGAGGTGCCATCAGCGTTACAGAAAGAGTAAAAATGATCTCCCAGATCAGGATCCTCGTCAATCAGATCGCCGAACAATACACATCTCGAGAGGAATCACTCTGATGGAATTTTTTCTGGAGATCAACACCGAAGAGATGCCGTCATCCCACATTAAAAGTGGGCTTTCCCAGCTGGAAGATAAATTGAAAGAGGCTCTTCGTTCCTCGAGCATTACTTTTTCCCAGATGAATAGTTATGGAACCTGCCGAAGGCTCGTGGTCGTCGGAAACTTTGCGCCAGAGCAGAATGACCGGGTGGAGGATATCATCGGTCCCCCCAGAACAGCGGCATTTGATGAGGAGGGTGTTCCAAGCCCTGCCGCTGTTGGATTTGCCAATAAACATGGTCTGAGTGTCGAAAAATTAGTCGTGCTCAAAACAGAGAGAGGGGAGTATGTCGGGGCGAAAAAGATCACCAAGGGTGTTCCTACTGAGGATATTTTAAAGGAGAGTCTCCCAAAAATCATTTGCTCACTCTCTTTCCCTAAAATGATGAGATGGGGAGAGAGTTCCTTAAGGTTTTCTCGCCCGATCCAAAATGTTCTGTGCATATTCGGAGAGAAGCCCCTCTTCTTTCGAGTGGGGGAAATTTTGTCCTCTGACTTCACTACCGGTCACAAGATCTTTTCTCCGAGAAAGATCAGGCCGAGGAACTTTTCTGAATACAGGAAAGCCCTGGCCGAGAATCATGTGGTTTTAGACCAAGACAAACGGAAACATGTGATCTTGAAGCAAGCCGAGAAAAAACTGTTATCTCTGGGTGCCCAAATATATCCTGATGAAAATCTCTTGGATAAACTGTCCTTTGATGTGGAGTCTCCCCATGTGATATTGGGAAAATTCCCAGAAGAATATCTCAAATTACCTCTAGAAGTGTTGAGTACTGCCATGAAGGAAGGCCAGAATCTTTTCTCCGTGGTCAAGGGTAAAAAGCAATTGCCCTATTTTATAGGCGTGGCCGATGTTCCTAAGGATTCAAAAGCACTCATCCAGGCAGGAAACCAGAGAGTGCTCAAAGCGCGGTTAGAGGATGCCAAGTTTTTTTGGGATCAGGATATAAAGATCAAACTCAGGAAGAGGGCAGAGGAACTGGACCGCGTGATCTATCAAGAGAAGCTGGGGAGTTATGAGGATAAGACCCAGCGGCTGAAAAAGATCGTTGTTTATCTTGCACATAAACTGGAAGCTAAGGGAGAAAAAAAACCGATGGCTGAGGCTGCAGAACTGTGCAAAGTCGATCTGCTGACAGAAATGGTGAGGGAATTCCCAGCGCTCCAGGGAAAGGTCGGAGGATTGTACGCCCGGGAAGAGGGCTATGTGGCGAATGTATGGAAAGCCATCTATGAACACTACCAGCCCCTGAGCATGGATGATCATGTCCCCTCATCGTTCAATGGCGCGATCCTTTCAATCGCGGATAAACTGGATTCCATCGTTGGCGCGATCGGTATCGGCATGGAAGTCAGCGGATCTAAAGACCCGTTCGGTCTGCGCAGAAACGCACAGGGGATCTGTAAAATTATCCTTGAGAAAAAGATCGATCTTGCCTTTTCCCGTTTAGTGGACAAGGTGATAGCCGTCTATGGCGAAATTTTCGAAAAGGACAAAGAAGACATCAAAAAACGCTGCCTTGGGTTTTTTAAGGGACGTCTGCAACATATCTTCGAAAGCCAGGGATTTCGCTACGACCTTGTCAATGCGGCCCTTAGTCCGGGGATAGACAACATATACCACACATATCTCAGGCTTAAGGCATTAGATAGCCTCAAAGAAAGCGCTCACTTTGAGCCGATGATCCTCATCGCCAAGCGCGTGAACAATATTCTCCGCAATCAACCCCAAATATACAAGATCAATTCTGAGTTGCTTTTCGAAAAAGAGGAGCGCGAGCTGTATACGACTTTCACTATCATTCGTGAAAATATTCTTGAAATGATCGCTCGGGGAGACTTCATAAAAGCGCAGAGAATGGTCTTTCGGATCCGGTCATCCATCCACACGTTTTTTGATCATGTGTTGGTCATGGCTGATGACAAAAGACTCCAGCGGAACCGACTAGCCCTTCTTCATGCCATCAGCAAACTTCTCAACGAGATAGCGGATTATTCGCAGATCGTTGTCTCCGACCAAGCTTAACCTGAATTATTCACGAGCTGATATCGCCACAAAGGCGAGGATATGGCCTACGAAGCTGTAGTGAACTACCGCGAGTAGGCTACAACGAAGGCTTTGTGGTTAGATCAGTTCGCCCGTAGGGGAAAAGATTCTGACAATAAAATAGAGAGGGTGTTGAAATATAAATTTGTCAGAAGCTTTTATGAATAATTCAAGGGATGTTATTCGGTGTCGATTTCAAAGTCACCTTTATCCGATTCTGAGTCTGATCTCTCTGTGGGTGCGAATTTCTGCTCGAGAGCGATGATCTTTACGAGAGCACCGGGGTAATTCTGGCCTTTTTTTTCGCCGTAGGGACTGAATTGAACACCGACCTGGTATTTATAGCTTTTGCCGGCATTGATCGCCACCCACCTGACTTGGCCTTTCATGACAAGGGGAACTCTTTCTCCTGGGAGCGAAATATTTAAAGTCACATTAATGTTGATTTTGAGATTTTCTTGTGTGAGGTAGCGGAGTCCACCTCGACTGATATCAAGAATAGGACAGAATTCCTCTCCATATTTCGTTTCTGGGAGCAGGGCTTTGGCCCTTTTATAACTTAGGGTAGCTCCTGGAATTTCAAACCGGATACAAGTTCGTCTTTCAATCCCTATGTACTCCATGAAATTCCTCCTCCATTGCTATCTGGGGTAGAATGTACACAAATTTCGATTGATAGCATATATCAAACCAGCAATAAATGTCAAAATAAATCGTTCTGAATTATTCATAAAAAATGTCGATACTTTTCAAAATGAAAGAAATTTTAATAATTACTTTAGTCTCCCAGTAAACCAATCTGACCAATCCGTTTTCATAGCTCTCATTTTTATAATCGACATTTTTTACCCTTCGGGCGAGATGATCTCACTACATCGGCTTCGTTGCAGTCCACTCGCGGTAGTTCACTACAGCTTCATGGGCCACTTCCTCGCCGCTGCAGCAATCTCAACTCGTGAATAATCCAGCTTCTATAATTTTGTCGGGATATGGGCAGAAAAAATGGTAAATAAATTTAGGTTCGTTCGGGGAACGGGTCCTACATTTGTACTGTTATGTAGCTGATTTTTGCGGTTTGGATTTTACCGAAGAGTCCCTTCATAGCAGGCTGTGAGCTGGCGTTTTCGGACGTCCTCGGGAGTGTAGTAAGGGAGAAGAATGGGTGCAACTCTGTCTGTCTTTATCCGAGCAGTCTTGAATTCTTTCTCGTATTTTTCGACGTGTTCCAGGGTCAACATGCCGATCTTTGCATTTTGGGCGTATTCTGTGGCATATTTTCCAGCCCTGCGACCGAACACGTTGTAGTCGAGTACGGAATTGCCCATAAGCCGATTACGTCCATGCACACCACCCGATGCTTCGCCTGCCACAAAGAGGCCCCGAATGTTGGTTTCGGTCTTATCGTTGATCTCGATCCCGCCATTCTGGTAGTGAAGAGAGGGGTATACGAGCATTGGTTCTTGTGTGATGTCAATTCCGTATCGGATGAATTGGCGATGCATGGCAGGAAATTGTTTATTGATGTAACCTTCTCCCTGGAGCATCTCGATAAGCGGAGAATCAAGCCAGATCCCCACTCGGCCGCTGGGTGTTTGGATCCCATTGTTGCGTTCAAGGCATTCTCTGATAAAAGCCGCGCTTTCGACATCCCGAGGTTCTCTCGGAAAGACAAATAACTCCCCGTCTTTATTGATAGGTTGTCCCCCTGCACCCCTGATCTTTTCTGTAATAAGAAATCCTGCGATCTGCTCGGGAAAAACAGATCCCGTGGGATGGTATTGAACGGAATCCATGTACATGAGTTTAGCGCCCGCTTTATAGGCAATGACCAGGCCATCTCCTGTGGCCCCATAGTGGTTTGTGGTGTCAAAACCTCTGATGTGAAGCCGTCCGTATCCGCCGGTCGCGATGATCGTCGCTTTCGCCTTGACCGTGAAGTATTCTTCAGTCTCGATGTTGTAAAGAACACCTCCCGCACACTGGCCCTTGTGGTCTAAGATAAGCTCTACGATAGGCATGAATTCCAGTGTGGTTATATCCTCTGGATGGTTTCTGATCTCATCCATCAGTGTCCGCAGAATAATCGCTCCTGTATAATCACGACAAGAGAGCATTCGTTTCCTTGATGTGCCTCCGCCATGGAGAACTTGAAGAGTGCCGTCCGCAGCTTTGTCCCAGACCACTCCCAGGTCTTCCAGCCATTTCACCACATCTGGGCCGTCTTCAGTCAAAGCACGAACCAGATCCGGCTTGTTATCAAAATGTCCGCCTCCGATCGCGTCCAGATAGTGCCTGGTGGGAGGATCCTGGGGAGTGATAGCAGCTTGCATACCTCCCTGTGACATCATAGAATTGGCATCACCCATACGGAGCTTTGTGGAGATTATGGATTTTGCCCCGAGTTGTTGGGCGATGATGGCGGCCGCACATCCCGCACCACCCCCACCAATGATCAGGATGTCGGTCTCATAATCAGACGAAGTCAGGTCAAAGAGTCTGGAATTGATCCTGGAGTGGGACTCCAGCATGTCGGCGACTTCTGTTGTCAAAAGTTCTTCTTTGTTCGGACCGATCCTTATTTTACGTCTTGATTCGATCTTATAATCGGGATGGAATCTGTTGAGCACATCCTCCCTTTCTTCAGCATTCATGGGAGTATAAACAGGTTTTCCTGATTTCGCCAATTCGAATCGTTTGTTTCGGGATTGGGTGACTTTTTTTAGTGATTCACTCATATAATCTGGATACATCGGACACTCCTTATTAATCGTGAAACGTGAAATGGTAAACGGGAAAAGTTAAAAACTCAGGTGCCTTCACCATCTTCCGTTTCCTACTCTAAATCTCTCTCAAAATATTTATTCTTCAGATCCTTTATCTTGATCTTCATCAGTTCTTGATATTCTTTATCATACTTGTTCCGCTTCATTTCTCTGATCCTTTTTTCCAGCTCTTTGCTCTTGGGGGACAAGTATTTACCGTACAGCCTTTTTGCAAGAAGGCTCACATTGTACTGCACGATCTCTGCAGGGCATCGGATGGCACACAATCCACAGCAAATGCAGTCAAAGGAGAGGTCCATGACCATTTCAATGTCACCTCTCATTGCGGCCTGGATATAGTCCATGACTTCCAGATCTTGGGGACAGGCTTTGGTACACGTGTTGCATGCGACACAACGAAAAACTTCAGGGTAAAGCATTTGAATGGTTTCCACATTGGGCTCGATCTTATCGATGTCGTAGATCGCTTTTTGGCCCGGGAACGTGGGAAGCTGCGAGAGCCACATCCCATCCTCGACGAGAGTGGTGCAGGCAAGGCCCGTGTAGATTTTGTAGTCTCCGGGCAACCTATAGACAGTCGCACATGCGCCGCAGAAACCCTCTCGGCAGCCCGCTCCTCTTTTGAGCTGATAGCCTGCATACTCGATCGCTCCCATAATGGTTGCATCCGCAGGAACTTTATGGGCTTTGCCCATTATAAACACTGTTGCCATCACTTCTTCAGGAGCTTCTGTTTTGCTTTTTTTCTTTTTGGGTGATACGGGCTTCTTTTTAGCTGTTTTCTTTGTTGCCATCGTGCCGTCTCCTTCTTAATATTCTTGAGGCAATTCTTTCAGTTCGGCCCAGGAATAAACTGGGCCGTCTTTGCAGACATAGTGCATGCCGATGTTGCATCTTCCGCATATACCAATGCCGCACTTCATCTTATTCTCAACTGTTGTGTATATCTGATCGTCTTTGAAACCCAAATCTCCAAGGGCTTGAATGACGAATTTGATCATAATGGGTGGACCACAGGTTATTGCGATCGCATTTTTGGGTGATGGCTTTTTGTCAGTTACGTTCTGCGGGACAAAACCGACAAATTCTTTCCACCCTTCTTCCTCCACATCCACAGAAAGATGGACAGTCATCTCCTTCCGGAGTTCATCTAATTCATCCTTAAAAACGATGTCTTTTGACGTCCGTGCACCATAGATCAGCATCAGATCGCCATAGTCCTTCTTTTGTCCTAACGCTGTCTGAAGGACAGACCATATGGGCGCGAGACCGATTCCTCCACCGATAAAGATCAGTTTTTTCCCCTTCCAATCTTCGATCGGAAAACTATTGCCGAGAGGGCCCCTGATCCCGACGATATCCCCCTCTTTCATAGTGTGAAGTTCGGAAGTGACTCGTCCCATCTTCATGATGCTGAACTGGAGAAAGTCTTTGACCAGAGGGGAGGAAGAGATGGCGAACATGGATTCTCCCTTGCCAAAAACAGACACCATGGCACATTGGCCACAATGGTGCACAAATTGATTTTCATTTAAAAATTGAGCCCGGAATGTCTTTATGGGCCTTGCACCGCCGACTTCTTCTTTGATCTGGATTATCTTGGCAAGTTTTGGAAGATAGACGTTTGCGTTATCCATAGTCTCTCACCTTATTGAGTACTTCTATGATATCTATTCCTACTGGGCATTTTGAGACACACCGGCCGCAGCCTGTACACTGATAATTTTGATATCTCTCCACGAAATACTGATATTTGTGCATGATTCTTTGTCTCAGTCGAGACGCTTTATCTGGTCTGGGATTATGTCCGGAAGAATGCATCGTAAAATCAGGAAACTGGCAGTTATCCCAGGTGCGAATTCTGTACCCTTTGAATGGAGCCACAGATGTGACTTCGTCGGATATGTCGAAGCAATGACATGTAGGACAGAGATAAGTGCAGATCCCGCACCGCAGACAGCTCATGGATTCCTCATCCCAAAAGGGAGATTCGAACATCTCTTTGAGCTTGGGCGGGATTTTTTTGGCGTCCTTGACCTGCCGTTTCAGCTTTTTCTCTGATTCTGTGTGTATTTTCGTCAACTCTTTTTTATCGCTGTCTTTGGGAGCCGTAAATATGCTTTTTCCCAAGTTGATGAGCTCATCTCCCTTCTTGGTCAGTGATTTGACGAAATATCGATCCCCTAAGTCTGTCAATAGGATATCAAAACCGTCTTGAGAATGCGGTGAACCATCAACGGAAGTGCAGAAACAATTGGGGGAGGGTGGAGTGTTACAGGAGAGTCCGACGATAGCTGTTTGCTTCCTGCGTTTTCCGTAATAGCCATCCTTAATGTCTCCGCTAAAAACCAGGTCTGTCAGCAAAAGAGCCTTAGCATCACAGGGTCTAACACCAAAAATCACGCCAGATTTTTCCTCTGGGAGGACTTCAGTGACCTCGAGAGAGTTCTCCTCTGAACGGCCAAATTCGAGAAAGACTTCTCTTTGCGGGTTGATGATTTTTTTGGGTGCTTGAACAGTGTTCGGAAAATCGAGCCCGATGTCCCCTGAGGTGTTGATGATCTCATAGCTCCAGTAGTTGTCTTTTTTTACCGGAGCGTATATCTCGTAGGCGTCGAGTTTTTCTACCCACTTGGGGAAGGCCTTTTTTTGAAGTATCTTTTCCATTGTCTCACCTGATAAAATCTTCGGGATCCTCATCTTTGAAACTTGAGACAAGAGAGGGTTGGTCTGGGTCGAATCCGACTTCATAGTCGAAAAGATTCTTGGCGTCTTTTTCCATCTTTTTATTCAGGAACCGGATAGGAATATCTAAAGGACAGACTCTTTCACACTCGCCACAATCAATGCATCGTCCTGCAAGGTGCATGGCCCGGGTCAAGTGATAAACGATATTTTCTGAAAGATTGGGTGATTTTTCGATCCATTTGATCTTCTGGGCTTTCTCTTCAGCTGTGGTATCCGGTTCAACAACAAAACTGATCGTGTCCACAACACATTCGTCGCAGTAGCACATGGGGCAAACGGAACGGCAAGCATAGCAGCGTATGCATTTATCCAGTTGTTCCATCCAGAACTTCCAACGGTCTTCCTGGGGGAGAGCTTCGATCTTTTCGACAGATTGGAAAGGATTGTCGACTCTTCTTTTGATCTTCTCACCAAATACAATGTCGAAGATCACGGGAAAATTGGCTTTACACTCAATGCATCGCTCAGCAAGAACGTCTTCTGCCGGAATTTTTTCCGAGCCGCTCTCTGTGGTTACGATGAAGTTCCCGTTGTCCTCGACATCAATTTGAACAGCTCTCTGGCCTTTGAGTTTTTTGGCTAGTTTTTTCTCGTCCACAACTCCTGTTTTTTCACAAGAGACACCCAAAAGATAGACATCCTCGCGATCGATGTATTTTTCTTGGAGGAGGACGTTGATAGCACGGCTGTCACAGCCCTTAACGATAATACCAATCGGCCTATTGTCTGGGTTTTTATCCTGTTTGAGGCGCTTTTTTTCATCGACTATGAACTTGGTCAGATTGTGCACACAGGCAGGATTCCATGTGAGATCATCCGCTCCATCAGGATCTTTGATGAATGCGGGAATCGGCATTAAACCATCCGCTCCCTTTGCATAGCCGATGATATATTTGACTTTCCCGCTCTTTAAGATTCTCTTGGCTTCTTTTTTGAGGTCTTCCAGTTTCACCATTACGGATTTCTCCTCAACTTTGTTTGGGGACCGAGGGGTTTGAGCGCATTGACAAAATCTTTGATGATTTCTGTGTATTTTAAACCTTCTGCAGCAGAGACCCAGGACATCTGGAAACGCTCGGGGTCGAACCCCAAGTATTCCAGTAATTCTTTGACCAGGGCGATCCTTCGGCGTGCATAGAAATTGCCCTTGATGTAGTGACAATCACCTGGGTGGCAGCCGGAGACAAGGACACCATCTGCGCCTTTCTTGAAAGCCGATAGGATATAGAGGGGAGACACACTGCCCGAACACATGACTTGGATGGGGATGACATTCGGCGGGTACTCCATCCGGGAAACGCCTGCGAGGTCGCTTCCTGCGGAAGAGCACCATTTACAGAGAAAAGCGACGATTTTAGGTTCGAATTCTTCTGCCATTATCAGCCTCCGAGACTTGCTGTGATCATTCCATGGACCTGAGCAGGAGTAAGATTTTTAACTGCGATGGCTGCTCTCAAGCAGGTCGCCTGACAGGTGCCGCAACTTTCACACAACACTTCATTGACTTCTGCCTTTCCATCCTTGAGGGATATCGCCTCATACGGACAGACATCCACACACATTCCACATCCTGTGCACAGATTGAGGTTCACTTTGGCCACATTGGGCGAGTGAAAGAGTCTCTCCTGCGATAGGATGGCGATAGCCTTAGCTGCAGCTCCGCTTGCTTGGGCTACGACCTCGGGAATGTCTTTGGGAGCCTGGGCCGCTCCTGCGAGGAACATGCCCGCTGTCACACTCTCCACAGGCCTCAATTTGGGATGGGCTTCGGCGAGAAAGCCATCTTTATCCAATGCGATCTTGAGTTTTTTCGCCAGGTCATGTGCACCATCGGAAGGTCGTGTGGCAGTGGCCAGGACGACCATATCCGCATCGATCTCTATAGCTTTTCCAGAAAGGGTGTCGACGCCCCATACTTTGACTTTTCCTTTTTCCTCGAATATTTTGGAGACCTTTCCTCGAAGGTAAATGACACCGTCTTCCTCGACAGCCCTCTGGACGAATTCTTCGTACCCTTTGCCTCCAGACCGGATGTCGATGTAAAAAATGTAGGCTTGTCCATCACGGACATGGTGTTTGTAAAGCATGGCATGTTTAGCGGTATACATACAGCAGATCTTAGAACAGTAAGCACAATGGAGCTCGGGATCGCGAGAACCCGCACATTGGATGAACACCACCTCTTTGGGCTCTTTGTGGTCAGAGGGCCTCAGGATTTTCCCTTGAGTGGGTCCGGATGCCGACAAGAGTCTTTCGAACTGAAGCCCATCCAGAACATCCGGATATCTGCCATACCCATATTCGGGCAGGTTTTCCTTCTCATACAGGTCATATCCGGTGGCAACGACGATCGCCCCCACTTCTTCCTCGATGATTTCGGGTTTCATGTCATAATCGATAGCTTCAGGCTCACACACATCCGCACATTTGCCACAGGCAATGGGAAGGAGGCCCGGGCAATTTTTGATGTCCAGCGTGTATGTTGCGGGGATTGCCTGGGGAAAGGGGATGTAGATGGCGCGCCGTCCGGTTAAACCCAGGTCGAATTCGTTGGAAGTTACAACAGGACATACCTTCGTACATTCATCACACAACGTGCATTTTTCTGGATCCACATACGTAGGTTTTTTCAGGATCTTGACTTTAAAATTCCCGACATAGCCGGAGACATCCAGGACTTCGCTGTAGGTCAGGAGTTTGATCTTGGGGTGTTTTGACACTTCCACCATCTTGGGTGTCAGGATACACTGGGAACAATCCAGAGTAGGGAATGTCTCCGACAGCTGGATCATGTGGCCACCGACAGAGGGCGACCTCTCAACGAGGACGACCTCATATCCTGTGTTGGCCATATCCAGTGCCGTCTGGATGCCGGCGATCCCACCCCCGATCACCAGGGCTCTTCGGGTCACGGGAATGCTGATAGGCTCCAGGGATTCGTTCCCCTGGACTCTTTCCACCGCACTCCGGGTCATCTTGGTGGCCTTATCCGTGGCCTTGTCCATGTCTTTGTGGACCCAGCTGCACTGTTCGCGGATGTTGGCGATCTCGCACTGGAATTCGTTGATACCCGCTGATTTGGCTGCATTCCTGAATGTCGTCTCATGCAGGGTTGGTGAACAGCAAGCCACAACCACCTTGTCTAGGCCTTTCTCTTTGATGGAATCTATGATGAGGTTTTGTCCGGGGTCAGAGCACATGTACACGTAATCTTCGGAGTGTTCAACGCCAGGATGTTTGGCAAGGTCTTTGACTACTTTTTTGACATCCACCGTGCCCGCAATGTTTATGCCGCAATGGCAAACAAAAACACCTGTCTTTTTCTTCATTTTTTAATCCTCTTGTGGGTGTGTTTTTTGTTTTTTCTCATTTTCTTATCGGTCCGTTCGGGGAACGGACCCTACATATTATGTTTTTATGTCATGTTTTACGCTATCTTTTGTGTCATGTATTGCATCAAGTTTTGCATCTTATGTTTTACTATTTTTTGGGTTTTGTCTTAGCTTTAGGTTTTGCTTTAGCTGCTGGTTTTGGTTTGGCTGTTGGTTTGGCCTTTACCGTTGCCCTTGGTGTTGCTTTCGCTTTGGGCTTTGATGCCGCTTTAGGTTTTGCTTTTGCCGGTTTTTGCTTGGATTCCTCGAGGATTCTGAGACCATATTCATAGCCTTTGTCAAAAGCCCTTTTGTTGAGGTCAAGGAATCTGTCCGGGACTAATCCGGGGAGAGCCTTTTTCATGGCATCCGCAGTGACAACTTTGGTTACTGCTGTGAAAAATCCCAGCATGACCAAGTTGGCGATGATGCGGTTCCCCAACTCTTCGGCAAATCGTGTCGAAGGGATCGCGAACATTTTTATTTTTCCGCGGAGGGGTTTTGACTTCACCAAGTCAGTGTCGATGATGAGGATCCCATCATCACGCAGCTCTGGTTCATATTTGTCGTAGGCCTCTTGAGACATAGAGATGAGGATCTGAGGCCGTGTGATATAGGGATAGAGGACTCGCTCGTCAGAGACAACGAGCTGTGAGGCACACGCACTTCCCCGTGCCTCCGGTCCAAAACTCTGATTCATCGAAGCATTCAATCCGTCGTATAGAGAAAGCGCTTTTCCTGAAATGAGGGCACAACGGATAATACCCTGTCCTCCAAAACCCGAAAACCTGATTTCAGTCGTTGTCATTGTTGATTCTCCCGTAAAGTACGTAATCGTCCCCCAGGACATTCGTCATATGCGTATTCATGGCATCCAGGAATGTCGGTTTTTCTTTATGGATGAACTTGCCGCAGACAAGCTTTCCTTGATACGAGATATCAAGGGTCCTCGTATCAGCCCCGTGTTCGATGACGGACTGGTCATAGTAGTATTTCAGCAGGTTTAAACCATCACCGAGACGGTTCCTCCGTGCATATAGAGTGACACAGGGAGTGATCACTTCTATCAGGGATAAACCTCTGTGTTTGAGGGCCTCTTGGATCGACTTGGTCACGCGACGCATATGGAGGGCGGTCCAGCGGGCTACGTAGGTGGCGCCAGCTGCGTCGGCAAGGTAGGGGACGCTGAAGGGATACTCAAAATTCCCGTAAGGAGCGGTCGATGCGTTCGCCATAGTCGGAGTAGTGGCTGCAACTTGTCCGCCTGTCATCGCATAGTTGAAGTTGTTGACACAGATGATGACAAGGTCCATGTTTCGTCGGGCTGCATGGATAAAATGATTGCCACCGATGCCGAAAATATCGCCATCCCCTGAGATAACCACAACTTTTATCTCGGGATTAGCGAGCTTGAGACCTGTGGCAAAGGGCACAGCCCTGCCGTGGGTCGTGTGGAAAGAGTCGAGTTTCACATATCCTGCAACCCTTCCTGTGCATCCGATCCCGGAAACAACGGCGACCTTATCTAGGTCTTCCTTATTCTTCTTCAGAGCTTCAACAAATGAAGTCACAACTGTACCGATACCACATCCGGGACACCAGATATGGGGAATTCTATCCATTCTCAGGTATTCTTCTATCGGATTTTTTTCGAGACGATCCTCTTTTTTCATTTTGACGCCTCCTTGATGACTTTGTAGATATCGTCGGGATCGTGGACCCAACCTCCGAGGTGAGGAACACTGTAGATTTTACAACGGTCGACGGAATTTCGCTCCACTTCCTTGACCATCTGTCCGTAGTTGATCTCTGGGACGACGATAGCTTTGACTTTTTTCGACAACGCCCGGATCCGCTTTTCAGGGAAGGGCCAGGCAGTGATGAGTCTCAATGTCCCGGTCTTAATACCGGCCCGCCTTGCCTTCTGCACAGCACGAACGGCAACTCGAGATGTAATGCCGTAGGAAACGACAACTACATCAGCGTTATCCGTTTGGTCCTCTTCGATCTTGATGATCTTATCCGCATTTTTTCTAATCTTTTCTATAAGATGAGTGACGTTGACTTTTTGACACTCAGCAGTGATGATCGGGTATCCACGCTCATCGTGTGTCAATCCTGTGGTGTGGAAACGGTATCCATCTCCGGCTTTGACCATGAATGGGATCCCGTCTGTGTCGTTCTTGTAGGGGAGATACTCGTCTTTGGGACCCGTGTACCATTTCCTCTCTACAATCTCGATCTCCTCAGCAGGAGGAATGATAACTTTTTCATGCATGTGCCCCACGCATTCATCTGCCATGATGAGCACAGGGACTCTGTAGGTCTCGGCAAGATTTAATGCCTCTATGGTCAGGTCAAAGCACTCTTGGGGGGAGTCGGGCGAGAGGGCGATGATCTCATAGTCGCCGTGGGAACCGTATTTCGCCTGCATCATGTCCTGTTGCCCTGTGAGAGTGGGCAGCCCAGTAGAAGGGCCTCCTCTCTGGACGTTGGCGATGACAAGCGGAGTTTCCATCATCACCGCCAATCCCAGGTTCTCCATCATTAGAGAGAAACCAGGGCCCGAGGTTACGGTCATGGGTTTTTTCCCTCCCCATGAAGCACCGATCAGGGCAGCAATGGAAGCGAGTTCGTCTTCCATCTGGATAAAAACTCCTCCTACATGGGGAATCCGTGATGCGAATCTCTCTGCAGTTTCTGTAGAAGGAGTTATGGGGTATCCGGCAAAGAAGCGGCACCCGCCTGCCAGAGCTCCTTCGGCAAGCGCATAGTCTCCATCCATATAATGTGCTCCAGTCAAGACTCCTTTAGGGTCTGCTTTCGTCTTTTTCACGTTCTTCCTCCTCCTTGAGGGTTACAAATATGGCGTATTCAGGGCATATCGTCTCACAGAGTTGACAGTACAGACATTTGTCCTCGTGCTTGACGAGGGGGGGGTGATAACCCTTAGCGTTAAATTCTTCAGACAGTTCGAGGACGTCTTGCGGGCAGTATTCCACACAAAATCCGCATCCCTTACACCTGTCTTTGTTGATGTGAATCTTTCCCTTTTTTGGTTTTAAATCACCGAAGTATACCATTGGGACCTCAGATTAATTTTTTTTCTTTCAAGATGGGCTTTGGGTCGATGTAATGAAGGTCTAATCTCAGAGATTCTTCCGGGCACCCCAGGGCTATGGCGAGTATCTGAGTGAAGTAGAGTATGGGGATGCTTTTGAATTCAGGATACTTCTGGACGGTCTCTTTCTGTCTTGTGTCCAGGTTAAAAGCGCAGAGGGGACAACTCACGACAACGATCTCGGCTCCTTGTTCTCGAGCAGATGTGAGGATCTGGTAGGTTCTGTCCGCAACGACCTCTGGTTTGTCAACAGTTTGGTAGGCGGCACAACATTCCGTTTTGTACGGAAAGTCCACCGGATCCGCACCCAAAGCTAACATCAGATTATCTAGTATTATTGGATTTTCCTCGTCATCAAACCCGATCTCTCTCGGACGAACTAAGAGGCAGCCGTAGTAGCTGGATATCTTGAGGTTCTTTATGGGTTTGACAACTTTACTGGCTAAATTCTCGAATGTGATTTCTTCCTTGAGGAACTCGAGTAGATGAAAAACAGAGACATCGCCCTCGTAGTCGACATCTTCTCTGTACATGAAGTCGTTGATCCTTTCGAGGCTTTCGGGGTCGTTCTTCATCCGTTCGTTCGCTCTTTTGAGTGTGTTGAAGCACATGGCACACAGGGTCATCACCCTGTCAGAGCCTTGTTCTTTGACCCGGATGAGGTTCCGGATGGGAGCCAAATGATGGATCAGGTCATCAGTGGCAAAAGAAAAGACAGTCCCGCAGCAGTTCCAGCGGTGAAGTTCTTGGACTTCGACTCCAAGCTTATCGAGTGCGCATATGGCTGAATCTTCAAAGTTTTTTGCGTGGTTTTTTAGCGTACACCCAGGAAAGTAGCTTAATTTCATTATGATGATTCCTTAATGTATTTAAGTTGCAAGAATTATGAATCATGACAACATTTATGATGTGAATTTGCGGAAATTGCTTACCAAGGCAATGGGAGGAACATCTCCTTTCTCTTTATCCGTGAGTTTTTCGATTTTGACATGATCCTTCCGTTTGCGGAGAAGGATCTGCCGGATGGCTTCGATCACTTCGGCGATGTTGATTCCCTTGGGGCAGCGGGAATTGCAGGTTAAACACGAGGCGCACACCCAGATGGCTTTGGACTTGAGAAGCTCATCCTTAAAGCCTAGCTGGGCAAAGCGGATGATCATGTTGGGGAGTATGTCCATTTCCGAGACAGCGGGACATCCTGCTGAACATTTACCGCATTGGTAGCAGACCATCAGATTTTGTCCACTCAATTCTTCGACCTTGCGGACAAAAGGGCCTCCGGTTTGTTTTTTTGAGATATTGACTCTCATGTGAGTTGATCTTTCGGTTATAAATCCTTCCTATTATTTGGAGGTCATTTATTATAATTAGTTATATTAAATAGAACAGTAAAACATAATTGTCTATACCTGTCAAGGCTACATGCATAAAAACTGCTGATTCCTAAAAATCTTGGGTTTTTAGGCCCCAGAATAGGAAGAGGAGACAGAAGGAATTCAGGAGGATGAGGTATTTGAGAAGAGGCAAGAGCCCGACGAGAGGAAAAATCACTGAAGACACGATCACAGCGCCTGTAAATGAGCCCACCAAGTCTAGGCCGTACCCCATCCCATAGTTCTGTTTTTCTTTGATGTAGAGTCGATTGGATACGATGAAGAGATCACCCCCAAGGAATCCCAGGCAAAAAAGGATCACGAAAAACAGGATTTCTGGAGGTGAAAGTGATAACAGGACTAAACAGGCAAAGAGAAGGAGAATGAATCCGGACTGGATGAGAAGGAGCTGCTCAAACCGGACTGTTTCCCTCTTTTTTCCATAAAAAGATCCTGTGCTGACTCCTATCATGAATGCAGCAAAAAGAATCGCGATCCTCTGGTAGAGACACCCATATAATGTTTGGAAGGAAAAAATCAGCAGAATCTCTGTGACAATGGTAGTAAATCCCAAAACAGCCAGGGGCGCCATCAAGAAATATGTTTTCTTCTTTTGCACGCCAAAGAAGATCAGGAGCATAAGACACAGGATCAAAGGCAGGTCGAGCAGCCAAAAAGGACTCAGACGGGATAGGAAGCTGAAAAACCTGGCTTCGCTGCCCCCAAACTGAGAGCTCCAAAGGACCGAGCTATAAAAATAGCTGATGGGCGCGAAGTCTCTGTTGATTTTTCCTTTTCCGTTCGATACGGTTTCTCTCAAAAGACTGATCCGGAAAGGCGAGAGTCTATCGATGAGGAGCTGAGGAATAACGTAGGTGTTCTCCAGGGCTAGATCTTCGATGGTTTTTGCGATCTTCCCATATTCCAATGAGAGAGAGCGGCGCGAGGCGAGAAATATATTGGTGTTTCCCGGTACAATTGCGACATGAGGAAATATTCCTTTCAATGTAAAAAAGAGAGATGAGAGGAAGTCCTGCAATTCTGAACTGATGTAGTTTTCAGCCGAAGGGACCCGGAAGGAAAAGACACCATTTCCAGTGAGCCTGTTTTTGACGATGAGAAAAAATTCCTTGGTGTAAAAGCGATTTATCTGTGCTGTAGTGGGTTCCGGGAGATTCAGGATGATCACATCATATCTTTGAGTGCAGTGAGAGAGAAAGGCCCGTCCATCCCGATAGTGGACCTGGATCCGGGGATCCTGGAAAACTTTCCTTTCAGATGGGGGGAGATGCGTGAGCGAAAATCGTATGATCTCTGGGTCGAGCTCCACATAATCGATGGAGGCTCTGGAGTATTTAAGAGCCTGCTCCAGGCCGCCTCCGACACCGCCTCCGATGAGAAGTATGTTTTCTGCATCAGCGTATTGGAACATGGCATAGTGCACAGATTCTTCGGAAGCGGCCAAGTTGGGATAGGAGAACATCATGACATTATTGTTGTAGAGTGAGACCTGTTCCTCTGTTTGTATAGCTTGGAGTTTGCCGTAGCGGGAGTCCTTGCTCTGGATGAGTGTGAACGGCTTCCAGAAGATCTTTTGGCTGGGTAGGTCAAACACAAAAAAAGCCACAAAAAAAGGAACAAGCAATATTAAAGAATACTTCCTTGAACCATTTTTTATGAATAGGAATACAAGAACTAGTCCAAAAATGCAGATGATGGATGTCATTTGCCAGTTGGATAAGGTCGGGATGAACACAAAATAGGCGATCACTCCACCCAGCGATGCCCCTGCAGACTCCAGGAAATATGTTTGAGTCAAGTCCCCTTTGAGGGAATTGACGTTAAACACAAAGAGCACACCTAAGGGGAAACTCACAAACAGTGTGAGCGCCAGTGACGAAATGAACATGCTAAAAAGTCCTGCCATCTCTCCCGGAAAGATATTCAGCCAAAAGCGAGAGAATCTCAAGCAGAGGAGGCAGAGGGGAAAAAGGAAGAGGACAGACTGAAATACCAGCGCAAATCTTCGAGCGGAATACGCGGCTTTTTCACCAAAAATGCTGCCCAGTCCTCCCCAGAGTAGCCACGTCCCCAAAACAATGCCGAAAGTGATCTCATTGCCATAAAAAAAAGCGGAAAACTCCCGCAACAATACGATCTGGAACGAGATCGCCAGAAATCCCAGCAATATTGGGGGGACCCTTTCACCTTTCGTCACATTAATAGAATACAGAAGTCCATTCCCAGAATCCAGAGCATTTATTGATTTTTTATGGCCTCGGATTCACCGGGTCCGATGATCAGGTCCAAACGCCAGGGATAGGGTTGTCACAGAATTTACATTTTCCGTTCTTCACGTTCGATGTCTTGATCGTGTAGCCTCTTCTCTCGATGCACATGTTGAAACACTTGGGGCAGTATGTGTTTTCCGCTTCGTGTCCGGGCACATTTCCGATGTAGACATAGTTGATCCCTTCTTTACGGGCGATTTTCCTGGCTTTTTCTAGAGTGGATATCGGCGTGGGAGGAAGGTTTTTGAGGAGATACATGGGCTGAAAGCGGGAGAAATGGAGTGGCACATCGGGTCCAACCTCTTTGATTATCCATTGGCTCAGGTGACGGATCTCCGCTTCGCTGTCATTGAGAGTGGGAATGACCAAATAGACGATCTCCAGCCACGTTTTTCTCTGGGAAATGATCTTTATGGCTTCGAGGACCGGCTGGAGTTCGCCCCTTACATAATCCGTATAAAAGTTCTGCGTGAAAGCTTTTAAGTCGACCTTTATGGCGTCCACGGCTCCGATCAATTCTTCGAGGGGTTCTGGATTGACATGGCCCCCGGTGATGACCACATTCTTTATCCCTTTTTTCCGGGCTTCGATAGAAGTGTCGTACATATACTCATAGAATACGATGGGTTCCGAATAGGTGTATGCGATCACTGGGGCCTTATACTGCTTAGCCGCTCGGACAACTGCTGCAGGCGCGAAGTCCACATGGTGCACTTGCTCAGGCCTGACTTGTGAGATCTCCCAGTTTTGACAGAACTTGCAATTCACATTACAACCTGCCGAGGCCAGGGACAGAGTTGAGCTCCCTGGCATAAAGTGGAACAGAGGTTTTTTTTCTATGGGATCGACAGCAACCGAACATGCTTTCCCATACACCAGAGTGTAATAGATCCCGGTTTTGTTTTCTCTAACACCGCAGTAACCTCTCTCCTTATCTCCCAGCTTGCAGAACCGTGGGCACAGAACACACTCGATCTCCCGGTCGGGGTGCTTTTTATAATACCGCGCTTCCACCTCAGAGAGGTTTGCTGAGTCTTGCAAGGCGTAGAGGTCCATGAGCCAACTACTCATTCCTGAGCCCATCGTAAGTCCTGCACATCCGGTCGTTTTTAAAAATTTGCGTCTGTTCATCGGATTTTTTATACCTCTATCTCGATAATGTTTATGTTTTCAAGATCAGATGTGCCAAGCCCCATTCTTTCAGCTGTGTGCAGGTACTTGGGGGGCCTCTGTTCCTCTTCCAAAGAGGAAAGTCCTTTTTTCTCCCTGAGTTTGTTTATGATCTGCCAGCCAACTGTGTCGGCAGCGACAGGGTCCTGACTGAATATCAGAGCACCGTAGTTTTCTGCCCATTTGGGGTGGAAGGAAGGACCACGGTGATACTGTACTTTCAGAGCATCGAGGATCGAGATCCTGTGTTTGTTACGGATCATCGGAGTGCCGAACAGCTCTGCGACAAAAGGGTTGCAATTATTGTCATGATATTTATTCGGATTATGGATAGCACCAAAGTAGTTCTTCATCCCTGCGGTCACACCCGCTAATCCGTGGTCTTTCAATATAGCCAGACTCACAGAAGCCGTGATGGTGTCGGTCTGGATGGATGAGAAGAGACTCCCGATATTCAGAAAGGCAATGAGGTTGCTGTTGTAACCCAAGCCGTTGGAGTCCGTACCGAAGACTTTGATGCCCGTCTGGTTCATATTCAAACTGTATCCTGCCTCTTTCAGCTCGCGGTTGGTCCTGTCCCAGATGAGAATATTGTTTACGTTCCATCCGTTATCAGTGAGAAGCTTTGCCAGAGACAGTGACGTTGTGGGTGTCGTAGAGATCGATCTCCCGCCGATTGTATTGATCTTGATACCGATTCTGTCTTTGTCCTTGAAAAAAATATGAAGGGCGTCGCCTGGATTCTTTTGGCCTACCAGGGCTGTCAAACCCTGCAGATACATCTCTCTGATGACTTCAGGATCTGTGAGGATTGTACTTTGATTGTTGCGCTTTCTGACGATCACAACCGTAGATTTATCCATCGCTCCTCTATAAAAAGGTACTCCTCATTTAAATGTCTGTCAACAAGCTCTTTTTGTGACAATATTGAAAAAAATGCGTTGAGGGATTATATTAACGGGAGTACAAAATATTTTCATGGAGAAGTCAAAATGAAGAACACCAAATACAAAACTTGTATTTTCCTGGTGGTCGTTTGTCTTTTGGGGATTTCATTATGGAGTTCTTCTGAGGATCAGGAGAAACCTTCTGGATTGATCCCTCTTCTACCCGAAGTGGATTCATGGAGCATGACTGAAAAGCCCGAGAGTTATTATCCGGAGAATCTCTTCGAATACATCAACGGCGCTGCTGAGATCTATCTGGCTTATGAATTTAAGGAATTGATCGTTGCCCAACAGCAAAGAGACCAGTCGGAAAAGAATGTTGCTGTGGAGATCTATGATATGGGGAATGAGACCAACGCTTTTGGCATATACAGTGCAGAGCGTTACCCGGATAATCAGTTCATCAAAATAGGGCTTCAGGGTTATCTAGAGGAGGGAACGCTGAATTTTCTCGTGGATAGATACTATGTCAAACTTCTTTGTTTTGAGTGTGAGGATCAATCAGAGGAAGTGCTCAAAGCCTTTTCACAAAAGATCGTGGAGAGAGTGGGGCAATCAGGAAGCCTTCCCCCCTTGCTCAAAGCTTTCCCTTCGAAGGGACTTGAATCCAACTCAGAAAATTTTATCTTGCGAAATTTCATGGGTTACAGCTTCCTTCATGATGGATATTCAGCCAAATACAAGATGAACGATCTAGAGTTCGACTGTTTTATTGCAGAAGGCAAAGACGATGCCGATGCAGCCGAGATGTTGCAGAGGTATTTGGATGCAAAGAAGAGTCAGAATGTCCAGAAGATCGACTCTGGTTTTCACATCAAGGATAAATACTACCACAATATTTACATGTCCAGAGTTGGCAATTGGATTTGTGGAGTGATCAAAATAAAGGATGGATCAGAGACGCTCGGTCTCGAATATTTGAAGGCCCTTATACAAAATCTGGAAAACCTGAAATAGCCTAAATTATTCATACAAACTGCCTCAACCTTAATGTTAGGATGGGGTGGGTTGGCCTCATCTCGTGAATAATCCAGGCTAGTGAAGAACAAGCCACAGTTAAAAGGGCCGAAAAAACAATAGGCCCAAGAAGATTATTCTTTGGCAGAGAGGAATTCCTGTAAATTCTGGAACTCCTGGCCCAGTGAGCCTAAAGCACCTCTCGCATTGTCGAGATTCTTGTCTCTACCTGCGCTTTCCATATCTACCGCTGCCTGTTGGAGGAAGGGGAGACTCAAATTTGCGGATGACCCTTTCAAACTGTGCCCCAGTTCTTGCATAGAGACGAAGTCTTCTTGCTCGATGGCTTTTTGGAGCCCTTCGATCTTTGTCCCGAAGTCCATCTTGTAGAGGTCGAGCAGTTCTTCAAGAAAGGATTCATCATCACCGATTCTTGCCAATGCTGAGGGATAATCGATAGGGCTGTTTCCATGAGAAGATTCGTTGTTAATCATTGTTTTTTCTTATCCTTTATTTTTTATGTGTTATTATCATCGACATTTTTTATAAACAATATAAATTAAGAGGCGATGACGCAATTCCGCCCCATGTTCTTAGCATGGTACATCGCTTTATCGCTGAATTTGACTAGATATTCGATGGATTTGTACGATTGATTCTCGGATGAAGCACACCCCAAACTGACGGTGACATAGAGTTGACCTGCTTCTGTTTTAATCCGTTCTTTACAGACAGCCCGGCGAAGCCTTTCTGCGATTCTTCCGGCATTTTTTAAGTCACAACCGGGCAAAATGGCCAGAAACTCATCTCCACCATACCGGCCGACCTTATCGTACCGTCTCAATGTGCCCCTCAATCGTGACGCCACTTCGATCAAAACCTCATCGCCGACATTATGGCCGTAGGAATCATTGGTTTTCTTGAAAAAGTCAATATCGAGCATTACTGTGCTTACAGGCTTGTTCTCTCGGAGGCTGCGGTGGAATTCATCTGTGAGGATGTTGAGAATTTCATACCTATTGAGAAGATTTGTCAATGTATCATGGGTGGCAATCTCCTGGAGTTTTTTCTGCGAATCCAGAAGCTGATTCTGAAGGCCGATGATTCTTTTTCCAGTTTGGAGGCGTGCTTTCAATTCGTGTGTATCAAAGGGTTTGGTGATGTAATCATCAACTCCAGCTGCAAAGCCTTTCCTGATGTCACTCTGTTTGCTCCTTACGGTCAGCATGATGAGATAAATGTATTCATCCCATTTTTTCCCCCTGATCTTTTTGCACAGCTCGACACCATCCATCTTGGGCATGATCCAGTCCAAAATGGCGATTTGGATTTTTTTTTCCTGGATCACCCTCCAAGCTTCTTTGCCGTCTTCTGTGGATATGATCTCATAACCCCATTTGTTGAGATTTTTCTCAAGAATAGTGCGACACAGTTTATCGTCTTCTGCAATGAGTACTTGTATCACTGTTCTTCTCCTTGTCGGCTAAAAACTATTGTTGCTTGTCCTTATTTTTCATAGTATCATTTATTTTTTGGAATACTTCTACCGGATTCAGAGGTTTGGTCATATAATCATCCATACCTGCCTCTAAACACCGCTCCCGGTCGCCCTTCATGGCATGTGCAGTCATGGCGATAATGGGGATGTGATCTCCCATGGCTTCCTCTTTTTTTCGGATAGCTTCCGTCGCTTTAAAACCATCCATGACAGGCATTTGAACATCCATGAGGACAAGGTCGAAAATATTGTTTTCTAGGGCTGTGAGCGCTTCCTGTCCGTTTTCTACGGCAGTGACCTCATGCCCTTTTTTATCCAGCAAAAAATAGGCCACCTTCCGGTTGACCATGTTGTCCTCAACGATGAGGATGCGGTAGCATTCTTGAGGAATTTCCGCATGTTGTTGTTTAGGGACTTCAGGCTGAAGCTCTACCTTTTTCGGGGTCCCCACAATGGTATTGATGGTCTCTGCGAGTTCGGACAGCTTGATGGGTTTGGTTAAGAAGGAAGACACGCCCAGTTTCAACCAGGGAGCAGCATCACCGCGGTTTCCTTTGGAACCGACCATAACGATCATAGATTTAGGGAGATCGGGAACATGCTTGATATAATCCAAAAACATGAAGCTGTCTGTTCCGGGCAGATAAGGATCGAAGAGTATGATAGAGTAGGGGCTGTTTTCTGAGGTGGCCCGGTCCAAATGGGCCATTGCATCCCCTGCACTGGGTGATTTTACTACTTTCAGATTCAAGTTGCTGAGCATCTCCGAAATTGTATCAAGGGCCTTTGTGTTATCATCGAGAACGAGAGCTGGAATGCCCTTTAAGTCAAAGAGTTCTGCGTGTTGTGGATCCCGCTCGGTCGTTTTATCCAGTTTCAACGGGAGGGAAACAATAAACTTACTTCTTTCCCCTTCTTTGCTCTCCACCCAGATCTTGCCGCACATCACATCAGCAAGCTGTGAACAAATAGCTAATCCAAGACCGGTCCCCCCAAATTTGCGTGTCATCGATCCATCGGCTTGTGCAAAGACGTTAAAAATGATCTGTTGATTCGATTCTGAGATCCCGATTCCTGTATCCGCCACAGTGAAAAGAAGAGAGACAACCTCCTCAGTTTTTGACTCTTCTTCCACAGAGACGACAATTTCTCCCTGTTGAGTGAATTTGATGGCATTGCCCACAAGATTTGTCAAGATCTGTCCCAACCGGCCCGGATCTCCAATCACGCTGTAGTTGATCGAAGCAGGGATGTCACAGATGAGCTCGAGCTTCTTCTTGTGTGCTTGCAGGCCGAGTGCGGAGACTGTCTCATAGACAAAATCCTGGAGGTCGAAGTTTACAGATTCCAATTCGATTTTATTCGCTTCGACTTTTGAAAAATCGAGGATATCGTTGACTAATTTCATCATGGATTCCGCGGATGATTTGATCCCATTGACAAACTCCAATTGCTCTGGATTTAGGTCTGTCCCTAAGGCAAGGTCTGCCATCCCCAGAATGCCGTTCATTGGGGTGCGGAGTTCGTGGCTAATGTTAGCAAGGAATTCGTTTTTGGCTGTCGTTGCGGAATCATTTTTCTGTTCTGTCACGACAACTTCTTTTTCTTCTTTGATCAAAACGATCATGCCTTGGTATTCATTCCTGAGATAAATGGGTTGAAGGCGAACAAGGGTGTCTTTCCCCTGGATGGTTGTATTCTGTATGGCCTGAGATGAAGGTGTCTCGGCTTTAAACCTGGATATGTGTGTTTTAAACTCATCCTTTGAAAGGCCAAGATCAAAATCCAGCAGGTTCTTTGTGACGATGTCGAGTTTGCGTTTTTTAAAAAAGTTGAGGAATAACTCATTCACTTGCATCATTCGATTATCTTTATCCACATACAGAACGCCCTCTCCCATCGCAGAGATCACGCCTAGAAACTTGGCTGTCTCCTTTTCAGGAGGTTCCGCGGGAATATTCGTTTCTCCCTTTCTTCTGTAGATGATGAACGACCCTATGGACTTTCCATTCTCAAGGATCGGGGAAGCAAACGCTAAAATCTGAAGATCACTTCCGTCCCCATCTTGATGGACAGCTTCAAATTCGATCTTCTCTCCTCCGGCCAGCTTCTGTGTGATCGTGATGTTTTCCTCGTTGTTGTCTTGAGAACTGATCAGGTCATCGATGGATTTTCCAATAACGTCGCCCAACTGAATGCCGAATAGACGAATGAATTCATCGTTGACGCGGAATATTTTGCCCCCGTGGTCGGCGATCATGATAGCATCATTTGTAATATCCAGCAGGTGGTCGAGATAGATCTTGTGATTCTTCTTGTCATTGGGATCCTGGAGGAAATCGAGAAAAACTTTCTCTGTCATTTTGTGTCCTTCTCTGTAGCCATATCAGGTTCACTCACTACCGTGATGTTGCGTCCTCTTCCTTTAGCCATATAGAGTGCGAGGTCGCTTTCCTCTATTATCTTTTTAGTCGATGGCCTGGATGCATTGTCGAATATGCAAACACCAAGGCTAACAGTTGTGTCGAGGGCACCAGCCTCTGTTTGAATTTTTTCAGCACAAACAGATTTTCGGAGGCGTTCTGCGATGTTTTTGGCATCCTTCCTGCTTAAACCCGGAAGAACCAATAGCAATTCATCTCCTCCATAGCGGCCGATCTTATCGTAGGAGCGAATCTTTTTTTGCAGGCGGGATGCGACCTCGATGATGACCTTGTCTCCGATAAGATGGCCGTATGAGTCGTTGATCGATTTGAAGTTGTCGATGTCGAGCATAATGACGCCTACAGGCTTGTTATCTCTAAAAATTCTGTTCAATTCCTCTTCGAGAAGTTCCAAGATCTTCTTGCGGTTCCAGAGTTGAGTCAGACTGTCCGTGTTAGCTATCTGAAGCTGAATATCTTGAAGAGCGATGATGCGCTCCCCATTCTGGATCCTGACTTTTAGCTCCATGTAACTGAAGGGTTTTGTAATGTAGTCATCCGCTCCTGCCGAGAGACCTGTGATAATGTCCTCTTCCAGGTCTCGTCCCGTGAGCAGAATGATGTATAGATATTTTTCCTCTTTGGGTTGGTATTCATTCCGGATCTTATGGCAGAGCTCCAGGCCATCCATCTTAGGCATACTCCAATCCAATATAGCCAGCCGGATCCCCCCATTTTTGATGATCTCCCAAGCCTCTTCGCCATTTTTGGTCACGAGAACACTATATCCCCAGTCCTGTAAGTTTTTTTCCAGCGCCCGACAGGAGATGATGTCGTCTTCAGCGATCAAAACATTCATATTGAGCGAATCAACTTCCATTTTATTTATAGAGCTTTTTTTCGATTCCATGATCTGGTACCCAATTTTATCTTCTTTATCCATTTTATAGAGGTCAGAAGTTTGGTCAATCGCCTTTGTCGATGAAGCGGGGGGTGATATTGTATTGCCATATATCACCCTTAAAGATGAGGGGTGTTTTCTCGGGGAAACAGATTGGTATCAATAACTTATATAAGGTGTTTTGAATGAAGGAAGAAGTGTTGTGTTTCCATCGTTTTCCAATATTTTCTGTTATTTTCTATAAAAACCCGTCACTAATCCCGTCACCCCAATCTCTTGGCTCCCAACTTTGGACTGTTACGTAACTTTTAAAAGTAGACATTGGGAACGCAAAAACAGACATATCGTTTCAAGTTGCTATCGATATCCTTCGAAGTGGTATTGCCAGATTTTCTCATTATTGTAGAGAGCCATTAATTTTCTACCGGGTTGAAAAGCCACTATAACTTTCCTTCCTGGTCTCTGGTTTAATTTGTAGGATTTTCCTTGAAACTTTATAGTTCCATCATTATAGATAGTTCTGGGAAAATGGAGGGAAAAGATGGCATCCAGATCTAAATCTGAGGGCATAGGTCTAAGCTTGCTCCTTTTATCTTTCTCCGCTCTTTTCCATCTCTCTATGGGTATTTCCTCTGTTTCCATATGGACTCTTTTGACATTATAAAAATCTACCAGATCAGTAAGTATTTTTATTGCTTCTCTGACCGTTTTTACCTGATATCTTTCACACTCAAAAGGAAGGCGTCTTTGGAAATAGTCGAATGACTTTTCGATTTTCCCTTTGGACTTTGCATCTTGGGCATAAAGGG
>Ga0307378_10001503_pt1 | contig 37927 bp, 27 predicted proteins | sample UN1MG_FD_202238 | JGI IMG/M metagenome (GOLD analysis project Ga0307378, IMG submission 202238) | Soil microbial communities from Risofladan, Vaasa, Finland - UN-1 | ecosystem: Environmental > Terrestrial > Soil > Coastal area > Acid sulfate soil | place: Finland: Risofladan, Vaasa | collected...
TCTAACTAATTCTGCTTTTGCCTGTGTGCTGATTTTGTTGTCCATCGTATACCTCCAGTTTTTGGTAACATTCTAATGAGGCAACGACGGAACTTCGGTAACAAAAATTATGAGTCAATGCGCCTTCCGGTGACAGTTAAAAGTTCCGGATATTAGTCGGAAACAATAAGCTATCTGGATTTCCATAAATCAGGAGATTTCAGATGGTTACCGACTTACAGGTAAGGAGATTGTTCGCTATGAAAAACAAAGTCAAATACCTCTATCAGCTCGCAGACAAGGCTGGTATGAGTGCTAAAACCGCCCGCAAGTATCTAAAATCCGGCTCTCTGCCGAGTCAATGCAAGGCCGTCCATGGCTGGGCCACCCATCCGGATGCATTTGCCAAGGACTGGCCCTGGGTTGAAGACTTCCTCAAAAACAACACCGGCCTTGAATCCAAATCGCTTTTTGAGGCTCTTCAGCGTGATTAAGGGACCGCCATGGCGGTCCCTTAGCTGTTTTTTTTCTCTTGAATCGTTATATCCCCAATGCTATACTCACTTCTGTATGTTGAAATTGAATTTCCTATCATTCTACTTATACCTATCCCATAGTCTCAGGCAATCGTACATTTACCAAGGATCAGACTTCCGTAACGCTCTGGACTATCGAGTAAACAACGCTGGTAAATAAGTATAATCTATTTGGGGCTTTCCGGGGATGGCGGGACCGCCCCAAATCAATATCCAAACTAAAAGGATGGTATGTACTATAAAAGATTCAAAACAGTGGATGTCTATTCTTGCTGGTTGTATGGTTATGATGGCTGCGAATTTTACCTTTGCGCAGGACTGGCCTCAATGGCGAGGACCCAATCGGGATGCAAAGGTAACCGGCTTCACCGCACCTGAAACCTGGCCCGAGGAGCTTACGCAGAAATGGAAAGTCACTGTAGGACAGGGTGATTCCACGCCGGCCCTTGTCGGAGATAAACTCTATGTCTTTACGAGACAAGGCGGGGATGAAGTTATTCTTTGTCTGGACGCCGGCACGGGAGAAGAAGTATGGCGGGACAAATACGCAGCGGTGACCGTAACAGGAGGATCATCCCGAGAACACTTCGGGCCAAGGAGTTCACCTACAGTGGCTGATGGGAAGGTCGTTACGCTTGGTGTTGGCGGGATTCTCTCGTGTTACGATGCTGCCACTGGTGATTTGAAATGGCGTAAAGACGATTTCACAGGTGTATGGCCGGTATTCTTTGTAGCAATGTCGCCAATTGTCGTGGACGGTTTGTGCATAGCGCACCTCGGCGGAAAGAATAATGGAGCAATTATTGCGTATGACCTGGATACCGGTAACCAGAAATGGAAATGGTCTGGTGATGGCCCGACGTATGCTTCACCTGTTTTAATGACAGTCAAAGGCACGGAACAGCTTGTTTTGCAAACCGAGAATAATATAGTGGGTATCACCGTGGCTGATGGACAGCTATTGTGGCAAGTCGCGGTTCCACCCCAGATGAGGTTCTACAGTTCAATTACTCCAGTCATCGACGGACAAACAGTGATTTATACCGGACAGGGTCGCGGCACAAAGGCCATAAAGGTCGAAAAGAAGGGGGATGAATTTGTTACCAGTGAGCTTTGGAGCAATAATGAAATAGGCACGGGATACAACACGCCGTTGCTTAAGGACGGCCTGCTGTTCGGCGTGTCCGACCCAGGCAATGTCATCTTTTGCATGAATGCCCAGAATGGAAAGACACTTTGGACCGACACAAAAAAATATGACAGATACGGCACAATAGTTGACCTCGGTTCGATCATACTGGCTCTGCCTGCGTCAGAACTTATCGTGATAGAACCAAATGAGAAGGAATACAAAGAGCTGGCCAGGTACAAAGTTTCAAACAGCAATGTGTATGCTTATTCTGTCGTAGCAGGTAATCGTATATTTATCAAGGACCAGGATTCCTTAACGCTCTGGACTATCGATTGAGCTGCATTGGAAAAATCTGCTGGAGTTAAACACCGCTCAATCAGAAATAGTACCTTTTTCGATGTTGACGGAACACAGTTGAACTCCAGCAAGTGGTAAAGCATAAAAAAAGGTTTGGACGAGAAATCATACCAAAACCTCTAAAAACGCTTAGTTTTTGTCTTGACAATGGGTAGGGGTATAGCAATTAGAGAACATCACTCTCTTGAGCGGAATTTTCCTTGACGAGAAGGTAGACAATTTGGTATAAATTATACAATTTCAATCTGTGGATTATTAGCATTCCAGTGAGCGAAATTCTTATCATTTTCAAGTGAATTAGGTTGCTGGGAAGACTAATGCGCGAGGTACAGAGTTGTAAAGGAGACTCTGTACTCGGCTGTTTAGATTTTCACATTTCAAATTAACAGCTGACATTGTGCTTTTGAAGAAAGGAGGTAGTATTAAGTCGTACAAAATTAACTTGTGCAGATATAGATTAAGTGTAGCGAGTGTGAACATTATTATCGGTTGTTTTGTTTGAGGTTGTCTGAGGCAAGTATAAGAAATTTCCGATTTGCGATTTTCGATTATTCAGCGGTTAAGCTCTCCAACGCTCGTTGAAGGCAACGAGTGTTTTGGTGTGTGGCCGAAGCACAGGTATTTTAACTTTTTTGAAGGAGGAATTATTATGAGGTGCAAGATACTAATTTTGCTGACTGCTCTGGTAATGACAGTAGGCTTCGGCGTCTCAGTTGCCAGTGCACAGATATGGAAGGTTGATTTCCAGGGCGACGAGAACCATAACAGTACGTATGGTCAAAATGGTCCGAGATATTACACTGAGCCGGGAGTTTACTGGAACATTTTTGAGGTCGCAGGGTTTAGTGCTGTAGGTGCGACCAATGTTTCCACACCGCCGACGTCTATGAATTTGCTTGATACCGAAGGCAATGATCAAGGCGTAACGCTGACGATTCTCACTGATGCCTGGGGCTGGGCAAATGAGGGTACCCTTGATGATCTGTGGGGGGACTACCTGATCATACTCAACGCTCAGGGGGCCACATCCGATCCGACTGATTGGGAAATTACCGGTCTGTCTCCAAATACCCTGTGTGAGTTGACATATTACCATCGCGCTAACATCGATGGTCGTGGATTAAACTTCATTGTCAATGGAGTTGAGACTACGGTTATCAGTACGAGCGACGGTTATATGGCTACGGCTTCTGTAAAGACCGACGCCTCAGGTAAGATTACGGGTACTGCTGACTCGGATGGTTACAGTGAAGGCTGCTGGGCTGGATTAGTGATCGCTATAATTCCCACGGCGAGGAATCCCCAGCCAGCCGATGGTGCCATACATCCCGATACATGGGCGAGCCTTGGCTGGACGCCTGGAGCTTTTGCAGGCTCGCACGATGTATATTTCGGCGAAAATTTTGACGACGTGAACGACGGTGTCGGCGATACGTTCCGAGGTAACCAGACCTCGACGTTTTTTGTTGCTGGCTTTTCGGGATTCGCTTACCCGGAAGGTCTTGTCCCGGGCACAACTTACTATTGGCGAATCGATGAGGTCAACGACGCCGATCCCAACAGCCCGTGGAAGGGTGATGTCTGGAGCTTTAGTATTCCTCCCAAGACTGCATATAATCCAAACCCGGCTGATGGTGCCGAATCTATAGGCGTGGATGTGACGCTGAACTGGACGGAAGGTTTCGGTGCGAAATTACACACAGTATACTTTGGTGATAATTTTGACGAAGTCAACAATGCCGCTGGTGGACTCCCACAGGGAACTGCAACCTATAATCCCGGCCCACTTAAATTAGCTAAGACTTACTACTGGCGGATTGATGAGTTTGATGCCATTGCCACATATAAAGGCGATGTCTGGAGCTTTACTACTCAGGGCGCCGTTGAGAGCCTTAGCCCGTCTAATGGCGCTGTGGATGTAAAGCAGACACAGATTCTCACCTGGTCGCCGGGAGTCTATTCTGCTTCGCATCAGGTCTATTTCGGCGATGATAAAGAGGCCGTGAAAAATGCCGATACGAGTTCGCCTGAATATAAAGGCAGCGGGGACCTTGGCTCCGAGAGTTATGACCCCGGACAACTCGAGTGGAATACTACTTACTACTGGCGTGTTGATGAGGCCAATAACACCAATCCCGACAGTCCATGGGTAGGCAATATCTGGAGCTTTACTACGGCCAACTTCCTTATAGTGGACGATTTTGAATCTTACAATGACCTTGACCCCGCCGACCCCGATAGCAACAGGATATTTAATGCGTGGTTGGACGGATACGACGACCCGGCAAACGGTTCTTTAGTTGGTTATGATAATCCTCCATTTGCCGAGCAAACTATCGTTCACGGAGGCAACCAGTCGCTGCCGCTTTACTACGACAATAGTGTTGGGTACTCTGAGGCAACTTTGACGTTGACTTACCCGCGTGACTGGAACGAGAATGGTGTCGACACACTGACGATTTGGTTCAGAGGCGATTCGGATAACGCTGCTGAGACGTTGTATGTTGCTCTCAATGGCAGTGCGGTGGTCTCTCATGATAATCCTGATGCAGCACAGATAGGCATCTGGACGGAATGGACTATCGACCTGCAGGCATTTGCAGACCAGGGAGTGAACCTTGCTAACGTCAATACCATCGCTCTTGGCCTCGGTAACAAGAACAATCCATTAGCTGGCGGTTCAGGTACGAAGTACTTTGATGATATTCGTCTGTATCGTCCAGCGCCATAACCAGAACTATTGGTTAATCGTTTGCGGTGACAGACGATAGAGAAACGGATTAGCATCTATTCGGGGCTTATACTGATTCGGTATAGGCCCCTTTGTCTTAGGGCAAAATAGAAACTCAGGACATCATCTCGCAGAAAGGACATTGAAACCGTTTCCAAATCTTCGGCCTTCTGTAATCCTTTGACATTAAAGAGTTTATGGAGTTGGCATTTTTTCGAATTGGCGGATAACGAGCCTTCGGGTTGTAGAAGAGTTGTAGGCGCCAATTCACGAAAATGGGGCCATTTCTGGCCTCATTCGTGTTCGAGCATTGGCCTGATATGCTGGTGGGACCGGTAATAAAGTTCTTGACAGATATATGCTTGAATTGAGCAATTCCCCTATAAGAAAGGCCCTTGCAAAGAGAGTGCAGAAGAGACATGAAGCTTAAGGTGACTTCGTGTGACCACTGACAAACAACGGCAACATTTTTGACAATCGAAGCCTAAGGCACCGGAATTATCCGTCTCTCTAATGTTACTGGGTACTGAGCGTTAGGATTGATAATAACTTTCAGATTGTACGCAACTCCTGCTTCGAAGATTTTGCCGCATGTAAGCTCGACAGTCGTCTTTTGAAAAGGTTTGAGCGAGGGAACCGTGCTGGCGGCAACCTCCACAACCTGATCATCTGTGCTATACACGATTTTAATATCCGCAGGTTCTGACGAGACCTGACCAAAGTTCTGGACCTCAACGGCTATATTGAAACCATTCTTTTTGTTGTCAATTTTTGGTATACAGGCCGACAGAGCAGGCTCTAAATAGTTCAGCCACGGCAGGCGGGCATAACCATAAAGCAGTTTTCCACTACTGTTTTTCCCCAACAGCTTTGCTGCGAAATTGTCATCGGTGATGCCATTGCCGATTCCGCCAAAAGTGACAATCAAATCATCACCTGATCGTTCCGTTTTGATCACTTTGCTACCCCTGCCGAAATTCACCTCTTCGGAAGCACCAAATCGTAACGAGTCCATATCAATGTCAGTGTGAGGATTAAAACCGTCCTCAGCCGCTATTTTGACTCGGATGGTCTTTGTCTCGGCAGTAATCTGTTCCTTGTCGAGTATGGTCAGGAGTCGACCAACAGTTAGAGGAATACAAATATGTTTGGAACTGTGGATGTCGCTGCCTCTATCCTGACCTTTCAACACGTCGATGACCGCAAAATCCGCCTGCATTGCCCGCCCATGTTTATCCTGCAATACCTTAATACGCTCATACTTGAACCAGTCAACAACGGTTCCATCTTCATATTTGGCGATACCCGGCATGTAGGCTTCACCGGGCTCGATCTTCCAGTGGATTCCGTCCTTCGAACGCAAATAGTAGGCAATGCGCCCACGCCAATCATTGACAATCATTTGGTACTGTATGGGTGTACGCCAGACTACAGGGTCTTCGAAGTTGCCCGCAACTGGGGGATAAACTCGTTTGTCAGTAACCTGGTTGTAGGCAGAGACTCCGGTTTCGCTGAACCATATACCTCCGCCACGGCACACCATCAGATAAGAGCCGTCCTCCCGTCTGGCAAAGCTGAGATTAGAGAGACCTTCTATAATACGCCTGTCCCGTTGATTAAATTCGAACGTCTTCCTCTGCCAGGGACAGTCCACACTGTCCGCGATATAATAACCCCCTATAACATAAATGACATATCTTCCATCCTTAAGCTGGAACGCCTCTGGATTATGCCCCGGGCCAATGGTATCCTTTACTTTATACGGACCGGTGGATATGTCGGCAACAGCATGAACCACGATAGAATTCCGCCACTCGGCGTGCCCCCTTCGGGAATCTTCACGCCAGCGACAGACGTAGAGATGGTACTTTCCGTCAGTACCCAATACTGCGTTTCCCCCCCAGTACGACCACTCGTTGTCCTCAATGCCATTATCGATATAACGAGGCTTAACATTATCCGCTCCCCAGGTCTCACTGGTCAACTCGCCCTGAACGGGCATGGCTAAGAATCGGTCCATAAACCGGCCGCCATACACCAGTTTGTTCCATTCATCAGGACGTTCCCGTGCAACGGTTTGGGCATTCGCATCTAATGTAAACAGGCAGGACGTTAGCAATATCCAAATCAAAACATATGATCTCATACTAATCTCCTTTCAATAGTCCCCCATTATGTGTATAGCGGGTTCAACTCATAAGTGCAGCGCACAGACAAAAAGAGCGTGAATTTATTTTATGCCTTTTTTGGTGTAAAGTCCACGAACATCCGTTTTTCAGTTCGAACTGCATCCACTGTTTTTCCCTGTTTAACCGACAAACACAACTGGTTCTCGGCAAAGCACTCTTTGTAAAGATGAGCTAGGCAAGGATTTTCAAGGTTGCTTCCTTCCGAATATTCCTATAGAATTAATCCTTGTTGCCAAGTAACTTTTAAGAATTTTTTTCGAGATGAAATGTAGACAAGGCGATCTTCCATGGGAAAATCAGCAAAAACAAGTAAACAGGTTTGATGTTCCGGTTTAAAAGGGAAATCCAGATTTAATCAACAATGAACTATAAATTCTTTATGTGTGAGGAGATATCTAATGTTAAGAATGTCCAAGAGACTATTTCTTTTTGGCCTTGCCGGATTAATTGTTGGATCTATTTTAACTGCGCCATTAACTGCGAGGCCTTCTGAAACCAACGGTGTCAGCGAAGTGCGAATAGCCCGGTTGGCGAAAGGGATCAACATACCAAGTTGGTTTTGGCTCAATCGTAGTTCAGTTGACGAACTGGAAAAACGTTACCCAGATGCTGATTTCCAATTAATCAAGAAACTTGGCTTTACGAATGTTCGCGTGCCGATCGATATGGCAAATGTTTATGACGAGAGTCAGCCGGATTTTCTAAACAAAACAAATTTGCCCTATTTGGACCGTGGGATAAGGAAAATTCTCTTTTATGAATTAGCTATTATCATCGATCTGCATAGTATTTCTCAAAAAGAAGGCGGTAGCAATTATTCTGGACCATTGGGGCAGGATGAAACCTTCACCGACACCTTCTGTCGTTTCTGGACCTCGTTTGCGCGGCATTTAAGTCAATTCGATCCCGATTGGGTAATATTGGAACCTATGAACGAGCCTGTGCTCAGCGGGAAGGAAGAGAATTGGTCTCCGGTCCAAACGAAAGTGATCGCCGCGATACGCAAAGGCGCTCCAAAGCATTCGATTCTCGCAACAGGTGCGCGATGGTCGAACCTCGATACTCTGCTCGAACTCGAACCGTTAAAAGACCACAACATCATTTACAACTTCCACTTTTACGAACCGCATATATTCACTCATCAAGGCGCATCTTGGAGTTCCGATTGGGTGAAGCCATTGCGTGATATCCCCTATCCTTCCTCTCCTGAAGCAGTGAAGGACCTGATAGGAAGATATACTGACGAAAGAATCGCGAATAACATAAAACGTTATGGCGAACAACGGTGGAACGCCGAAAAGATTGAAGACAGGATGAAGCATGCATCTGAATGGGCGAAGAAACACGGCGTTAAAATTATCTGTAACGAGTGGGGAACCTATAAGCGTTACTGCCCGCCGAAGTATAGAGCTGCCTGGCTGCGCGATGTCAGAGAATCTTGTGAAAAATTTGGCATCGGTTGGTGCATGTGGACATTTGATGGCAGTTTTGGCGTTGTAAATCGCGAAAACGAAAAAGTCGTAGTCGATAAAGATGTCGCCAAAGCATTGGGATTAAATGTCGAGTGATCTAATTCTACTCCTGAATTCGAACGTTATGAATCCGCGCTTAATCAGGGTAGAGTCACTAATCCTAAGGTTATGTTTTTCAGCTTTGGACATTTTGTAGGCTTTCTTTTCCTATCATCGATCTTCTCACGTACTCTTTAATTCGAGTCACCCACTCAAAGTTCACTACAATATATACGCACAACACAGAGGAGACTCACATCCTTTTTGAAATTTAATCTGAATCTGTGTGCTATTCCAGCCAGCAACAAAATCGGCCATTGAATCCAGCGCAAAATTTTCACTTTTTCATAAATCACTGATAGTCGAGGGTTTACGGGACGGGAATTTTTACGAAATTGGCAGATAACGGATTGTACGGTTGTATTCGGGTTGTAGGCGCCGACTCGCGAAAATGTGCCCGTTTTGGAGTGGTTCGTATGTGGCTCAGTGCGCTCTTATTGGTTGGTAGGAACGGTCCGGGAAATTGTTATGAGTGTCTCATTTGTTGTTAGTAGTTCTCTCTGTGAAGAGGGCTCAGGAACAAGATCACACAAAGACCTTCGGATTAACAGTTTGGCGTTGGTAGCTATACAAGCACAATTTGCAACCTATACATGACCGGGGTTATCGAGGAATTGCCAGCTAATTTATTTGTAGTGAGTTATGAGATAACAAATACAGTTAGGAAAGACCGTTGATAATAAAAAGCCTCCAATGAAGTGGCAGGGGCTATTTTAAAAAGATCGCCGATAGCAGCAATCGTTGGGCAATAAATAGGGCTGTTCATCATCGTACAAATTGCCTTACGAATAGGGAGTAAAGGAACGCTACGAATACGATGAGTACGACAAGTTGTTATTTCCATTTTTTGGAACAGGAACCATTCCAATCACAGTTGGTCTGTGACACCTTTGGGGTTTAGTGCTTTTTCCGACCCCGGAGATCACTCTGTTTTTGATCTGTAGTACGGTCAACTCTCGAGCCATCTTTCATTGAGAGACTGATGCGCTTCTTGGCCAGGTCTACATCGAGAACAGTAACTGTGACCTTTTGGCCTACTCGTACTATGTCTGCAGGGTCCTTCACATAACGGTCTGCCAGCTGACTGATGTGCACGAGACCGTCTTGATGCACCCCAATATCTACAAACGCTCCAAAGGCAGTAACATTGGTGATAATTCCTGGTAGGCTTATGCCGACTTCGAGGTCCTCGACTTTCTTGACGCCTTCTGCGAAGCTAAACATCTCAAACCGCTTGCGGGGATCTCTGTACGGCTTAGCCAATTCCTGCATAATATCGCTCAGCGTAGGGAGTCCGACAGTATCGCTGACGTAGTCCTGCAAACGGACTTTCACTCGGAGCGACTCATACTTCATCAGATCCGCAACTGAGCAACCAACGTTCGCAGCCATTGCATCGACAACATGATAACTTTCAGGGTGTACAGCACTTGAATCAAGCGGATTTACGGTGTCCCTTATTCTCAGAAAACCCGCTGCTTGTTCAAAGGCCTTTGCTCCAAGGCGAGGGACCGTTTTCAGCTCCTGCCGCGATTCGAAGGGACCGTTTTCGTTCCTGTAATCAACAATGTTCTGAGCAAGTTGTGGTCCAAGCCCAGAAACATACGTCAATAGCTGCTTGCTGGCCGTGTTTACCTCGACCCCGATACTGTTCACGCAGCTCATGACGACGTCATCGAGGCTCTGTTTTAGTAGTGACTGATCCACATCGTGCTGGTATTGACCGACTCCGATCGACTTCGGATCGATCTTTACGAGTTCTGCAAGAGGATCCATGAGCCTGCGCCCAATTGAGACTGCGCCACGGACTGTCACATCCTCATTGGGAAATTCTTCGCGGGCCACCTCCGATGCCGAATACACCGAGGCACCACTTTCATTGACCATTATTACAGCAATATCTTTAGAAAACCTGATGTTCCTGATAAAAGCTTCGGTCTCACGGCTTGCTGTGCCGTTGCCTATAGCGATTACCTCGATGTCAAACTGTTTACACAAGGAGATTATTTTCAACACATCTGACGCTGCCAGTTTGTCGCTTCGATGAGGATAAATAACGTCGAAATGCTTTAGCTGGCCCTGCCGGTCGAGACAAACAACCTTGCATCCTGTGCGAAACCCAGGGTCGATTGCCAAGACATTTTTCTGGCCTAAGGGTGGGGCAAGCAACAATTGTCGCAGATTCTCTGCGAAGACTCTTATGGCTTGCTCGTCGGCTCTGTGTTTTGTTGCAGCGAGAATCTCCGTTTCCATCGACGGCGATAGAAGCCTTTTGTTGCTGTCAAAAACTGCTTCTTTGACCTGCGAGGAAGAGGCCGATTGTCTTTTAACAAACAACTCTTCAAGTATCCGCAGGGCTTGTTCTTCAGGTGCTATAACATGCAACCTTAGAAAACCTTCCTTCGCACCTCTCCGCATTGCCAGAATCCTATGGGATGGTGCCGTGGCGACCGGTTCTTGCCAATTGAAGTAGTCCTCATATTTGCGTCCCTCTGCCTCCTTACCTTGCACAACCTTGGCCCGGAAACAGCCTTTCTTGGAGAACAAGTCACGAATCATAGCTCGTGCGGTTTGGTTTTGGTTGACCCACTCGGCAATGATATCTCTCGCACCAGCTAAGACGGCCTCGGCAGACTCAAGCCCCTTGCTTTCATCGATAAAAGCCTTCGCTTTAGTTGCGGAGTCAATAGCAGGATCTTGGGCAAAAATTAACTCAGCCAGAGGCTCCAGCCCTTTCTCCCGGGCGATTGTCGCTCGCGTCCGCCGCTTTGGGCGATACGGTAGATAGATATCTTCCAAAATGGCCATGGTCTCGGCCTGCGCGATTCTATTCTTGAGTTCCTCCGTAAGCTGTTCACGCTCATGGAGGGACTTGATTATGGATTCACGCCTGGCATATAGCTCTCTTAACTGATTTAGCCTATTACGGATGTCCGTGATAGCCATTTCGTCCAGACTGCCTGTGACTTCTTTGCGATACCGGGCAATGAATGGTATGGTAGCTCCACCCTCAAACAATTCAGCCACTGCCCCCACTTGGCGTGGCCTTAGTGACAACTCTGAGGCAATTTTTGTTATATGTGTCCGGCTCAATTGTCGGCCTCTCAAATACAGCTACCATCGTGATTCAGTCGCACCTTGTGTTCGAGTGCTGCAAGTATATCTACAACGGTACTCTCTTTCAAGACACTGTGGATTTCTTTCTGATGATTCTGTATACCTAAACCAAAACGGCTCTCAAATCTCAGATGTCACCACGATATGGAACGACTGTTGTCATTATATGCAGTCATTTCGCTCTATGGCGATTTGCCTCTTCGTGAGTGAATCGCTGGGAGAGCGGTAAGTGTGGAGGTAACGCCCATGGAAAGTGGCAAGGACAAGCGGTGTTTGTTTCCGATTGTCAAACTGCATGACAGAGAGTATTTCATAACCACAATTTTTTGTACTTTTTTAGCAATTTTGTTTGCAAAATGCATACAACATATTAAAAATACCCGGAAAGAACCGGTTTGATGTATATGCAAGTTTATTCGAAAACCTAATTTAGCAAGGAGTATCAAATGGCCGAGAAGGAAGTTCTGGTTGTTGCAAGCAAGGTTAAGGCTTACATTAAGAGCAAACAGATGATGACATCATCAGATGCAATTGCTGCTCTTAGTGACAAGGTTTGTGCAATATTGGATGATGCTGCTGCAAGAGCAAAGGCTAACCGCCGCAGTACAGTCAAGCCGCAAGACCTATAGGCATTAATTGTCAATATTCAAAAAAGAAGCCGAGTTCGTCCACCGGTCCTCCACTGCGTAGGAGGAGTCGGTTATTTTCAAGAACGGCTGGCCTACAAGCAGTCAAGCAGACGTTATATAGCTTTCTGAATCCCTCGATAGAAAAGAGGATTTTGATCGGCTTGACCCAAAGGCCTAAGGAGAATAGCACGTGAACAAAGGCACAGTAAAATGGTTCAGTGAGAGTAAGGGATACGGTTTTATCGTTCCCGACGATGGTGGCGACGATTTATTTGTCCATCACTCAGAAATCCAGTCAGAGGGCACAGCAGCCCTTCGTGAAGGCCAGAAGGTTGAGTACGAGATCGGAGAAGGCGAAAAGGGTCGTCCTTGTGCGATCAAAGTGCGCCCCTGCTGAAGCTGTATATGAAACGACCGTTGGCGAGTCAAGGGCTGGGTATTCTGCGGTTTCTGGGCAACGCGCGCAATGGTAGCGTGACGGCTTCCGGGATCCCTACAAGTCAGTGTATTCGTAGGTTTTTGGTGGTTAGGATCGACCGAGAGACTTGAGGTACTTCTTCGATTTCTTAAGCCCTATGTTGTAAGCTTTCTTTTTTACTGCCTCGGTTGGCCGTCCCAACTGGGCAGCTACTTTGGCAGTCGGATTATTCGGGAAAAGTTTTCTGAGCAAACTAACTTCGCTCTTTGACCATAAGCCTTTCACAAGTTTCTTTTTTGCCATTGTATGATTCCTTTCATTCTAAGCGTACCGCATGTCACTTTCTGTTGACTTTGCTGTACTCTAAGTAGCAACACGGTTGTTGTCAAAGAATTTCTGTTCCTCCTCAAACAATGTCTCCCTTTACAGCCTCTTTTGTATCATTTTTGCGATATGATGTACGATAGACAAACGCCATAAAAAAGCCTTAACAAATAGTAAAGCCCCTGTGTAGCGGAGGGAGAGGAAAAAGCGAGATATCCACAGGGGCTTGATGACTAAGGTTATACCAATTCAACTTAATAAGTGCGCTTTATATAATGACGATTTATGATATAGTGGCCATTTATCCCACCCTCACGGCCGGAACGCTTTTAGAGTAAGGCGCAAGAATTAACTTGAATTCGTATTACATGTCAATTATAGTCCTTTCAGCCCATTGGATCAAGTTCTTTCGCAGATATTTGGTGCACCGTATGCCGCAAGACCGGATCAACATTAGTGTGTACCTTGTTTGTTAGATTTGGTGAAGAGTGCTCCAATATTGCGCAGGAGATCGCATCGGTCATTGAATCCATTGCAAAATTTTCACTTTTTCATAAATCACTGGTAGTCCAGGGTTTATGGAACGGCAATTTTTGCGAAATTGGCAGATAACGGGTTGTACGGTTGTACTCGGGTTGTAGCCGCTGACTCACGAAAATGGGACCATTTTAGGAGTGATTGAGGCGCGGCTTGGTGCGCTCTGATTGGTAGGTGAGACCGGTCCAGAAATTTCGTCAGACAAATCATAGTTTAGAGACAAACTCATAACTGCCTGATTTTAGTTTATAAATTGCCTTGCCCGCCTCATACTTAACAAAGCTGACTCCTTCAGCCTCGGCAGCAGGTTTTCCGCCCTCTGTCACGGCACTTGCTGAAGCAGCTGGAATATAGAGTGTAGCATTCGTGTTTGCGGGAACGGTGGCTGCGTACGTGAGAACGCCGTCGTTGACCTTCCAGGCACTGTTGATTCTGCCATACATGGAATCATAGTAGCCTTGCGCCCAAGTCATCTCGCCGGTAGGGTCGGGTTCAGGTTGGAGAATGAAGCGATTAAATCCAGGCTCATCACGTTGGATACCAAGAGAATAAGCCATCATCCATTGACCAACAGCTCCAAAGGAATAGTGGTTAAAGGAGTTCATGCTGTTGTTGCCGCCGAAGCCATTTTCTACCGTGTAGCCATTAAGACGTTCCCAAATAGTGGTCGCGCCTTGATCTACTGCGTATAACCACGATGGATACTTATTGTTCTGCAATAATCTGTATGCTAAATCGCTGTAGCCACGGTCGGATAGTGCCTTACTGATCCATGCTGTGCCTATAAAACCTGTCATCAGGGAATAACTGGGACGAGTTACGCCTTCGTCGTCTACGTTTTCACGCCTGACAGTTTCGGCGAGTTTTTCCGCCATAGAAGGTATCTTATCGTCACTGAAAACAGCAAGTGCCAACCCAACAGCGTAAGAGGTTTGAGTGTCGGCTACTTGTGGGGATCCATCACCGCCGCCCCCACGACCGCCAAAACCGCCACGTCCGCCTCCGCCAAGCCTGAGGGTTTGGTTATTTTCATTTACGAATCGAGAGTTAAAGAATTCCTTGCGTTCATTGTACATTTTCCGATATTTTTCTGCATCTGCATCTTTTCCAAGGATTTCAGCGGTCTTAGCCACAATCCTAAGGTCGTAAACATGATATGCTGCCACGAGGAAGGCCGAGCCAAGTGTGTTATTCTGTGGGCCAAGCCAGTCGCCTAATTGGCCGTCCGAACTCAGACCAGTTTCTTGATTAATAGTGGTAGCAAGGTAGTCAACATAGGCAGCCATAGCATTGTAATGCTCTTTCAACAGTCCCACGTCATTATACTGCTGGTATGCCTCCCAAGGTACGGTTATGCCTGCGCTGCCCCAGAGAACTCCGCCGAAACCCCCGCCGACAGGTGCAATATCAGTAAACCTGCCATTGGCACCCTGCATATTACGCATGGCAATCATGTGCCGTCTGAGGAATTGGCCCGCGTTGGACACATAGGTAGCAGTGCGGGAGAATACGGAAATGTCGCCCCCCCAGCCCATACGCTCATTACGTTGCGGGCAGTCCGTTGGGATAGTCAGGAAATTGTCTACATTTGACCAGACAAGATTTAACCACAGCCGGTTGACTTTTTCATTGGAGGTTTTATAATCCGCAGTTAACTTCCTGACGGAGCTGATAGCCACGCCTTGTACTGCCTCCAATGGCAGTGGTTTATCAAGGCCTGTGATTTCAATATATTGATATCCATGGGAAGTGAAACGCGGCTGGAAAACCTGGTATCCATCTTTCATAGTGTAGATATTCTGGCTCAATGCAGCACGGTAGTTTTCCCTCATGATCATACCGACGTTGTTGCCATATGCCGGCAGATCAGGATAGAGCATTTCGGCAACCCTCAAAACAATTGTGTTCCTTGTTTTGCCATTGGCGATAGTAATTCTGGGAACACCCACAAAGTTCTGTCCCATATTGTAAACATATACTCCCTCGCGTACCTCTTTTACGCTTTGTGCGGTCAGTGTTTTAAACAAACCGGCGTTATTGCCAATCTGACCAATCAGGGACATCTTGTCATAACCGAAAGATTCCACTCCTCTTCCTCCTCGCTGGCCAAAGTCCATACCCGCCAGCTCAGGAATCCCTGTTGCCCTCGGCATTGCTGAGCTACTGCCTTGGAGATAAGACGTACCCTCCAATGGCACCTTTACCGCCTTTTTCCAGGCGCTGTCGTCATAAGCAGCAGTGCTCCAGCCTTCAATCGCAGCCTCCTTGGTCGCATCATAGACCTCGCCCAAATCTAAACTGCTGTAAAGTATAGGACCATTATTGTAATATTTCCAATCCTTGTCATTGGTTGTAACTACATCCCTGGAACCATCCTGGTAAGTAATTACAAGCTTGGCAAGTAATGACTGGCGGTCACCAAAGTGGTTCCATATTGAACCGAAGCTCAAAAGCCCACTCCACCAGCCCTCGCCCAACATAGCCCCAATAGCATTTTCTCCGTTATTAACCATGTCGGTAACATCGTAGGTCTGATACATGTGAGTAAGATTATATTGTGTCAAGCCGGGATTGTAATTATCATCTCCTACTCGCTTTCCATTCAGGTAAATTTCATAGATACCACGAGCAGTAACATAGAGACGAGCAACCGTAATTTTTTTATCATCAGTTTTAAATTCAGTACGCAGCATGGGTGTCGAGTTGCGGCTTGGATTCGCCACCACAAAGGCGCCGTTGCCATCGCCATCCAGCACATACTTTCCGTTGCTCACGGTGAGTCCCGAGTTTACTGTTTTCGCAAAATCGGCATAGATCCCGTCATAGACTGGTTTAGTCAAATCCTCACTAAACAGTGTATTGTTGGGGGCGCGGTTGTTATACACCACAATATTTGAGAAAGATGCTTTTTGACCAGCATCTACTGAGAATCCCATGTCACAGATCATTCCGAATGTGATAAAGTTACCGCCTGACCCCATGGGGTTGATGTTCACAGATGCACCACCACCGCCTCGACGTCTTCGACCGCCGCCGGGACCACCAAACTCCGGTTGAGGCAGAACAGCATTCAGCCCGTCCCGGAGCTTCTCTTCTGTCAAGGCCCCGCTCTTGTCCGAATCCCATTGCCCATACCATTTCTCAAAGGTGCTCTTCAGCTCGGCGCGGATCAATGAGCCGTTCTTGTCAGCGTCTGCAACGGTGAAAAGGCCTGGCCCCACAAACCTGGCAGGACCGAACCTCGGTCCACCGGGAGGACGGAATCCCTCAGACGGCGGTAGCACGTCGTTGAGTTTCTCTATAAACTGCTCCTGGCTCAGCTTTCCCGTCTTGTTCGAGTCCAGCTTGTCAAACCAGGCATCCGCCAAGGCGGTGAACTCCACTTTCGTGAGCTTCTGGTCACCATTCTTGTCGGCCTGAGAGAACATCTGCGGGGCGAGGAACATCCCCGGGCCGAAACCACCGGGACTACGAGAACCTCTGTCACCTTGTTGACTATTTTCTGAGACAACCATAAATGAACGATTTCCATCAATGGCTATAGAGATATTTCCAAAATTGCCATTAACTTCAAAATTGTGTTCCCTATATTTATTGTCGTTGTTGATAACTGAGGTCAAAACATCAAAGCGTTGGAATGGTTCTTTTGCTGAATCCCTATCTGTGTATCCAACACGATAGACATTTAATTTTGCCCTACCCGCTTCTGTACCATCCACAGCCGAAATATCAAGCTCCAGCTTAACATAGCTCCCATTTTTTCCGCTCTCAACCTGGTAAATGTTCTTGTTTTTGTCCATCAATCGGATGTCGTTAGCACCTAAAATAAAACTTGCCTTGTTACTGCCTTGTTCGATTGCTTGCGTATACTTTAGATTAAATATCGATAGATAATGTGAGTAAAACACTAAGTCCTCATTGCCTCCACCAATCCATGTGGCGCCGTCCCATGCCGACAAACCGGGATCATGGTTCATCAGTCCGGTTTCAAACCATGAGGCCCCTGATACAGTATCCCCTCTCTGTTCCCAGACCGTCACTGTCCAGTTATATCTTGTGGTTGCCTGCAGTGGACTACCGGCGTATTGAATGCCTAACGACACATCACTTGCCACTTTTCCTGTATCCCACACCACCGTGCCTTTCGGGTCTTTAACAATGATTTGGTATGCGGTTTGTGCGTAATCACGTTTGCCAACCGGAGTAGTCATCTGCCAGCTAAAGCGCGGCGACTCTACGTCGACTCCGAGCGGTATCTCAGAGTACTCTACCCGAAGACCGGTTACGGTGAAAGGTGAAACGGTAGCGGCTTTTGATGGCGATATACCACAACTGATGCCTGTAAATACAAAAGCTACAGCAAGGTAAAACAGCAATTTGCTTATGATTTGCCTCAACCGATTTTCATGTGTACTCTTCATATTATTCTCCGTAAGATAGGAAGCGGCAGCAGTTTTCCGATTGTTGCTCCCCGATGATAGATAGTCCATTCCCCTCTCGAAATTCCAAAGCACCTGCCCCTGCTTCAGTTCAACAGAGCATCTGTGTCGACTCGGCGACACAAAGGCTCTTAATTCTTTTTCGGAGTTCCTTTCGGCGTTGCATCAACGTTCTTCAAATCGCCCAAAGCCCACTGGATACCCAGAAGCAAGTGCTCCAGAACAGGCGTATTCTCCAACTCGAGACCGGCACGATTGCCACCATGGCCGAGATTCGTATAGAACATCCTGCCTTTGCCCCAGTTCTTTATCCATGATATGCCTGTATCCAGGTCTCTTTCCTCCGAGGCGCGAGCTCTTGTGGCTTGATCGCTCATATCCAGACTCATCAGGACAAGCTGCTTGTCCCGGGAATAAATAGGAGGCGTCGACGCATAGAATTCAGTGACTGTCCTGAATCCCCTGTGGCCCTTAAACGGCGCCGTCAGCGGATGGTCAGGCTCATCGATTTTAACCGCCCATGCTCCGTTTTCCTGCCACGGATGACCTCTGAAAAGGTTGCCGAACATTTCCTGAGCTTCGGGCCAGTTTTTGAAATTGTCCACCGCTCCGTGGATTCCAATCGCGCCCTTGCCTCCCTTGACGAAGTCCATAATGCTCTTGCATATCTCAGGGGTAGTCTCAGGACTTACAGGCATATTCACCGTGCTGTTCAATAAAAAAGCATCATATTGATTGAGGGTTTTAGGTAAGAAAACATTTAGGTCAGTACTGTAATCAACGGTGAAAGCACCGGTCTTCTCGGCCATAACTTTCAGTGCCCTGTTGACATAAGGCTCTCCCGGAGTGCGGAACTGATCGGCCTGAATATAGACAAGCAGCCTGCGCGGCTTCTCCGGCTTGACAGCAGCCTTTGTCGGCATATGTTCTATTATCGGCTTGGCCAATTCATCCGTTATATCCAATTCTTTTGGTAAGTCATTGGCAGCAATCGCCGGAAACTGTATAGCCATTGCCATTGCTACGCAAACGACAATGGCCGAAAACATTTTTCTTCTCATGATTCTAATCTCCCAATATCAAGAAAAACAAGTATCTGTATAACAGGTTTTCGCAACAAGACTCATCTCGTCACACGCTCAGGACAAAAACGCACTTACTTACGATCCTGTCGTCTGAACTAACAACCTTTTAATCTATCCATTCAAAACCACCTTTGATGGGGGGTTCTCCGCCGCCCATCATACCGCCGCGACCAGGACCATTGCCGGGACCACCCGGCCCACCAGGACCGCCCGGCTCCCCCGGCCTCCCGGGACCACCCGGTCCCCTGCCTGCGTCCGGCCTGCCGGGGCCACCCGCTGGGCCAGGGGGCTCAAACGACTGCAACTCGCTGGGGTCCACCTTGGGCGGCTCGGCCTCCCATACGGTCTGGCCGGCGCGCTTGTTGACGGCGATCAGCCGGGCCTTCTCGTCCGGGCCAAAGGGCAGAATACAAAGGTCGCCATACAGAATCACAGACGAGGCATTGCCGAACATATGGTCCATCTTGCCGAAGTCGCGGTGCCAAAGCTCCTTGCCGGCGAAATCATAGCAGTAAAGCCCGGCTGAACCGAACGATGCGATGACCCGCTCGCCATCCGTGACGGGCGTCGCGGAACAGTAGGGATTGTTCTGTTTTTGCGTCTGCTCCTTCTCACTGTACACCACCCCGGATTGCCACAGCAACTTGCCCTTGGCACGGTCGAAACACATGACCGTCCGGCGATTCCCGCCGTCTACGGCCTGCGTGATAAAGACGCGATCGCCCCAGACGATGGGCGAGGAGTTGCAGGAGCCGGGCAGTTCGGCGCGCCAGCGCACGTTTTCGCTCGTGCTCCACTTGAGCGGGAGGTCCTTGTCCGGAGAAACGCCTGTTCCCTCGGGCCCTCGCCAACTCGGCCAGTTTCCGGCTCGGGCCGAAGATACTGCTACAGCCACAAGCAATAGATAGAGACAACACGGGATCGACTTTTTCTTCGTCATAACGCTTCCTCCTATAGTTCCTGCCAATAGTGATAATCAGCATATAAAATAGGCACGGGTCGGCGTGGAAATCAGCTACACCCAGGCCACATAATAAGCATCCCTCGGGAGGCACACGAATACAATTTTACTTTATGGGGGGGACCAGGCAACATTTTTTCTGTAAATTGGGTTTGTTTTGGGTTTGTTTTTTCATAGCCCTTATCCGCATTTTTCTTCGTAATCCTTTGTTATAAGTGAGTTTACATTCATTTGTGCTTTTCGTAAATTGGGTTTGATTGGGTTTGAATTGGGTTTGTTTTGACCAAGTGTCCAATTGGATATATTTTCATAATTCATTGTTGCTAATGAGTTTGCGTTCATTTGGGCTATGTGGAAATTGGGTTTGTTTTGCATAAAAAGGGTTGATTTGTAGAGGGTCCTCGACAGATGTAGAGGGGCCTTATAGGCACGTAAATAAATGGATTCTCGATAATGGATTCTCGATGGTTGTGATGGTTCATTGGTTAATTTAGTTAATATGGTTAATTTGGTTAAATAGCTAAATGGTTCCGTACAAGTAAGGCCGAATCTTCGATATTTACGAACGATGCTTTTTGGCGTGTATCTGCTGATACGAAAACGTGCGGTTCTCCGCTATATCTATCGCCTACTGGCGGTTTATGTTTGCTTGCTGGCTAACATACGGGTATTTTAACATATTTACAAACAATGTCAACAAAAAAATGTCCAAAAAAGCACTTTTTTTAGCCACAGAGGGTACATCCCCGCTACCCCCACCGTTCTGATTCACAAAAACGAAGCAGTAGGGGTAAAACGCGGGGACAGGGAGGACTCAGAGAATTCAATAATATTTAACCACAGATTTAACTGATTACACAGATTATGTTTTAGCCAGCTTGGTGTTCTCGGCAAGCTCTGTTCTGAAAGCGAGCTTTCGCCACAGAGACTTGCTTTCGTCCACAAGGCCAATACAATTGGCCTTATCTTTTAAGCTGACTGAGTTTTTGCCACTAAGACACATAAAAACCACGGATTCTTGAGTCAATTAGAGATTAGAGATTGGCTTCTGCGGCTTACCGGCCAGAGAACCCCCGGCAGAGAAACAGAGAAGCCAGCACCGGGGGGTAAACTCCAGGACGGATGGTGGATGGCCGAGAAAAGGAGAATATTGAATATCCACCGCTATGCAATTGGTTTGTCGAATTGTCCAAAATTAAGTGATAATCCAAGGATTAAAACGGTTGAGTAAAGCGTTTCCTAAGTTAGAAAGAAACAACCTATTTGTTTGCCAAATTTTTCTTGACAGATAAGAAATTTTTTGTATTTTATGAGGGTACAACAGCGGCTGGGATTCCTCTGAATGACGGGAAGTTCGGGATGTTATACGGAAACCATATATACATAGTTATGCGAAGAAGGAAAATGGAACTCTACGTCGGATTTGACCCAGGAGGAGAAGGCCAATTTGGCTGGGCAATGTGCTCGGCAGAAGGTGAGCGCCTCCGAATTCTTCACGCTGGTAACGCCGATCACGCCCAAAACGCGTTGTTGGCAGTGAAAAGTCGCCTGCCTTCTCAAGTAACAATAACCGGAGCTGGTATTGATGCCCCATTGTTCTGGGTCTCTAATGGTAGGCGCAATTCTGATCTTTTAGTTAGAAATGCCATTAAGAAGTTGGGCTCGAAGAGTCCAGGAGGCACTGTCCAGCAATTGAATTCGCTTAGGGGCGCATGTCTTGTTCAGGGACCACTGATCGCGAAACTGTTGATGGATGAGTTTCCAACTATCGCGATAACAGAAACACATCCCAAAGCCCTGCTTTATCTGCTCGGCTTGGCCAATAAACAAAATCCACCGAACGATATAGGTATCGAGAATTTATGTAATTACGTTCAAGCTGATACTGGCCAGTACTCTGAGCACGAGAGGGATTCTGTGCTTGGTGCAGTGGCCTCTTGGGCGTCGTTGAAGCAGCAAGGTGAATGGCGCGATCTTGCTAAAGAAGAACAAGGACTATTAGTCCCTTTTGACTACAAACCAGCATACTGGATGCCATGGGATTTAGTTCAGTAAGAGCACATAACAATGCCATTCAGCGGATTCACCACCGCTACGCGGCGGCTCTCCGCTGATGGCGATCGTTAGCCCGAAAGAAGGAGTTGACACTATGCCACAAGAAAAAGTGCATTATTACTTTGACGAGTCTGGAGAAAAGGGGTTCGTAAGTCCAGATTGCGATCCCGACAGATTTGGCTTAATAGCCGGCATTGCAATGCCATCCAGAAATATGCCGAAAATACAATCAAAACTCAATGCCCTTTTCAGTAAAATCGATAGGCAGAATTTCGAAAAGATGCACGCAACTGAGATTTTTGCCAATGGAAAGAACGCTGAAACTAGGAATCAAATATTCGACTTAATTGTGAAAGAAGAAGAGCTTCAAATAATCTGCGAAGCTGCATATCTAAAAGGAGTTGCTAATGATAGTGAGGTAATTCAAAAGATCATTGAATTTCACAAACCCCAAAACCAAAAAGTGAAAGTGCCTAAAAGGAATCAGAAAAATCGGCTCTACAACATACTTCTTGAAGGTATAATTGTTAAGCTGGATGAAATGTGCAGAATCAAAAACTCAACTGATCTTATCATGATCACTGACCGCATAGACAAAGGAATATGGAAAGAAGCCAAGGCTATACTTGAATATCTTAGTGCATCAGAGCATATACAGATAGTCACAGGCTTTGATCCAGAATCAGATGAAGTATTGAAAGGTGCAATCAAAACTGAAGTCGAAGGAATTGATATTTCCGTAAAACACATCAAATCCATCGAGATAGAAGAGAACCCCTCAAGCCTGACGCTTGCTTCTGATATAGTGTGTAACAGTATTTATCATTTTCTTAGGAGCCAAATCGAGGCCGGTAAATATCCTCGTCTGAATGCTAAAACCACATTTCAGGGATTTGCTCTAGCAGACAACATCGCTTTTTTGGATGATAATTATATAATGGATAGTCTATAAATTAATTAAGGACGCACCCCATTTTATGAAAACGAAACGGTATCAATAATAGGGTCCGTACTTAGTATCTCTCTTTTTTTCAACCTCAGAAAGAGGTAAACGTCCTTAATAAAATCAAATCGAATAAACGGAGTCAGGAGTTCTGTAATGGCGAATTATGATGTATACGTATTTTGCAATGAATGTAGCGAGGTTCATCCGATGGGTATTCGTATTCCTCTGAATGACGGGCCAGTTGAAAAAGAAAGCATAGGCGACTTGTACGCAGGCAAAGCATTGCCAACGGCTATCGCTAACTTGATCAATAACAAAACAAAATGCCCAAACACGGGTCACTTATTTACGCAAAAAGACAACGACCAGGTTTTTTTAGTGCCAATACCAGAATAGCCTTGATCGGAGGGCTGAAGCCCACCCAAAATATTCAGGACAGCCACAGGTTTTTTCGGGGAAGCTGTTGCCGGGAGGGATTAAAGGTGTACGGTACATTTTTCGATGAGTTGTGCTTGATAATGACAGGTTTTGATAGAGGAGAGCGGGTGGGCTGAATCGATTTAATATTTACGATTTACTATTTATTATTGGGTAAGACCCTCTTAATAAATTAAGGGATTAAATAGAGAATAATGGTGGGGCAAGCCTCCACCCTACCGCTCGGAGAGGTAAGGAGTTTTATCTGGAAACCATATATACATAGTTGGCCTACAAGAAGAGGAATATGAGACCATGAATCCAAAGATTGTTATTAGGAACGAGACGCATGACGATGTTTGCACGATAACTGAGGTGACTATCGTAGCGTTCAAGAACTTGGAGATCAGCAACCACACGGAGCAGTTCATCATCGAGGCGCTACGTGCCGCCAAAGCTCTTACGGTATCGCTGGTCGCAGAAATGGATGGCCGAGTGATAGGGCATATTGCTTTTTCTCCCGTGACCATTTCAGACGGCACACCGAACTGGTATGGACTTGGACCTGTTTCCGTTTTACCGGAGCACCAGCGGAAGGGTATCGGCAAAGCACTGATAAAAGAAGGGTTGTCACGTCTGAAAGATATGAATGCTCAAGGATGTTGTCTCGTGGGACATCCGGATTACTACAGGAAATTCGGGTTCAAGAACATGTCTGGACTTGTGCATGAGGGAGTGCCACAGGAGGTCTTCTTCGCTCTGTCTTTCGACGGGCATACTCCGCAGGGCACTGTCGCTTTCCACGAAGGATTCAAAGCGGATGGCCAACAAGAGGGTGCAGGCGACGCTTTACAGCGCGCCTGACCCTTGGCGTTACGCGCGGTTCAAGGGAATTCAATAAAATACACGAAGTTCCCTGCTGATTAGGATTCCATGGCCGATATGTCTTACCCATCCGTGAGCCACCAAAAATTGAATTTTCTTTATCAATATGCAGAGGCATCTTACCATCAATACAAAACATATTCAACTATTACTCGGACAGACTCTTAGCCCGGTCGAGCGTAAGACAGTTGTTGTGCCCATGTTCGATAGTAAACTTTAGTACATTGTGAACACATAGAATTACCCTTGATTTTCAGTATTTTAACACATATGCTGATGTCATTACGGCCGGCTAAATGTTTCTGGAGAGCTACTTATGACAGAGATATCACAATTCAGGTTTCCTAATGATATACGATTTGGTATCGGTGCACGTTCGGTGCTGGCTGAATTCGCCCGGAAGTATAAAGTGAGTCGTCCTTTGTTAGTCACAGATTCAGGCTTACTTAAAACCGAGGCATTTCATCTGGTTACCGAACAAATGGACCGGATTTGGCCCGGAACGTATGTGCAGTTTACGGGTGTTCATGCCAATCCCACAGACGAGGACGTAGAGAATGCGTGGAGTGCATATGTGCAAGGCGACTGTGACGGCGTAGTGGGATTGGGCGGCGGCAGTGCTCTTGATGCAGCTAAGGCTTTGCGGCTTAAGGTCGCTTTCCCGGACATGGCCCTTATAGAAATACCGTTAGGCGAACTGCCGCAGCTGGTTCCTATGTGCGCGATTCCAACAACGGCAGGGACTGGCAGTGAAGTGGGGCGAAGTAGTGTTATCACAATACGACAGATGGGACGAAAGATGGTTTTAGGCGCCCCGCCGCTCATGGCGGAGATGGCGATCCTGGACCCCGAACTGACCGTTGGATTGCCGCCAAACTTGACCGCCTGGACCGGCATGGACTCAATGACCCACGCTGTTGAAGCGTTCGTATGCCCGGTTTTTCATCCTATGTGTGACGCCATTGCTCTTGAAGCAGTCCGTCTGGTGCGGCTGTACCTGCCGCGGGCTTATTCCGATGGAGCAGACCTTGAAGCGCGTGGAATGATGCAAGTGGCTGCTGCGATGGGTGCAGTGGCTTTTCAGAAGGATTTAGGTGCGGCGCATTCTCTGTCGCATCCATTGTCAAGTGAGTTTGGCATTCAACATGGCCTTGCAAATGCGATTGCTCTGCCGGGCGTGGTACGTTTCAACGGACAACAGGACAGCACTCAGTATGAAAGGATTGCGGCAGCATTGGGCTGCTCGGAGCCTCCAGATAATCCTGCATCGTGGGTGGCCGATTTCCTTCAGTGTTTTAATCGCTCAATTAGTATTACTCAGCGTTTGCGGGACCTGAAGGTCCCACGCGAGAATTTGCCCGAACTGGCGGCAAAGGCGATGGAAGACGGATGTCACTTGTCCAATCCAAGACAATGCACAGAGACAGATATGTTACAGCTTTATGAGGAGATATGGTAATGGCGACGATATCCAATTGTATGCTCATCAACGGCCAGTTGCGTTCAAAGGCTTCCGGGGGCTCTTTAGAGCTGACCGAGCCGGCAACGGAGCAGGTATGGAATGAGGTGCCGGCGGCAGGCGAGCGGGAAATCGACGAGGCACTTGAGGCGGCAACTAAGGCGTTCCGCAAATCGCGTTGGTCCTCGTCGAACCCGGGATACAGGACCGAGGTTCTTTATCGTATTGCAGGGCTGATCCGCGAACACTCTGAACAATTGGCGTTGCTGGAGTCGCGCAACGTGGGCAAGCCGATCGGCGATGCGCGTTGGGAGATTAACGCCGGGGCGCGCTGCTTTGAATACTACGCGGGGGGTATCAGCCGATTTGGTGGCCAGACGATTCCCGTCGCAAGCAATGGATTTGACTATACGCTACGCGTACCAGTAGGCGTAGTTGCGGCGATTGTACCTTGGAACTTTCCTTTTCTGATGGCGTGCTGGAAAGTAGCGCCGGCGCTCGCAACGGGCAATGCAGTCCTTCTAAAGCCCGCCAGTCTGACGCCTCTAACGGCACTGGCGTTGGGGCAACTGGCGATGGAAGCTGGCATCCCGGAAGCAATTCTACAGGTTGTGCCTGGCAGGAGCAGCGAAATCGGCGATTATCTTGTCAGCCACAGCCTCGTCGATAAAATCACGTTAACGGGAGAAACGAGCACAGGTGCACACATCGTTAAACTCGCAGCCGATGATATTAAACGAGTCTCCCTGGAACTGGGCGGCAAGAGTCCAAACATCATCTTCGCTGATGCCGATGTGGATGCGGCGGCGATGGCGGCACCAATGGCGGTTTTTGCCAATACCGGACAGGACTGTTGTGCACGCAGCCGGATATTAGTGGAAAAATCAGCATACGGCAGGTTCCTTGAAACTTTCGTCGAAGCGACGCAAACACTGGTGGTAGGCGATCCACTGGATGAGTCGACCCAGGTCGGCCCGATGGTATCCGCCAAACAAAGAGAAAGCGTCGAAGCGCATATCGATATTGCGCGCCAGGAAGGTGGGCGTATCCTCTGCGGCGGCAATCGTCCCAAGGAGCCGGGCTACTATCTTGCCCCAACCATCGTCGAGGGGTTGGGCTCATCTGCCCGAGTCTGTCAGGAAGAAATTTTCGGTCCGGTGGCCTGTGTTATCCCGTTTAGAGACGAGCAGGAGGCTATCGAGCTTGCCAATGATACAAAGTACGGTCTGAGCGGCTCTTTGTGGACGAAAGACCTCGAACGAGCATTGCGTGTGGCCAGGGCGGTCCGAAGCGGCGTGATGAGCGTCAACACGAACAGCAGTGTATACGTGGAGGCACCATTCGGCGGCTTCAAACGAAGCGGCTTTGGACGTGATCTCGGGATGGAAGCGATGCAGCTCTACACCGAGGTCAAGAACGTCTTTATATCCGTGCAAGATGGAAGTTAGACACACGCCAGCTCAGAGGGTTCCGGCGGTTCTGCATAGTCATATGAATGCAGGTTACCGCCCCTGTGTTCGAACGCGACCGGCAGCGGGTAGAACCAGCTTGTTGAGCCAATTGACGAATTCGCACTGCCGAATCGAGTCGGAGAGTACGTCGTCGTCGATTGCCAGTTGCCAGCGAAGGTCCTTTCGGCCCGGCTCTCTGGCAAGCGCCTCCATGCGGTCCACAAGGTCCGCAAGGTCTTCGTGGTCACGAAAGAACCCGGCGGCGATAAGTTTCTTCTCACGGGCGACGATGAGTCTGGCCATCTCGTGTAGGTCGTACTCGGGATGGTACTGCGTGGCCCAGAAAGTCCCGTTCTTGTGAGTGACCGCAAGCGCTTGAACGCGGGCGAAGCTATTGCCCGCGAGCACGATGCCGCCTGGAGGGACCTTAGTGACGATGTCATCATGGCTCACAAAACCTTCAAACACACGAGGCTTGCCTTCGAACATGGGGTGGTGATATGCTGCGGGTGTCTGGTGAATTTTACGGGCCATTCCCATCTCCCGACCTTTCGGATTTGGCTCGACTTCGCCACCGGCGGCCACGGCGGCCATTTGTATCCCCCAGCAGCTTCCATAGCTTGGCACTCCCACCTCGTAAGCGTTCTTGGCCAACTCGATTTGACTGGAAACGTTAGGGTCGTCCGCGTCAAAAATAGTAAGGTTGCAGCCGGTCCAGATTATTCCGGCATATTTGTGGAGGTCTTTTACCGAAGGCATGTCTACACCGGGATCGCTTGGAAGCAAAATATCATAAACTGTTTGCGTCAGGTGCTGGCCGAGCATGTCTACGTAAAGCTCCCAGGCAAGTTTCATCCCGGCTTCCTGCAGCTCGTCGCGGCTTTGTTTAGGATAACCATCAATAATTAGAAATTGTAAGGGGGTTGTCATCCGTTACTCCTGTGTTTATTATTGGTTTAACTTTTCCAAAATAGCAGGTAAGTCCATGAAGTTGCTGCAGATGGCATCCGCCTTGGTGTTTTCACTACAACGGTCATTGACTACCGTACATAAAACAGCGCGAGCACCAACGGCATGTGGACCTTCGATATCTTTTAACTCACGATCCCCGATGTGTACAATCTCGCTGGTCTTGACACCAAGGACCCTGGCTGCCGCTTCAAAGACAGCAGCATTGGGCTTGGCACAACCGATTTCATCAGAGAAAACAAAAGCACTAAAAAATTGCAGAATATCGTAGTCGGCTAACAACTGACGAAGAGCACGGCCGGGACTGAAAATAGCGTCTGATATCACCCCCATCTTATATTTCCCTTGCAGAGCGCTTAAGGCCTTTGCTACATCGGGCGCCAGATCGGGTCGAACTGATAATTCCATTTCTTCGTGCAGCCGAATCAATTCATTGAATTCTGGCTCAGGAAGATGACGTTTCAAGCCCTTGAGCAGGACTGAAAGACGCTCACGAACTGTCCATGTGACATTTTGCCCGTACCAGACATGGTGAAACGCTGCATCTGTCGTGCTGTAGGCTATGTCAATCAGGTCCCTGGAAATTGGTTCATGTCGCTCTAAGAATTGCTGAACCAGATTCCGTCGTTCTACCGGCTTGGGTGCAAGCCCCTGAGCAGCACGCTTTGGCTCATCTGAATCGTCGATGAAAACAGTGTCCCACAAATCAAATGTAATTGCTCGTATTGTTGCTCTACTCATCAAACCTAATCTTTTCTCCTAAAAATAGGTTCTATGAAGGAACTGCTCCGGGAGTTTTTAGTGGTTTCTTGGTAAACGTCACTTTCTCCAAGGTCTTTTGATGCCGAGTGGAATTATATCAAGGATTCTACTCATCCGACTTACCTATGTACCATCTGCGAGGAACATCTTCGCCGGTGGTTTCAGCAATCCCCGACACATGGCCGTCCAGCCAGCAGGTCATTGATATGCCGCGATGTCGAAAACACTCTTGAACCGTGTCATGCCACTGATCTCCAGACCAAGTGCTGTCGACAAAGCCGCTCCCACCCTGGCTGCTCGGACGCCATTGTGGTAAATTGACACGATCTCCGGGACGGATGTGAAACATATCACCGTTGTCGTCCAGCAACTGCTCGATATGGTCCTGAAAAGCAATTACCTCGCTTTGATGTTTGAATTCAATGTCAATATTCACATTTGTGATGTAACTATTTAGACCATATGAGCAGTATGCGAAGTACTTCTGCGCCAGCTTCCCCCAGGGCGCCCCCCATTCCGGCCAATCATCAACTCGTTGTGTGGCGGGGCAGCGGAAGATTTTTTTGTTCTCAGCGTATGGAAAGTATGCAATTCCCCAGTAGGCAAGAGATTCGTTTGGGCCGTATTGTTTAACCACGGCTGGATTTGTGTGGGCATTGTCCCAAAGACCGTTATTTGGCGAGTCATGTGTCTTTCCATCATGGTCATCCACGTACATTCTTAAGGCGAGTCCTAATCCTCCGACATGTACTTTGCAAACGGTTTTTCTTGCCTGTGCCCTCGCCGCCCTTAGAGAAGGCATAAGAATCGCTAATAGCAGTGCTATAATAGCAATCACAACTAATAATTCAATTAAGGTGAAGGCTTTTTGCTTTTCCATCCTGCTGCCTCCTGAAAAAGCATTTTACGCTGTGTCTATTTATCACTTTCACTTAGAGCTTATCACATAAAATAATACCAGAAATCATCGCCTGATTTCAAGCTTTTTTTGCACATCAGTTTATCAACCTACCATATACAAGCAAATAATTAGAGCCTATCCCAATAACCCGCTCTATTGCGGCCGGCTGCAAAGCCCGATGCCAGCGTTGTCGGTGAAAAAACGTTCTCAACGTGGAGAAAACCATGCCTCCGAGCATTTTTGGCCTGCCGCCTTGGCCTCGAACTTTTCGCTCGGCCTCATAACGAGACGGTTATTCGGATAAGCTCTTAGTCTTTCGCCACGGGATTTTCTGCGAATTGGTAAACATTGATTGTAACGAGGACCTCCGTTTGTGTAAAGTCTGCAATCGTAGAACTCACGGCCTGTCGCCCATTTTGAGTCTCTGTTCGATTTCACTTATAACAGCAGGTAGAGCCGCAATAGATTCTATAACATAATGAGCGCCCTCTTTGGCCAGGCCGTCCGCGGCCTGGTCTACTTTGCGTATCACTTTTTCAGCAGGCAAAGCCGCCAATTCCTGCTGATTCAGCCCCACTTCGTTGCCGGTTTTCGCCACGCCAATAGTCCATGTTCCTGCATTCAGCCCTTCTGAGATGCCCGGCTTTGTATCGTCAACCTTAACGACCGCTTCCGGAGGGAAGACACTCGCTTGCTGCATATTGCTCATGACCATCCATGGCGCGGGGCGGCCTGCCGGAACATCGCTGGCACAGGCATTGACGTCAGGGTCATAACCCTGCTTTTTTGCTTCACGCAGGTTTATCTCCATAGCTTCGGTGAAGTAGCCGGTGGTGGAACCTATCTTTATCCCGCGGCCTTTCAGCTCATTAACAGTTTCGACGGTTCCTGGAATGAGCTCGCTATAGTCGGCAATGCAGGCAACCTGCAGTGGTACGAAATCTTTCTCGAACATTTCCTGAACATCCGCTTCTGTGCACTCTTTACCGCGTATCTGTTTCCAAAGTTTAGCGACTTCATCCTGGCGGGAAATTGCCCTTATGTGGTCCAGCTTCTTCAAGCCCATAGGTCGCCGGGCCTGCTCCATTGTAATCTCCACTCCACGGCGCTTGAAAACCTCGACGAAAACAACCGCCGGGGCATAACAACCATAATCCAGGGTTGTTCCCGCCCAGTCAAGAATAACCAGCTTGACCGGACCTTTATAGCTCCTGCGATACGTAAAATCCATAACCTGTTCCTTTCGTATATTGCGAACCACATTTGCTGTTCAGTAAATATTCAGCTCTATTGTTAACCTGTCGAAAAAAATCCCAAACACAGTGCTTTAGAATAACTATCTTTCAACCTCTCCAAGACATTCATCCAGGATGTTCAAGGCCCTGTCCATTTCCTGTTTTGTAATCGTTAATGGGGGCGTCAGGGTTATGATACTACCCATTGTCACCTTAAAGTTAAGCCCTTTGCCGAGTGCGCTGTACATTACCTGTTCGGCTTCTTCAACTGCCGGCTCCTTTGTTTGACGGTCTTTGACCAACTCCATTCCCATCAGCAGCCCAAGCCCTCTGACGGCTCCAACTATTTTGTGCCGTTGCATCATTTTGCGCATGCTATTCATGGCATAATTGCCCATGCTTTCGGCGTTTGCCAGCAGATTTTCTTCTTCCAGATATTCGATTGTCGCAATGGCCGCTGCACAGGCAACGGGATTCTTCTCATGGGTATAATGGCCGAGAGCACGGTCCGGCATTATGTCTAAATCCTGGTGGGCTATAAGCGCAGCCAATGGAAAAATTCCTCCACCTAAACCTTTACCGATCACCAACATATCCGGAACAACCTCAAAGTGCTGGCAAGTAAACATTTTCCCAGTACGGCCGAGGCAGTGAGGTATTTCGTCGAGTATCAGCAATGCGCCATATTTATCACACGCCGTGCGGATTTTCTTCCAAAAACCAGGGGGAGGGACAACTGAAGTACTTCGCACAGTCTCTGCTATCACGGCCGCGACATCACCCTCTTTACCCAAAACATACTCTACATAGTCAGCACATCTGAGCGTACAGTTATCACCGCATCCCCAAAGGCACCGATAACAGTCCGGTGGCGGGACATGCTCGGTACCTGGCAGGAGCGGTCCGACATCTTTGCGAAAGATAGCCTCTCCACCAATAGAGATGGCATCGAGCGAGGCGCCGTGAAAAGAATCCCACATTGAAATCGTCTTAAATTTGCCGGTTGCCATCCGTGCCAGTTTCAGGGCCATTCCAATAGCTGCTGTTCCCGCGGGTGCAAAGAGAACCTTGTTCAATTTTCCCGGAGCCAGTTGGGCCAGCTTTTCGGCGAGCCTTATCGCAGGGATATTGGTATAGCGACGTGTGCAGAAAGCCAGCTCTTCCATTTGATTCTTAACAGCATCAATCACCCGGCGGTTGGCAAAACCAACCTGATGGACATTGTTGCCGTGGAAGTCCATTAAACTGCGGCCCTGAAGGTCCTCAAGATTAATGCCTTCACAATGAGACAGGACGTTCAAACAGGGAGTTGAGAGCGACTGATGCAAAAAATACCTGGCATCCAAATCAAGCCATTGCTGAGTCTCGGCGTCAATATGCTTTTTCTCCCAGGCCTTGCGACGCGGGGAGATATTCAGGTCACCTTCTGACCGTAGGCTGTCGATATCTTTTTTTGTCTTGTCAAATCGCATCTGGCTCTTCTAAATCCACACAGCACTGCTCAATGTACGTCAATTGCTACTTTACTTAAGTTTAACACCCATTTCAGTGATTGTCTCCCGGATAGCTGCCAGGAGGGCTTTGATATCGGCCTCGAAGATTCGGCCGATATTACCGATCCTGAAGCAATTGGCATCACTGACTTTACCGGGATAAATCACGTAACCCTTTTGATTCAGACTTTCATAGAACTCTTCAAAGGAAAATTTAGGATCATCCGGATACAGGAACGAAGTAATAATATACCCCTGGTTTTCGGGCATGAGGTATTCTTTAAACCCCATCTGTCGCATACCGGCAATGAGAGTTTCATAGTTTTTGCGGTAACGCTCGGCCCGACCGGGGACGCCACCTTCGGCCTCCAGCTCTGCAAGGGCCTGCCGAAACGCTGCCAGCGCGTGAGTGGGCGGTGTAAAACGAAACTGACCGTTCTTCTCAAAGCCCTGATACTGTTCCAGCAGATCGAAGCTAAAACTGCGTGCATACTCGGCAGTTTCATTGAGCGAACTAATCCTGCATAAAACAAATGAAAAACCAGGCACACCCTCAATGCACTTATTAGCAGATGAGACAAGATAATCAATGTTGCACTCGGCAAGATTAACAGGCACCGCGCCAAAACTGCTCATAGCATCAACAAAATACTTGGCGCCGGATTTCGCAACAAATTCACCGATTTCCCTGATAGGATTGATAATTCCTGTAGTCGTTTCGCAATGTACAACTGAGACGTTGCTAATCTCCCTGTCGGCCTTTATAGCATCTTCGATTTCTTGCAGGTCCGGCGTTGTGTTTTCGGGATATTCGAGTGTTACGGTGTCAATCTTAAGCACCGATGCGATTTTGGTAAGTCGTTTTCCATACGCCCCATTGATAATTACCAGCAGCTTACCGTCCGGCGGGATTGTAGATGAAATGACCGCCTCCAAGCCAAACGTACCACTGCCCTGCATAAGAACGGCTGTGTACTCATCCGGGTCGGCTTGCCCGAGTTCAACCAGCTTGTGCCTGATATCCTTCACTAACCCAATAAATTCAGAATCCCGAGACCCAAGGTCGCGCAGCATAGCTTGCTTAACGGTTTGACTGGTTGTCAGAGGTCCCGGCGTAAAGAGGATTTTGTCTTTCCAACCGGGAATCTGCTTTTTTGTTTTCATCAATAGATCCCTAACTACGTTCAGCAGCCTGTTTGTGAGCTTCGGGGACCCAATTCCATCTTATCGCAAGCAGGCAGCCTGCGATAAGAGCTATTGTTGCTAGGAAATAGAACAGGCTGTCCCAACCATATTTGATTGACATATAAGCGACCAAAAACCCCGATACCATCTGTCCGAAAGAGCCGACGCCATTAATGACACCGGCAGCTAATCCGGCTGCCCTTGGCGAACCTGCATCAATAGCTGCAGCGCCTGACATCAAGGCATCAGGGCCATAGGTAAAAAATCCTATCATAGATATTCCGATTGCGTTACCAAGGTGGCTCCAGGCAGCTAATCGGGGATGGAAAATGCAAAATATTGCTACGGCCCACATTCCCAGGGCCCCCACAGGCATACGCCGAGCTTGAAAAAGTTTGTCCGAAACATAACCGGCGGCAATTATACCGGCAAAGCCCGCTGCTTCATAAAGAATCGAAGTATAACCCGCCTCTGCAAGGCTGTAGCCGAGATGTTCCACCATGTATAACGGCAGCCAGAAAAATAATGCATATCGCCCCATCTTCGTGAAGAAATACATAAGGCTGATAAGCCATATCACAGGATTTCTTAGAACAAGTGCAAGAATCTCCCTGGAAGATAGCTCTGCACTAATTCCTGCACCCCGCGCTGATTCGTTATTGGCGGAATCATTTTCGACGATCTCCGAAAGGCCAACGTCAGTAGGCTTATTACGCGTGAAACTGATAAAACACAATGCTATAAGCGCCAGCACAACAGACGGTACCCGGAAAGCGCGACGCCATTTCAACTTGAATTTCTGTGGATAGGTCTCCTCCAACAAGGTCTTGTTGAAGTAAATGCGATTCCTGTCTTTCAGTTCTTTTTTTCGCTCCTCAGGCGTTTTCTTAAGCAGATTCTCTATGTTAGTGCTGGTTCTCTCTGACAACCGGATGCCGGCAAAGCGTTGTTTATCGTAAAGCCATGGTCCTTGAAGTACCGCGTTTAATTCTGTTATCATGGCCTGATGCAGCGTTTCGGATACAGGGCTGGTCCCGTCATATGTACTGAGCAATTGCCGGCTTTCAGGTGAAAATTGTTCTCTTAGATACTTTGAGAGCAAATTTTGTTCGTCGCGCAGGTGAATTGCCAAACCAGATGGGTCTTTCAGGTCACTTGCTCGCAACAGCAATGGGTGTGTTACTACAAATGTAGCAAGGCCGGCGGCTACAATCGCGCCAACAACGTAACAGGTTGACCACCAGGACATAACGATACCGCGTTCTTTACGCCGAAACCAGGGAGCCATGTTCTTGACGGTGCCGGACCAGCCTGTCGATTGCCCGGTTCCGTTGATGCACAGCAACAAGCCAAATACCAGCAGGGCTGCGCCAAAACCCATAAATATATTCGCCAACACCGACAGAAAAAGACCAATGCCAACAATCAGGCGAGGGCCGAACTTGTCGGATAAAAATCCGTTGTAAAACTGGCCCAGCGCATAAAAGAGGCTATAAAAGAACAGAACCATCGCGAAGTCATCTTTCGTAAATCCCAGATCTTTATTAAGCAAAGGCATGGCAATGCTGAAATTCTTACGGCATAGATAAAAACCTCCATAGGCCAGCCACGACAATGCAAAAACCCGATAGCGCCACAATCGGTATTCCCTGGTAAGTGTAATTGCCATATCTGCTATCCACTAATAGCTAATGTAGTGCCACAATTTTACATAATCCAGCAGATAAACCGTTCATAGAACGTGGTGAACTGCATATCATCGGGTGTAATATGAGCAACCTACTCATCATATCCAACTAACCAACTTCAGGCAATAACCGATTCTGAAAATATGAAATTACACTGAAAGTCTCAGGGACAGCTCAGAGTAACTGTTATGTAAAAGCTGTTATTCTTTGCCAGGTTTAGTAATTATCCTTTATGTTATCATGAAGAGTAATGCGGCTGGCTTGAATGGAATCTCCCACCGAAAAGTACCTCAAAATACCTCCAAAGTTTGAACGGGGATTTTTTTTGACGAGAAGGCGGATAATTTTGGTATAAAAGGGGCTGGTAAAGTTTGCGTGTAAGGATTATCTTTCCTGACTGAAGTTCTAAACCAAATCGAAGGATATAGCCACAGGGCAACAGAATGCAGATAAGACCGCTGGAGTTGTATGCTTCGGAAAGAGGATTTTTACCATATCAATTAATGCTGTGTTTTCAAAGGAAGGAGGTAGTTTCAAGTCGTGAAGATTTTTTCTGAGCAGACATAGCTTAAGATGTGGTGCAGGCAAAAATTTTCATCGGTCGTTTTTATCTTTTAAATCTTTTCTTTGAAGGAGGATTTATTATGTGTAGAAAATTAACCTACTTATATTTTGTTTTAATGCTGGGTCTGTTTCTCGCAAGCGCTGCAAATGCCGCTGATCTGGTCGGTTGGTGGAAGTTTGACGGCGACACGTTGGACTCTTCCGGTTTGGATAACGAAGCAACACTCTTCGGCGGTCCGGACTTCGTCGACGGTTGGCTCAATCAGGCCGTGTTTCTTGACGGATGAAGGACTTAGATGTAACAATGCAGGGGCGGTTATATTATTTGGATAATCTGCGGATATTGTTGATTATCCTGGTGATACTGCAACATCTGGCCGTCACCTACGGGGGACCGGGTTCGTGGGATCTTAAATTTGAGACAGATGACGTTTTGACTCTGGTGGTTTTTTCACTGTTTAACGCGGTGAATCAGACTTTTTTTATGGGATTCTTTTTTCTACTATCGGGTTATTTTACGCCGGGTTCTTACGATCGAAAGGGAGGAAGACGGTTTATGTTGGATCGGCTTTTACGGTTGGGGATTCCCCTGGCGATATATGACATGCTGATTAGTCCGAATGTAAGTTACCTTGTTAATATTTTTATGTGGGGATGGGACAACGGATGGGTGAGTTATATGAGGTTATATTATAGGGAGGGATTCGTAATCGGGTCGGGACCCTTATGGTATGTGGAGAAATTGTTGTTGTTTCAGGTGATGTATATTCTTGGGCGGGAGCTGGTTCGGTATGTTCCAAGGTTACAGAGCAAGTTTTCTCTACCTGGATGGGGGGTAATCGGTTTGTTTGCCTTGGTGATTGGAGGGGCCACTTTTGTGATGCGGATATGGCTTCCGTATCCAGAGAACATTGATTTTTTAACCTTAGAGTGTCCTTTTTTTCCACCGCTTTACTTTAGTTTATTTTTGGTGGGGATACTGGCGTATCGGGGTAACTGGTTCAAGCAGATTTCTCAGGCGATGGGAAAGTGTGGTTGGGGCATCGCCATGATTTTAATTGGGGTAGTGTTTCCACCGCTGTTTTACTGGGGTGGGGCACGAGAAGGAGAATTTTCCGTCTATATGGGAGGATGGCAGTGGCAGGCGTTGGTGTATGCGGTGTGGGAACCGTTTGTAGGTATGGGGATAGTGATTGGTTTGTTGGTGTTGTTCCGTGATAAGTACAATCGGGGGGGAAGATTAATGCAAGCTATGGCTGGAAGTACCTATACGGTATATATCATTCATGGACCCGTACTGGTGATGGTAGGATTGATAATGAAAGATATGGTCTGGCATCCGTTAGTGAAATTTGTCCTGGGAGGAGTGGTAAGTGCTCCTATTTGTTTTTTACTTGGTTATTTGATTCGATGTTTGCCAGGGGCGAGGAAGATATTATAAGAGACCTAAAGTCCGCAAGTCGTTTTAAAAGCTCTTTTTGAAAAACGGGCCATTATCTTCTATAAACATACAATCCAGCGCAGCCAACAGTCCCACAATACCAAACAGGATCGGAATGGCTCTCCCGAGTTCCGCTGTGAACTACCCATTTAATAGGGGTTGTAGGCCGTAAAAGTGCCGACCTTGCCCCGACTCTCCCTCAGCATACCCTTCGTCTTAAGTTTGGGCATTGTAGAACGATAAAACACCTCTTTTCCCTTCCTTCCGCACCGCAGGGGCTTTTATATATTTTAGTGCATATATCCCTTGCTCCTGCCAGAAAATAGTAGTATTCAAGCAGGGTGAAACTAAGTAGGAACGCATAAAGTATCATGCAGCTTTTTTGTTAACATCATCATGATCAAACATAAATCCCATCTTTTTGCGGTGACCATTGACACAGGCAACACCACGACGAAAGGCCGCGACCAA